>JGI24694J35173_10002894_pt1 | contig 13530 bp, 12 predicted proteins | sample TergutCo191P1_FD_35173 | JGI IMG/M metagenome (IMG submission 35173) | reverse complement strand
GGCGTGTATATAAGAGGAGGAACTTTTACTAAAACTGGAGGAACTATTGCCGGTAATACTGGAAATTCAAGTGGAAATTCTGTAATGGATTGGATGGGTAAAAATATAGTTAATAATTTTGGACATGCAGTGTATGCTGATAATGGTACTCTAAAAGGTATTATATTAGTATCTGGAGATTTAAAACAAATAAAATTTAGAGATTCTGCAGTTGGACAAGAAGAATATTTATATTATAGCAAAGGTGAGTTCAGAGGTAACTGGAATAATGAAGGATCACCAGTAAATGTATCGTCAGTGAATGTTCAAACAGTAAATATACCCACTGTAAATACAGCAACTCAAAGAGAAAACCCGCCGACGAGAGATAATACACAAGTACGAGAAAATCCACCGGCAATGGAAAATACACAAGTGCGAGTAAATGCACAGGCAAGAGAAAACTTGCCAAGATATGACAATGATAAAAAACTTCGTCATCCTCATCATCCACAAAATTGCTGTCATAATGTTCTTAAAGGAAAGTAATATTCTTCAATTATGCGATGGGTTTGTTGCCCATGCGGGTTTTTTCGAGCTGCTGCATTTTCTTAAAATATGCGTTTTGGCGCGCGATTTCCTTTACATCTTTTACAAAGAGCTTGTCATTCATTATCTGGAAGGCCTTGTTTTCCAACATTTTTTTACCAACTAAGGACGCTTCACCCTGGCTCAAGCCTACCATGTTGACAAGCTCCTTAAGCCCAAAGTCGAAGGAATAATTGGTAGCGGAAGATATATCAATCTTTTTCTTGTCTAATTGAATTTGAAGCATATCAAAAAGTTTGCCCAAAGGTTCATTAATCTGGGTATTCGCCAGTTGCCTGTAAACCATCCAGATACGTTCGGATAAAAGGGTTGTAAGGCGCGCGATAAGCTGAGGCTGAGCTTTAATCATCTGCTGGAAGTTTTCGCGGTTTACAGCCATCAACTGGCAATTCTCATACGCGACAGCGCCCGCCGCGCGGGGCTTGGATTCCAAAAGCGCCATTTCGCCGAAAATATCTCCGGCTTTAAGCACAGCTAAAAGTATCTCGTTGTCATCGGTAACCTTGATTATTTTTACTGATCCTTTTTGGATAACAAAAAGCTCATCCCCGGGCTCGCCTTCGCAGAAAACAATCTGGTCTTTTTCAAAGGCGCGCGTCATTTCGCCCGGTTTGTGGTCCTGCTGCACATTCTTTACATAGGGCGCGATCTTTTTTAACCTGTCAACGGCGGTTTGCACATTGTCGCCTTTTGGGTTATGTTTGATATATTTCTGATAGGCGTAAAAAGCCTGAGTATATTGCTTGTTTTTCGCGTAATATTCGCCAACCCAATAAATATGACTGGCGTCATCTACTGCATTGTTTTTAAGGGTCAGCCTTGTAAGGGCTTCGTCCAGATAACGCATCCTCTTTGAGAACTGGAGTATGATCTTCATGGCTACTGGAGCATTGTTCTGGATTAACTGGCTGAATTGTTCTTTTTGTACTGAAATGAGGGTAACATCGGTAAGGGCTTGGGCAGTCTCGATATGGCTCTGCCCGGACATGGTAGAAACTACGCCAAAGAAATCACCGGGACCAAGGGTATCACCCTGTTCTTCTGTGACAATCGTTACTTCTTTGGAAAGTCTTACTTTACCGGATCGGATTATATAAAACCTGTCTGCATTTCTCTTGCCTTCGACAATAATGTATGATTTTGCGGCAAAATTGACAAATGCTAATTGCAGCGGCGCAGCCATGTCTCCCCTCTTGAACCCTAGTCAATATTATAGAGAAATTATCGTCAAAAAGTCAACCTACCCTTAGTGTTTAACATTTTAACGATATTGAGCTTGTTCCAAAACTCGGTTAGTTTTGTAACAGCCTCATTATCATGTTTTATTTTATTTACTTGTACATTCACGTCTTTTTTCCGATAATAGAAATAAGCGTCATGAATAAGCGAATTAATTTTGAAGATACTTTATTCATCCTCAATGTCCGAATCAGGATGCTCAGAGACATGATGCAGCTTGATATAGACGCCGATTTATTCTACCGCCAGACGATGGGAGACATTGAATTCATCAGCCTGTGTCTGGAAGCCCTTACAGAAAAATTTGTCGCTAATATAAAGTTCCTTGACAGGGAAACAGAAGCGGATAACATATTGGACGCGGAATGGCAGTTCAGCCAATTGCTAAACGAAATGTCGAGTAATTCAAGCCCCTTTACCCCTTCGCTTTTCCCGGAAATGCCCACATTAATCGGAAAACTAAGATCTGACGGTGTAAAACGTAAAAAACTAATCGAAGAATCCTATGTACCTGCGGAAAATTCCACTCCTGAGCCTGTAGTCAGCCATGCGGAGCTAAACGGTCTTCTTGGAAGCGCATGATTGAGAATCACAGGCGGCGCTCTTGGCGGAAGAAAGGTTGATGTCCCGCGAGGAAACGAAGAAATAAGACCCAGTATGGACAGGATGAGGGAATCCGTTTTTGCCTGTCTTGGCGATATTTCCGGTCTTTCATTTTTAGATATTTTTACAGGATCAGGCGTTATTGCTCTGGAAGCCGCTTCGCGGGGAGCCGCGGTTATTGAAGCTGTTGAGCAGGATTCGCTAAAAAGAAAAATATTGTTACAAAACGTATCTATTTCGCCTGTGCGTATTAATTGCCGTTTTATGCCGGCTGAACTTTATATAAAACGCTCTAAATCATCATTCGATATTATTTTTTTGGACCCGCCTTTTCCATACCAATTTAAGTGGGAACTAGTCGCGAAAATCGCGTGTTCCGCTCTTGTAAAGGAAAAAACGCGGATTTTGATTCACCGCCCAAGACAGGATTACTTAAAGGAAAATATACCAAATCTTTTAAAGACCGATTCCAGAGAATACGGACGTTCTATAGTCGATTTTTTCACTTGTTCTTTTGAATAAAATGATTTATAATATGGGGGAATTAAGAAAAAAAATGGATAAAAAAATAATTGACAAGTTTGATGACGAGAATGCGTTTATAAAAGTATCTGCGCCGCCGCCAGTAGACGGATCCGATAAAGCGGCTTTGAACCGGAAAGGGAACCAGAAATTTAACGAAGGAGATATTGAGGGAGCCAGAAGGATTTTTATGACAACCGGTTATTCCGACGGTCTTTCCAGGGTTGGTGATTTTTACAAATCCAAAGACAGACTCTTGGAAGCCTTACGGATGTTCTGGATGGCGCATGACAAAAGAAAAGCAGATCCTTTAATCGAAAAGCTCGCCTTTTCGCTGCAGGATATGATGTACATGGAAAACAAACAGGAAGTAAAAAATGATTGAAAAAACAGATGAAAATCCTGCCCTGACTGAATCTCAAAAAATTACTGATATATCAAAGAATGGTTATCAGCTTTTAAAAGAAAATAAAATTGACGAAGCTATAGACTGTTTTACAAAAATATTACTCATTGACGAAAATAACAATTACGCTCTTGTAGGTATGGGAGACGCGACCCGCAGAAAGGGTTCGGTCCGCGACGCTGTAAAATATTATCAAAGGTGTCTTACTCATCACCAAGGGAACAACTATGCTCTCTTTGGCCTTGCGGACTGTTACAAGGCAATGAACCAGTACCAGAAGGCAATTGAAATATGGGAACAGTACCTTCTTCATGACGATAAAAACATTACAGTCCTTACAAGGATAGCCGACGCTTACCGCAAGGTAAAAGATTTCGCTAATTCAAAAAACACCTACCAGCGCGTTTTGGACATGGAAGATTCAAACCCCTATGCGATCATCGGGCTTGGTCATCTTCATTATGATTTTAAGGAATACGAAGAAGCTCTTTCCTATTGGGAAAGAATGATGGATAAAGGCACAGCCGATGTCGATATTCGCGTCCTTACGTCAATTGGCAATTGCCACAGAAAATTAAAAACCTTCGAAAAGGGAATCCCCTACTTTGAAGCGGCGCTTAAAAGGGAGAGCCACAATTTTTACGCTCTCTTTGGTCTTGCGGATTGTTACCGCGGCATGAACCAGATAGAAAGATCGCTGCAATATTGGAACAACATTCTGGAAAATGATCCAAGAAATAAAATGATCCTAACGCGAACAGGCGACGCTTACCGCAACTTGTGCGATTATGATAACGCCAGAACTTTCTATGAAAGAGCTCTAAATATTGAATTTGACACCTACGCCGTTATGGGTCTTGCCCTTATCGCGAGGGAACAGGAAAGATATGACGAAGCGATTACCTCATTCAGGCGCTTAATTCAACAGGACAGCAAGAATTATCGTTTATATCTGGAACTCGCGGACTGCTATATTAAGATGAGAGACAGGCGCAAAGCCGCCGAAGTACTGGAAGAATTCACGCGCTTTGGAATAAGAAACGCGAAAATTGCGGAAATGCTTGAGTCTTTATCTCCGGGAAATTAATGCGCTCTCTTGCGGGATTAAATCAAAAAGAACTGGAAGATACCCTCTCTCCGCTAAAGGTACAGCGCTTTAGAGCGAACCAAATTTTTAAATGGATACTTAAAGGCGCGCGTTCCTTTGAGGAAATGAAAAATATACCCGCCGCGCTTAAAGACGAGCTTAATAAAAAATTTTCTGTTTACTCAACAAGCGTCACGGACTGTCGCGAAGACACAGACGCGAAAAAAATCGTCCTTTCTCTTAAAGACGGAGCTTCAAAAATTGAGGCTGTACTGTTAAACGATGAGAAAAACCGTTTTACAGCGTGCCTTTCCACTCAGGCAGGCTGCCCCTGCGCCTGCGTCTTTTGCAAAACAGGAAGCCTTGGTTTTAAACGCGATTTAGAAAGCGCAGAAATAATCGAGCAATACCTGCATTTGCAAAACATTACAGGCGTACACAGTAAAGAACATGTTATCGATAATATCGTTATAATGGGAATGGGAGAGCCATTCCTTAACCTTGATAACTTACGCAAAGCTCTTTCCTTTTTTACAGATCCCAAAGGGCTTAATTTTTCCAAGAGACGAATTACTGTCTCTACCTGCGGTATTTGCGATAAACTTATTGATCTTGCAAAAAACGGTCCCTTTGTAAGGCTTGCTCTTTCTTTGACAACAGCGGACGAGGTTTTACGAAATAAACTTATGCCTGTTTGCGAAGCAAACCCTCTGCGCGAGCTAAAGAACGCTCTTTTGCTTTTTCAAAAAAGCTCAAATACCCGCGTAACGCTTGAAGTTCCTCTCTTAGGCGGCGTTAATACCCGCGAGAGCGACGCGGCTTCTATAGCGGATTTCGCCAAAGGTCTTGATACTGTTATAAACATTATTCCGTGGAACCCGATTGAAGGGTTTGAATTTGACGGGAAGCCGCTTCGCGAGCCTACTAAAAAGGAAACAGCGGATTTTATAAATATGCTGGAAAGAAACAGGCTGAATGTTACAACGCGTTTACACAAGGGACAAAAGATTATGGGCGCCTGCGGCCAGCTCGGCAGTTTATAACGACTGTTTGCTCCATTGTAAAATCTTTAAAATCTTGCTTATTTTACCATTGCCTCAGATGCGGTTTTTGCCTGGCTTTCATTGTTATATATTTCCATAACGTCTTCTTTAAGCCAGCCCTGCGCTGCGTTTTTATCACTTTCAAATCCATCCTGTTTGCCGTCTGTAAGCACCCAGGAAACATATTCGTCCTGGGTTTTTATAATCTGCCGCCTTATTATGCGCACAAGAGAACCTCTTCGCAGATAGCCAAGAGAGCGGCTGTCTTCTGCGGGGTCCTCATTTATATGGGTGAATGAAGCTGTAATCACTCCAAAACCGATATAATCTCTTGTTAAAGGGGATGTAACAGGCGGTATAACAGGCTTTTCTTCTCTGTTTGCCTTACAGGAAGATAAATTAAATATAATAAATAATAAGCTGACTAATAATAAGGCGCTCAATTGACCAAAAGTACCTTTCACCGTTATCCTCATAATTAATGAGAATTATAACCGCTTTTGTATTATTAGTCATTATATTGTTGCCTGTCCATGCGCAAGATACTAACGAAACAGAAGAAAACTTAGATTACCTGAACATTAACCCAAAAAAAAATAAAACCTATGGGTTTTCTATAGGCACACAGATTGGTTTTATTTACGGACAGGCTTTTGAATTTGTGTACCCCATGTACAATGATTCAAGCGGCAGGTTATTAAGCGAGTTAAAATACGATATGAAGCCGGTTCTTTATTTTGGTCTTAAAGCGGATTTTGGCAAAATAAATCCTCTGAGCGCTCCTGGTTTCTTTGCTTCATTATCATTCAAGGCAGGAATACCTGGGTATTCAGGAACTCATGAAAACCGCGATTGGCTGTCTTCCAATAACAGTGAACTTACCAATTTTTCCAGTCATGACAATATAACAAAGGAAATGTTTATTGCGGATTTATTATTAGGCGCATCAATTCCTGTAAAATCATTATTCTATATAAAACCGTTTCTCAGCGGCAGCTGGATGAGTTTTTATTTTTCCGGAAAAAACGGATACAGAACGTATGATTATGAAAACTGGGAAGTTATTCCATTTAAAGGCGAAGTTATTACTTACAAGCAAGACTGGCTCTTGCTTGCAGCAGGTTTTTTAATCGGTACAGATATCCTGCATCCTCTCTCTTTTAATATATCGTTTAAAATAAGTCCATTAGCATATTGCGCAGCCACAGATCATCATATAAAAAAGAATTATGTATATAAAGATTTTACAAGTTTTGGTTTTTATTTAGAACCGGAAGCGAATGTTTCTATTTTTCTTAAGCAGTTCGAATTATCGCTTAATTTTGCATATAAGTATATCGGAAGAACAGAGGGCGAAACATATATAAAAGAGAACGGAGAAACACTGTATTATTTAGCTCCTACCAAAGCTGGAGCGGGACTTTCAATTATAGATACGCATTTTCTTTTTAGCGTGCATTTTTAAAGAAAGAGAATCTGCGGAAAAAGAAAATGGATAACAGCGGCGGCAAACAAACCAATCCCTATCGGTTTTCTAAATGTTAAAAGACTAACGCCAAGTCGATCTAATTCCCCGGCTTTAGAAGACATATCCTGACGGTAAATTCCAAAAATCAGCATAAGACCGGCGGCAAGACCGGCAAGCGCCGGAATAAAGTCGCCCAGAATGATAATGCCATGAGAAGAGGCAAGAGGAATCGGCGAAAGAAGCTTTAAAATAGCTGTAATAGCGCTTAATATTCCCAAAACCAAATGAAAGGTTGAGGCATTTACATGTATTCCGGGGGTCTCCGCATAACTATCGTTTAAATTATCACTCCCGGTAAAAAGCACATACCCTGCTAATCCATTACACAGAATTGATAAAAAATACAATTGTATCATAATATAACTATTAACACTAAAATGCCTATAAGTCAAGCCTTGGGTGTATTAATCTAGGGTAACTGTTCCAAAAACTGAAGTTTTGGGACAGCCTATATTATTCAGGCTTGAATTTATGCCTTACTTCCGACTTGTCGTTCTGAAGCACTATCAGCAATTCAGGCGCGTTAAAAGGCGCCGCGAAGCGATAAGCTTCATCTTTTTCAAGACTAAAATAAATACGATGACTGTAAACGGCTAATTCATCTTCCGGCAGTTTAAAAGGCACGGAAACGGCGATATCAACATCGCCTGTGTACGCGCTGTCATTCCGCGCTGTTTTTTTAATTAAAACTATTGTATTATCTTCAAATATTGTCCCGGTTATTTCCAGTTTATTTCCATCAAGTACAGCGTTATTATCCAATAAGCCGATTCGGGATACTATTATTATTATCGCGCACATTAAAACAATTATAAGAAAAAGAAATCTTCTTGGTCTGTCCGCTACTAAAACGCTAAAAAGACCAAACCTGCTTTGCTTGTTCTCCTTGTACATATCCTGAACTTCTTTTGGAGCGTTCGCAAGCCTTCTTTCGCGGTTATAGTAAAAAGTTACGTTTTCATTGTTTTCATTTTTCTTTCCGTCAGGGTAACTGAGGTTATAATTTTCGTTTGGTCTTTTATTTTCTTCTGTCAATATATATCTCCAATAAATTTATCAGTGCGCCACCAAAGGAATTTTACGCTGAAGTTGTCGGCGAGCATCGCGCTTAATATTCCTTCACCTGAGAGCGAAAAATCATTGTATTTTAATTCTTCGTTGCTGAATTGAATAAATCCCCGCCTTTGCCCGCGCGATTGCGTATCAATAAAAAGCAGTGAATATCCGTTTTCGACAGGAAAGTAAAGAAGCGTTTTACCGCCTCTTGCCACGCCTAGTATTTGATAAAAAACCTTATTGTTGGCTGACATATTATTTTCCGCTATTTCATACAAGGGGATTTCTACAGAACCTATATATTTGCCGTCTTCTACATCAAGGGTCCATATAACGGAACTTATCGACTCGCTCCCTGTACGNGCGTTGGTAGATTGATCAAAGGTATCGCGGCTGTAATCTACTTTAATAAGCACTCTCCTCGCATCGGGAGAGACTGTAATACTTGGTATCACGGCAAGGGCCTCGGGCCAGTCCGGGAGCATGGGTATCTCGCTTGATTCTATTTTTACAAGAAAAAGAAGCGAGCCCGATGAGCTAAACCAGTATATGTCCCAGCCGTCCGGGACGCGGCAGGTAACAGCAAGCTCATCTTTTAATGTAGAAGTTAAACCTATTATTCTGGGGAATGGGCTCCCGCCAAGCCCTTCCCGCCCCAGAAAGTTAATATAGCGGCCTTCATGATCAAAATGGAGAATTATTCCGTCTAATAAAGCTCTCATGTCTGAATCAAAACGATGATCACTTTGCGATACCCTGTCCTCTACATAAATATGACGCCTTGAATCAACGGCTATCCAACCCGGCTCTTCCAGAGGATATGAATGCGCCCAGCGAGTAGCCTGCTCATCATCTGATATGTTTGTTTTTAAAGTGATCGGCGCCGGGTTAGTTTCCTCGTTGTAAATCATAAAGAGAATATCTCCATAAGAGTTATAGCGGACAATTTTCCCGGTGTTCCCGTCAGAAATATAAAACTGTCCGTCTCTCATGGTAAAACCTGTTCGTCTTATTCCTCTGCTGCCGTCCAGACTGTAGAGCGCTACCTGATCTTCCATGGGTCCTATTTCCAGCGTAAAAAGGTCTTCTCTTTCTACTGAGCTTATTGTGCTTGAGTTGCAGCCGCCAGCGAGTATCAATATAAAACTAAAAAATAATAGTGTAAAAATACCGGAAAATTGTTTCATACATGTTTATGGTCTGCTTTTTTGGGTTTTTTGTCAATCTAATGGTGATAGTTACATTGGCAGTCACCTTGATTTTCGTGTATAATTAAACTCAATGAAAAGCCGTTTTTCTATAATCGTTTTATTCTTCGCTTTTTGCGCGATTTTCGCCTCATTTTACGGCTGCGCGGGGATGGCAGCCTCCGCTGAGGAATACTATTCCATAGGTATGGCGTATTTTGATCTTGGGAAATATGCTGAGGCCGAGAAATGGCTGAACCGGGCAAAACAGGCAAAAAGGACTATGGCAGCTTCTTCTTATAATCTTGGCAGAATATCTTTCGAAATGGAAAGATACGAGGAAGCGGCAAAACATTTTGAGAATATTTTAAAAATAGACAAGGATAATGTACCGGCGTTAAAAGCCGCCGCTTATTCAAGAATTAGAGCAGATGATATCGAGAAAGCTGAAAAACATTATACCAGGCTTCTCGCGCTTGTACCGGAAAGCGCCGACTCAGGTTATAATCACGCGCTAATTTTATTCGCGATGAAACGATACAAAGAATCTGAAGCGGTGTTGGAAAAATACCCCATCGCTCTCCAGGAAAACAAGGACGTAATGCTGCTTTACGCGCGTAATCAGGGCGCTCAGAACAAAGTAGAAGCCATAGAAACATATTCAAATTTTCTCGCTAATCATACCGACGGTAAAGCCCGTTACGAATACGCTGCCCTTCTTGAAAAAAATGAGTTATACGCGAGAGCTATCGAAGAATACAAGAAATCTTTAACAGAAATATCTAACGATTCAAAAGACCCGGTAAAAAACGAAATTCGTTTCGCTCTGGCGAGAGTTTTATTAACAGCGGACAGCTCAAGCGGCGACGGAATTAAAGAGCTGGAAGGAGCTGTAAATGATGGATTTAAAAACATCGCGGAAGTAGAAAAACTTACTTCTAAAATCAGCGCCGGCAATAAAGAAGCGTTTAACAATTTAATAAAGAGTATGCGGGATAAGGAAGCTGAAGCAAAGGCAAAAGAAGAAGTAAAAACAGAAGCAAATTCAGATTTAGAAACTAACCCTTAAAGTTGTGCCAAGCATCGCGTCAAGCATAAAAATATCGGTGTATAAATCTTCACTGAATCTTAATTTAAAAAAAGTGGTAAAATTAAGTCTTCCAATTATTCTCACAATCTCTTCATGCCCAGCCACAACGCTCCAGCGAAAATAATCGTTGGATTTATCCAGGATTAATTCAATGCTTATTTTTCTTAACTGCTCATAATTTGAGTTCACAGATGAAGAACGTATAAATTTTTGTCTTTCTATGGAGCTAAGAGCCCAGTTGTAAAAAACGCTTAACATGCTTTTTCGCGTTGGTATCTCCCAATTAATATTTAAACTATCTGTCCAATAATCATCGCTTCGTAATGATAAAATATTAACATAATTTAATAATCCTTTGGAAAAACCCAGGTAAGACGCGCTGATTACAGAATTTATTCCCCATTTAATTTCTTCTTCTTTTGGAATAATAACTGACGCTTCTATTCCATGAGAAAATTCGTCACTTTGGTAAAATTTAAATATTGGCTTGTTTCCGGCGGCACCAAACATATTAATCGCGGAAAACCCGAGAGAACCGCCAAGATTTAATGTATCGGTTCTTGTGTCCATTTTTTGTTCCAGTACTCTCTCCATTCTAAACGATAACCTGGAAGGAATAAAAAACGAGGAAAGATTATATTTACTTGGCAGATTAACTCTAAAACTAAAATGATCATTAAAAGCCGTATATTGGTCAATATCAATTTTATCCATCGCGCTGTTAAGCTCGTCAGCGAAAAGCGAATAGAATGGGAAAACCTGCCAAAGATTAAAACCTTCTTCTACACTCTCGAAAAATTTAGCGCCATCGCTAATTACATCTTCACTTGAATAAAAACGCTGTCTTTTAAAACTTCTTCCCGATCTGAAATTAAAATACAACTTGTCAAAAACAAGAGGAACATCAAGAAAAGCCGAATTTTCCATACGCAATGATGTATTCGCGTCAGAATAATTCATTAAACCGTTAAGCGTAACAATAGCGCCTAAAGGCTTTGTTCTTTGCGTTAGTACAACGCGCGTATTCGTTCTTCTTGTAACCGCCTCGGCTCCGGCGTCGGGAACAAGCGGCTGCCATGAATCAAGCCAAAGCCTGCCGTAATTTTCGTTTTCATAATCCATGCTGTCGTTTTTTGTCCAGCTAGCGTCAGCGCTTATTAATAAAGTTGGAATATATTCATTTTTGGGACTATATCCGGTGTCTAAATTCCATTCCTGTTTTAATCTTGAAAAATCATATTGCGCGTCAGCTTTAAATTTCGCGTGAAAATCAGAAATAAAGGACAGGTTTACAGTATGCCCGGCTGAGCTTGATTGCGGCGAAGCGTAAAAAGCTTCTTTTACAGAAAACGCTCCGATTTTTTTTGAAACAGAATGATCAGCGTCCCATAAAAAATTATCTTCCGCGGCGGTAAATGATAAATTACCGGTAACATCTGTTTTTAAAACAGAGACAGCGAGTCCCGAACGGTTAACCATGCTGCCTTTAAAATTAGGATCGCTTGTCTCGCTTTCCGCGCGTCCTTCAGCTTCAACCGCTGTGGAAATCGCCAAATTTTCAAAAACAGGATACCCGGCTATTGAAACAAGAGTCCCAATTTTTTTATATTCAACAGCGGTTCCGGCGTTCATTCTGTAAACCATTACCGGGTCTTCGAGTATAATTTCGTCAATATACAATATACCTTTAGAAAGCAAAGTATCAGGCTCAATTAATACAGCGACATAACTTGTGTTATTTTCTTCCATCGTCTGGCTTAACCTGTTATATTTTGGCGTTTCTGTATTAATTTCCGCACCGTCAATTTTAATTCCTTTATTGGAGCCATTATATCTAATTGTAATTTTTTTCCATTGATTTTCGTCTAACGCGCTTAAAGGAATTATTGCTTCCAATTGCGCGTTTGAAATTGTATCAGGACCTTGAGCGATTATAAAACGTAAATTGCCTTCTGTGTCTCGCGTATCCTGTCCCTTAGCGAAAAATGATAACTCGCGATAATTTTCAAGCGGTATTCTGTTTATTCTTCCGTCAGCGCCTACAAAAGCCCCTGCGGGTGAAGATCCATCCCATTCAATTTTTAATACGCGCTGGTTTACATTATTTTCATGGAGCTTATTAATAACACTCCCATATTTTGATTCAAGCGTATTCGCTCCAATTTCTTTTGTCTCAGTAACAGTGACAGAGTTTGTAATCCCGCTTATTTTTTCACCTTCTTTAACTATTGCTCTAAACGCGCTTCCTCTTACGATGGGCGGAGCGAGAAGCACTCTGCCTGACACTCCGCCCGCTCCCTTATAAACAGCGATTAAACGTAAATATTCAGCGTTAGACAATTTTTGCCTGTCAGCTTCATTAATTACACATTTCGCGATTACTGTTCTCGTGTTATAATCATTGGCAGCCCAGTCCGCGGGCAGCTTTTCTGGAACCAAATTTTGTTCCCAAATTAAATTTTCATTTTCTATAAATGTAAAATCCATTCCAGAAAGCGAGCCTATTTGAATCACGAGACGAAAATTATCAAAGTCTCCTTTTAGATCATAGAATCTAAATGGTATTTCTATCTCTCCCGCGCGCGAAATTATTTCGCTGTTCGCGCCTAAGGGAACCTGAAAGCCTGTCCAGTTTACTTCGCTATCCAGAGCGAATTCGCCGGTTAGCACGCGAGTATTTCCAAGATTGCTGTCTCTTACGGGATAGGGTTTATTAATTCCAGAAACAATTGTATTTCCGCTCCAGTCTATAGACATAAGAGTATCGCCGAGTATATTATTGTCATTATAATTTCTAAAGACTAAAGCGGCGCGATTGTTTTCATATAAAAACGAAGAATCTGACTGTAAATAAAATTGATTTGAAATAAAAGAACTGTCAAAAGGCATCGAAATAATAAGCTCATTGCCTTCCATTCCGGCGGCTCGGTACAATCCTGTAGTGTCAGTCTGAACAAAGGCGAAGCCGCCTGTTATTTGAGCTTTTAAATAATCATAATCCCAGGCGGTCTTTATACTAATTCCTACTACTCCTGCGCTTGATTGGCTTTCTTCTGTATACGCGTCTTCTGTTAAATTCCATCTAATGCCAAGCGCCGCCTGAGCGGAAAAATTATTAGCTTTGTTTTTATAAATCGCGCCTACACCCGCCGCTATACTGCCGAATTGTACCGCCTCGTTT
>JGI24694J35173_10002892_pt1 | contig 13536 bp, 10 predicted proteins | sample TergutCo191P1_FD_35173 | JGI IMG/M metagenome (IMG submission 35173) | reverse complement strand
CTGTACAATTACTTCAACCAGAATTACCAGAACATGTTCAACCGTTACATGGTAACGAGCGAAGATGAAATGGTTAAGAAAGTCAGAAACTTCATCGACAAGGAAGAGACAAAAGTTCTGACACGGTACACGCCGAAAGAAATTGCAGACCTTCTTGACGCCGTTGGCGGCGCCGACAAGTTCAACACAGGCGAAATTGAAAAATCAGTAGTTAATATGTACGGCCACTTGCAGGGCCACATCCAGAGGGGAGTCAACGAGCTTGAAACCCACACCAACAGCATCCTTCGTCAGAAAACAGACACCGGCGCTTTCGTCCGCGGCGAGAACGCATACTCCATCGTAAAATGCGCGTTCAAAGACAATGCGTTAAAACCCAAGACAGTTACCGATGTTAAACTTTCTGTCAACATTTTAGATTCGGAACTTATCAGCCCGATCTTCCATTACCAAGTAACAGTTGAATATCTCGTTAAAGATTTAATCGCGAAGCACATCATCGACAGCATCGACAAACTTATCGAAGAGATTAAAGACGAAAGAATTGACGAGGGCATGGAAGAACTTACGGACGGAGAGATCATCTTTACAAAGCTCGGCAAGGTAGATACCTTCACAGATGACGATTCCGAAAACGAGAAATCAAAACGCTATACCTTCCTTGCGAAAAGACTGATGGACAGGCTGACAGACCTTCGCGCCGAAATTGATCCTGAATCATTCGACGCTCTTAATGTCCGCGAAGGCATCAAGAAGATCATCGACATGGAAAATATCCGCAACCGCGGCTTCAACACGGCGATTAACTCAATTACCGCGATTCTCGATACTTCCAAGATGGGATACCAGTACATCGAAAACCTCAAGAACGGCCGCGAAGTCATTATCCGTGAATATGAAGACACCGATAACGCCAACCTGCCGGACGAGCGCTATTCGATCAAACTGCGCTATTTCGACAATGCCCAGCTCATCGAAGACCGTAAGGCATATGACGTTATGCTTAAGAGTTTCGAGACCGAAATTCAGCACCTCTGGGATGTTCTGGAAGTTATTTATCAAGAGAAGAAAGGCTCCAGTATTACAGATTTCTCCGATTTAGCCGGCAAGAAAAAGAGCAAAATCCAGAAAAACATCAAAGAAAAGAGCGGAGAGCCCCTTTACGAAGATATTGCCAAGGTTTGGGACGAAATTTCCTTTATCAAATCGGCGGAAACCGAAGTTGAAAAATCCAACCGCACCTATATCTGGGAAAAAGACAGAATCCGCAGCCGCATTATCCTTATGCGCAACAAAATGAAGAAAATGTGGGATTATCTGTTCCCGGTAGAAAGACGCGTAATGGAAGACAGGCTCGCATGGCTGGAAAAAGAATATTACAGATTCGACTACATGATTAACCCCTATCACCTCCAGCCGGGTATCCTCCTTGACGTGGATATTACTTCCATCAAAAGGAAGAAAGCTACATTGGACGCGATGGCGAACGTTCTCAACGAATTCCTCCACGGCGTATCAAAGGGCTTCCAGGATGCCGCATTTGCGTCATTCAGCAGAAGAAGATCAACTGTACGCGAAGACATCAACCAGTCATTCGCTACAATTGCCGAAACCGAAGAAGAGCAGGTTGTTCCTGCCGCGGCTCCCAAGCCAAGACCGGCGGCGATTGCGGCTCCAAAAGCTAAAGCAAAATCCGCTCCCAAGAAGAAAGGCGTAGTTGATTCAAAAGCGAAAGCCAAGAAGAGCAGCGGACGCGGCGGTGTTGCAGAACTATAAGCGTTAAAGCGCTTAAACAATTTTAAGTGTGTTTACTTAGCGCCCCCGATTGAATTCTCGGGGGCGTTTTTTTCAAAAAGGAGGCTATATGGCTGACAATGTCAATCTGGAAATTCTTTCTACCCGTTTGGGTTTTAACAGCGCGGTTAGACACATTAAAAAAACAATGGAAATAGCATCAAACGCCAACTCAAACCTTGGCGATATTATTTTTGAAATGGATGACGAGGAGTTAACAAGCGGCAGAACCGGACTTCTTTTAAGAATGTTATTAGTTGACAAGCTCGGTTATAAAACAGCGTCAGCCAATCTTTCTTCGGAAGTAAAAGATCTGTCGGTTCTTTCCAAAGAATTCGCTAAATGGAACGGCGTTGATCTTGTCGCGGCTTACCACCATCCTGAAATGGGTCTTCTGGTAGCGAATCCAAAAGTTGCGGAAGAATTGACAGGTTTCGGACAGCTTCGAAAGCGCGAACTCATGGTTGTATACGCCGGTCTTCAGGGCGGCGAGACAGATGAAAACTGCCAGAAGGCCGCAGAATTGGCAATCAAACTTTTTGAAGGATCTAAGGTAACGGCTCCTTCCGCGCTTACCAGAGGAAAGTTTACCGTAAAAAAAGTTTCCAAACCTAAAAAAGCGTCTGAAGCTAAACCGGCAAAAGTAAAAGCTCCGGTAAAAGCAAAAACCGGCGTAAAGAAAGCGGCGGCGGCTCCTGCGGCAAAAACAGTTGCGCCCGTTGTTCAAGTTAAATCTTCAGGACCTGCAAGAATGACACCCCGTTATGCGGTTGTTGTTAAAAACGAACTGTTTCACAACGGTAATGTTGAAGCATGGAAAAGGATTGTCGCCAGTTACAAGGCAAAACATCCTTCTCTTGAAGTGTATATTTATTATGAGAGTGAAAGGATATTAGATATAAATTCATTGTTTAAGTGGGGCAAGGTAAAACATGGCAGCGCCATCGAATTCGCCGTAGCCGGAAATGAAATTCAGGATGTAGCAAAACTGCAAAGGTATTTGGCTCAGGGAGCCAGTCATATGTTTGAGGCATTCCTGCGCGGGCCGGTTAACTCCGTGCTTAAACTATTCTAAATAAGGAAATTTTATGGACTCAAGAATACATTTTTTCAGCCAGAAAGACATTATCCCTTCAAAGGTCAGCCCCGAACTGCTTGGCATCCGGGGCAGGCAGGCGAATGAATTTGCCGAACTCGGATTTCCTATTCTGCCGGGTTTTATTTTCAACGCGGATATTGCGTCGGATATCGATACAAAAAGTATTAAAAAAGACGTCGGCGTTTTGTTGGCGAAATGCGGAAAGATGGCGGGTAAAGATTACGGCAGCGCCGATAACCCCATGCTCCTGAAAGTAATTATTTCTCCGAACATGGCGATTTCTACATACCCTACACTGCATAACTTCGGTCTTGCCAAACCTACGCTTGAAGGTTTCGCTAAATGGGTAGGAAAAGATTTTACCGTAAACGAAGTGTTGTTTTTAATCAACGGTATGCTCAGTATCGAGGAGCGTATAAAAGAGCTTGAAGGCAAAACAAAAGAAAAAGACGACATCGCAGAGAAAAATAAACTGATTAAACGTCTGCTCGGCATCAAAGGACCTTCCAACGAACTTCACGGTGAAGAAGACAAGACTCCTCCTCCAAAGAGAAAATCGGCTTTTGAATACATGGATGAATACGCAAAATATTTCCCCAAAGGTTTTTTTGACGACGCTGAATCGCAGTTATTACTCGCGCTTGAAGAAGTTTCAAAAATGCTTAGGCTTGACGAACAAAACGATGATGATACCGCCATTATGATTCAGCCGATGGTATACGGTAATTACGGTAAAGATTCCTGCTCAGGTCATTTCTTCAGCAGAAATGTTGTGACAGGAGAGCGGAAATTGCAGGGAAGTTATTTTACAGGGAAGTTTAACGAGATCGGCGCGACAGGTTACGAAATTAACAAGATCGATTCCAGCCACCTTAAACAGCTTGAAAAAATCGCATGGACTCTCGAAGACAAATTTAAAGAAATCCGCCAGGTTCGCTTTACCGTAGAAAACGGAAAGCTGTGGCTGATAGAGCAGAGGCTTGTCGATCAGAAATCGACACAGGCAGATCTTAAACTGCTTCTTGATCTTCAAAAGCGAAAAATTGTAAATGCCGCTTATGTTGTTAAAGCGATCGATCCTTTAAGATTGAATGAAATCCTTCACCCTGTTATTAATTCATCCAGCGTAAAAGGATTTAAATCGTGGAAGGGCGGCATCGCAGGCGCTCCGGGAGCTGCAATCGGACGCGTTTATTTCAGTACGGACGCGCTTTTGGAAGCGAAGAAATACGCCGCGCAGCACGGAGAAGACGACCGCTTTATCCTTGTTTTGGAATCTTCTTTCGCGGAAGATGTTAAAGCAATCGAAGTGAGCACAGGCGTTTTAACAGCCGAAGGCGGCTATTCCGCTCACGCGTCTGTTGTCGCGCGCCAATACGGAAAAGTTTCGCTTGTTTCTCCCGCTTTAAAGATCAAGGGTAATAAAGCTTCAATAGAGACCATCAATTTTTCTGAAGGCGATTACATTACAATCGACGTTCCTTTCTACGGCGAATCGACCATTTACCTTGGAGTCGCTGATTTAATTGAGCCGGATCCCAAGGGCTCCGGGCTTCTTGATTTTATCGATCTTTCAAAAAGTTTCCTTAAAGATTTCCATGTACGCTGTAACGCTGACACTCCGAGGGACGCTGCGCTTGCGTTAAGTTTCGGCGCCGAAGGCGTAGGTCTTTGCCGCACGGAGCATATGTTCTTTAAAGCCGACCGCATCAATGTTTTCCGCGACATGCTTATGTCAGACGATAATAAGGAAAGGCAAAAAGCGCTTAATAAACTTCAGGTTATGCAGAGGGAAGATTTCTACGGCATCATGAAGGTTATGGACGGCAAAGAAGTTGTAATCCGTCTTTTAGATTCGCCGCTCCATGAATTTATGCCGCAGTCAAATGACAGTATTGCCGATTACATGGCTCATGTCGCAAAGGTAAAGGGCGCAAAACCGGTTAAAGCGGACATAATGGCGCGTATTGACGCGCTGCATGAGATGAACCCGATGCTCGGACACCGCGGATGCCGTATCGCTGTCTCGTATCCCGAGATTTACGCAATGCAGGTTAAAGCGATTTTCGAAGCGTCATACAAATTGCGCTCGGAAAAAATCGACGTGCGTCCTGAAATTATGGTTCCAATTGTAATGAACGACGCTGAATTAAAACTAATCGCCTACGGCAAAAAGATCGAAGGTTCAAATTATCTTGGTATTGTCGATATCGAAGAAGCGTTAAGGAAAGAATTAAAAGCCAAAGAAATTGAATACAAGATCGGCACCATGATTGAGCTTCCCGCCGCCGCTCTTGACGCTGGAGAAATCGCCAAATACGGACGTTTCTTCAGTTTCGGCACCAACGATTTAACCCAAACAACTCTTGGTATTTCCAGAGACGATTTTACATCCTTTATGCCTGACTACACCTTGTTCGACCTTATCAAAGGTAATCCATTCTCAACACTGGATTCGCGGGTTAAAGAACTTATCGCTCTTGCGACGGATCGCGGACGGCTTACGCGCCCCGATCTTGTCTGCGGTTTATGCGGCGAACACGGTGCCAATCCCGAAAACGTCCGCTTCTGCATGGATTCAGGGCTCAATTATGTGTCATGCTCTCCGTACTCTGTGCCGATCGCGCTTCTCGCGGTAGCCCAGGCGGAAATTGAAAAGGGGAGCGCCCAATAAAACGAAAAGCGCGTTGAACAACGAAGCGCGCCCGCTGTTAAATTTTAGTGCAATAAAAAAGGCTGCCACCTGGCAGCCTTTTTTTTAATTGTTTAAGCAATTACTGGAATTCGCCTGCGAAGCTCATTCCTTTTTTTACTATGTCGGCTATAAGCTTGCCGGCTTTCTTTGCGTCGCCTGCGGGCACTCTTCTGAGCCTGTTGAATGAATCTGTAAAGAACGCTGTAAGCGAGCCGAACAGTTCAGGCGTATCATAGAAAATCATCGAGAAGTTAATGCCTGTGGGTTTGAGAATGGTGAACGAGCCGTATGATTCGTTCGGCTCTTTAGAAACCATTATTCTTGTTTGATTGCTCGCTGTAATTGTTTCAAGTTCTGTAAATCGTTTTGGAATTTTTTCTCCTTCCGATCTTGATACAGGTTCCACGAATTTCTGATGGAATGTGTCAGGTTCAAGCAGAACGTACAATTTTTTTCCGCCTGTAACGAATGTAAGACCGTCGGCTGTCGGGAAAATTTCTTTTACACCGGCATAGGATACGATTTCGTAAATCGAATACATTGATTTTTCGCTGAAGAATGATGAGACGATATATCCCTGATTGAAAGGAAGTTTACCCTGGGCGAAAGCGTCAAAGAGATTGCGGAACGGTACGTCAAATTTCTCAGCGGCAGGTTTTTTCGTCGCGGGTTTTGAAACCGGTTTAGCGGCGGGTTTCTTTGCCGGAGATGCTTTAGCGGCAGGTTTTTTTGCTGCCGGTTTTTTAGCGGAAGCGGTTTTCGCCGTAGGCTTCTTTGCCGAAGCTGCTTTAGCAGCCGGTTTCTTAGCCGCCGGTTTTTTAGCAGAAGCCGCTTTAGCGGCAGGTTTTTTTGCTGCCGGTTTTTTAGCGGCAGGTTTTTTAGCGGCAGGTTTAGCTGCAGCTTTTTTTATAGTAGCCATTAGATCCTCCTAAAAATTTCTATAATATGTTGGCTTATTATAAACCACACTATGCAAATTTATCAACTGTTTCTTTTACTTAGCTCGTGACAATGTTACAGCGCATGTTGTAACAATGTCGTCTACAGATGCACCTCTGGATAAATCGCTGATCGGTTTTGCAAACCCCTGAAGGAACGGACCGTAGGCTTGAGCTTTTCCAAGTCTTTGAACCAGCTTGTATCCGATATTTCCGGCGTTTAAATCGGGGAAAACCAGAATATTAACTTTTCCGCGCACAGGGCTTCCCGGCGCTTTTTTATCGCACACTGAAGGAACTAAAGCGCTGTCAGCCTGCATTTCACCGTCAAAAATAAATCCCGGATTCCTTTTTTCCAGTATTTCTACCGTGTTTTGTATTTTTACAACATCGTCATGTTTTGCGGAGCCTTTTGTTGAAAAAGATAAAAGAGCGGCAACAGGTTCCGCGTTTAAAAATTCGCGGCAGGATTGGGCGGCGCACTCTGTAATATCCGCAAGCTGTTCTGCAAGCGGATCAGGTATTACCGCGCAATCTGTAAAAATCATCGATCCGTCTTTGCCGTACTGGCTGTCCATTCCGGTCATAACAAAGCATGAAGAAGCCGTTTTAATACCAGCCGCTGTCCCGATGATCGAAAGTCCGGCTCTTAAAACATCACCCGTTGTGTTAATGGCTCCGGCGACAATGGCATCTGCGTCTCCGAGATGAACCATCATCGCACCCCATCTAAGCGGATCTATGATGTCGGCTTTTGCTTGTTCAGGGGTCATTCCCTTGTTTTTGCGCAGTTCATAAAAAACATCGGCGTACTTGTTTGAAACGTCGGTGTCGTTTCCGGGGTTAATTACCTCGATACCGTCCAGATCGATTCCTTCTGATGACGCGATTTCTTGAATATCCGCGGTATTTCCAAGCAATGTAACGCTTGACGCCAGTTTTTCGTTGATAATTATCCTTGCCGCTCTGATAACCCGCTCTTCTTTACCTTCAGGCAATACAAGCCTTTTAAGCGAAGATGCGGCCTTTGATTTCATCTGTGATACAAAATCCATAATTCCTCCATTTATTCCCCATTTGTTCTGTATTATAAATACAGGATACCCCCTTTTTTGATTTCCCGCAAGTTTATGTTAGAGAGCGTACTATTCCCATCATTTTATTTTTATGATAAAATAACAGGCATGACAGAGGTATACAACGATTTCCTGGAAGACGCCGACTTCGACACAATTCTGTCTGAGGACATTGATTTTACGGGGACATTGCGTTTTGAAAAACCGTTTCTAATCAGGGGAAAGGTTTCAGGCGAAATTAACGCTACTGGTTTACTTGTAATCGACGAAAACGCCGTTGTAAACGCCAATATCCACGCTTTGCGTGTTCTTATACGCGGGCAGGTGAAAGGCGACGTTACAGCCGTTGAAAAAGTGGAAGTAACCATTTCCGGCAAACTTTCCGGCAATGTAACGGCTCCGGAAATTTTTATGGAAACCGGATGTGTGTTTAACGGCAGATGCACAATGGTTGGGAAGAACCCGGTATGAAAAAATTATATAAATATTTTTTAGTAATATTTCTTTTATTTTTAACCCTCGACGCGCGCGCGCAAACGCGCCCAGACGCTCTTGCGGAATACCGCGCTGGCAATTTTGAGCGTTCTGTGCAAATATGCCGCGATGAAATTACCGAGAATCCCAATAATCTGGAATCTCATGTGGTTATCTGCTGGGCTCTTATCAGGCTTAACCGTCTTGAAGAAGCCATGCGTTATGCCCGCGCCGGCCGCGCTTTATACCGTTTCGATTCCAGAATTACGCAAATATTAGGTGAAATAAGCTATTATCAAGGCAGGAACGACGAGGCTCTTCAATATCTTCAGGAATACGCCAGCACCACTCCCGAGGGACAGCGGATTGATCAGGTATATTATCTTATGGGCGAAGTTTATATCCGTCAGGGAAAATTCCGCCATGCCGATATCGCCCTTTCTACAGCCGTTCACTGGGTTCCCAACAATGCCGCGTGGTGGGCAAGACTTGCGTACACTAGAGAAAACGCCGGTGATTTAAGCAGCGCGATAGAAGCGTATGAACGGGCGCTTTCTCTTAATTCACAGCTCGCGGACGCTCAGCGCGGTATCGAAAGAATCAGACGGACAATGAGCGCCAATTAGTTTTAAATGCGCCCCAAACCGGCGCCGTAAAGGAAAGAGTTTTCCATCGTGCCGACATTTTTAGTTCAAACGCTTGGCTGTAAACTCAATCAGCTTGAAAGCGAAGCCATTACAGACGCATTCTCCAATAAAGGATATTCTTATAACCCAAAAGACGAATCCCCTTCGTTAATTATAATAAATACCTGTACCGTTACTTCCAAAGCAGATCAAAAGGCAAGACGTGTTATACGAAAAGCGCTGCGCGATTATCCATGCGCGCGCGTCATTGTGACAGGTTGTTACGCGCAGTTAAATAAAGACGATATAATTAAACTGGAAACTGACGGCAAAGGGCGCTTAAGCGTAATCGGTAAAGATAAAATTATCAGCCATGATAAAAATGATTTGTTTCAATTTAATCCGAAGAAATTTTCACAGCATACGCGCAGTTTTTTAAAAATTCAAGACGGCTGTGATAAAAACTGTACTTACTGTAAAATCCGTCTCGCGCGCGGAAAAAGCGTCAGTCTTGATAAGGATGAAGTTCTGTCGCGCTTGCGAATTTTGGAAAAGAATCATGCGGAAGCGGTTCTTACAGGCGTTAATATTTCGCAGTATAAAGATGACGGGACAGATAATATTTTTAATTTGAGCGCGCTTCTAGAATATCTTTTGTCCGGTACGGAGAGGATTGCCATTCGTTTATCAAGCCTTGCGCCTGAGAGTATAGATGAAAGACTTGTCAAAGTTTTATCGCATCCAAGAATTCGTCCGCATTTTCATTTGTCTGTTCAATCCTGCAGTAATATTATTCTTGATAAAATGGCGCGCGCGTATAATTCTCAAACTGTAAAAAGAGCAGCCGGATTATTACGCGGCGCGAAAAATGCGCCGTTTCTTGCCTGCGATATTATTGCGGGTTTTCCCGGTGAAACAGAAATCGAATTTAATGAAACATTCAGTATTTGCAAGGAACTGGATTTTGCATGGATACATGTTTTTCCGTTTTCAAAGAGGCAGGGTACTCCTGCTTTTTCATTCAAAAACACCGTTACAGAAAGCGAAGTAACCAAACGAGTGAATCTGCTTACAAATTTGGCGAAGCAGGGCAGAGAGGATTATGTCCGCCGCTGGCTTGGGAAGGATGTTGACGCGCTTGTGGAGAAAGATAAACTTAAGGTAAAGGATCAACAGCAAAATATTTGTTTTGGGACCTCAGAGAATTATTTAAAAGTAAAAATTCAATACGAAGGCGTAAATCCGCCGCTTCCCGGGTCGGTGCTGCGCTGCAGGCTGACAAATATCGGTGATTTTAAAAATTGTGACGTGACGGCGGTAATACTTCGGAAATAATACCCGCAGATTGCGCGCTCCAGACCATAATGCTTGACAAATTAGCCAAAATTGTATAGATTCAAGCTCCGCGGGGGTATAGCTCATTTGGTAGAGCGCTAGCTTTGCAAGCTAGATGTAAGGGGTTCGAGTCCCCTTACCTCCATAATTAAAATAACTTGCCGGATACGATATATTATCGTATACTTTATCTTATGAAAGTAACAGCGATAATTTCAGATGAATTGGTAAATAATGTAAAGACATACACCGGGAGCTCGACGATCACTGAAGCTATAACTATTGCTTTAAAAGACTGGGTGGATATTTATAATATAAAGGAATTAAATAAAAAAATAAAAAAAAATCCAATAGAAATTAAAAATGGGCGAAAAATTAGGGAAGAAAATCGAAATTTATGTTAATTCTTGATACATCAGTCTGGATTGAACATTTTAAAAATAATCAAAATTATTTCCCAAAAATTTGTAAATTACTGGAAAGCGGAGAAATTCTTGCTGTAGAATGTGTTTTTGCTGAATTATTACAAGGTGTTAAAAATAAAAAAGAAGAAAAAATAATTTTAAAATATTGGGAACATTTACCTAAGAAAAAATATAGAGATATTGTTATCAAAGCAGGAATATATTCAAAAAATAATAAATTATTGGACAACGGCGTTGGTTTAATAGATTCAATAATAATAATGCATGGAATAAAAAGTAATTCAAAAATATGGACATTAGATAAAAAATTATTAAAAGTATTACCGGAGAAATTAAATTATGAAGAAAATCCTAATGTCGCATAACAAATGTTAGAAAAAAGATTATTTAAGGAGGTATTAAAATGGAATGGAATAAAGCAAAAGGAATTATCCTCAAGAATAAGGATGTTAAAAATGAATATGAACTAATGGAAGCGGAATATAAAATAATTGAGGAAATAATAATGGCTAGAAAAGAAAAGAATTTAACCCAAAAAGGTTTAGCAGAATTAATTGGAACAAAACAGTCCAATATTTCTAGACTTGAAAGCGGAACTTACAATCCCTCAATGGATTTTCTCCAAAAAATAGCTTCAGCAATGGGCAAAAGGTTTGAAGTGAGAATGATATAAAAGTTATTCCTGACAAAATTAAATATGAAAAATTAATACAATACCTTATTTGATTAAAAAAACCTTTAATAGTTTTGCAAAAGCTCGATATTGTTCTAAAAATGCCGTCCGCAGGGACGGTTTTTTAAATTAGTAATATTGTAATCCGGCGTTGTGTCAATCGGGTAAATAATATTATGAAATCCTTGCAAATTCCGCTTTTATTACTTAAAATATAGTTATGGAGGGGTATTGTAACAGGAGAGGAATAACCATGAAACGGCTATTTTTTGCCATTTTTTTAATTTCTTTGATTCTGCCCGGTCTTTCGGCTCAGGCGAGGCTTGGTGATTTTACCGTACGCGGCGCCGCCAGTCAGGAAATGAAATATGAAGGGTTGGTAGGGGCTCATGCAAGCCTTCCCATCAATTCAAAAGTAAAGATCACAAATCCCAAAAACGGCAGAGAAGTCGAAATTTCGATAATCGAGAGAATTGAACCCTCCTTAAACAGGGTTATTGACCTGTCTTTAAACGCGGTAAACGCGATCGGGATAAAACCCGGCGATCAGGTTGTTGTTACAGTGGGCGCTCCTCCACGTCCTTCCTTTCAAAGCGCGGGCGGCTCTGAACCTATTATTGATTTAACCGAACCTGTTTTACTGCCGCGCGGCAGTTGGATAGCGGCTGAAAGCGCCGAACCCCAACTGCCTGTTTTTACCGCGCCCGTACAGACACCGGCATTAACCGCCCAGGAGCCGTTTGTCGGCAACACGCCCGCAACCTCTAACAGTCAAATTGTAATTAATGTCCAACAGCCGCTGTCTAAACAGCCTGCGGCGGATCAAACGGTAACGCCTTCGGCGGCGCAGCCGGCGGCGGCTGAACAAGCGCCGACGCAAAAAGCGATCGCGCAGGCGCCTGCAAAAGAAGAATCTGTAAACAATCAGACAGAATCTCCGTATTATCCTGACTTCGTTATAGAAGCATTAAAAGATCCTGTTATAAAAGAAGCGTTTGCTACCGCTTCCAAAAAGGGTGAATCAGCGGAATTTCTTGCGTGGCTGATGGCGATGAGTATCGAAGCTAGAGAAGCGCGCGAAGCCCGCGAGGCTAGAGAAATAAGGGAAATCCGCGAATTAAGAGAAGCGCGCGAAGCCCGCGAGGCTAGAGAATTAAGAGAAGCCAGAGACTCAAGGGATACAAGGGAAGCCAGAGAAGTAAGAGAAGTCAGGGAAGCGAGAGAGGCAAGAGAAGCGCGCGAGGCGCGGGAAGCCAGAGAATCCCGTGAAGTTGCACGAGCGTCAACTGTCGCGCCTGCGGTCAGCCAAAGGGGAAGACAGCCTTCGAATCAAGAAGCTTTTAATCAGCCGTCCGCTTCGATAAATCCCCAGTCTGTGACTCCTCCTCAGCCTGCGGCGCCTCAGGTTGTAGCGCCTCCGCCGCCAGCGCCCGCGAGGGCTCCTGTCAGCGTACCGCAAATTCATCTTAACGACAGGCCTTTGATCAATCTGCCTCCTACAGACAGACAGCTTGAAAGTACCGATAATTCCATCGATTTGAACACGCTTGTTCCCATTTCTTCAGGGACGCAGAAAAATTCATCCGATCTGAGAGTTTCAGCGAATCAGACGCGTTCCATGAGGAATACCCAGCCTCCTCCTGTCAAACCGGAAGCGCTTCAAATACTTCCTGCGCTGCCCGACAGGCATAACGGGAAACAATATAATCTGCAAATCGGGTCGTTTTCGGCTCTGGATGCGGCGAATAAAGCCGCATCTTTAATGCGTGACGTCGGTTTTGATGTAAAAATTGAATATTCAGGTGCGGTTTACAGGGTAATGGCTGTGAAAATAGCCTCTTCTGACGTTTATACAGCGTCTGTCAGGCTTGGCTCGCTTGGATTTGGCCAGATTTGGGTGAGGGAGTAATTTGTACTTGAATAGATACGCTTTTAATGATACATTAATAAGATAGGGGGATATTCCAATGGCAGCGATACGACCGACCGTGGACAAAACGGAATCCAGACAATTAGTTACTTTCCAGCTCGGAGAAGAGCTTTACGGCGTTAATATTATGGACGTTAAGGAAATTGTCCGAGTTCAGGCAATCAGGCCGATTCCCAATGCGCCGATGTATGTAGAAGGAATTTTCAATCTTAGAAGCGAAATTATTCCGATTATCAGCCTGCATAAAAGGTTTCATTTAAGAAAACTTGTTACATCGGAAGAAGATGAATTGTTGTCAGGTTTCATTATTATCGATATAGACGGCATGAAACTCGGAATTATCATCGACAGGATTTCACGGGTAGTTACAGTAGAAAAAGAAGAAATACAGCCGCCGCCGCAGATGTTTTCCGGTATCGGCGCAGAATATATCGAAGGGGTTGTTCATCAGGAAGAGGGGTATCTTATTCT
>JGI24694J35173_10002887_pt1 | contig 13556 bp, 12 predicted proteins | sample TergutCo191P1_FD_35173 | JGI IMG/M metagenome (IMG submission 35173) | reverse complement strand
GGTACCTCTTCCAATAGGCAAGCCATTCCTTGTCGGGGCACCCAAAAATATCCCGTATGTCATACGGCGCATCGTCCACAACCTCGCGGTCGTATTTACGTTTGAAGAATGGCGGTGCGTGCCTGAGGTTGAATTCATGTATATCCGTCAGCACGCCATCAATGTCAATTCCTATGTTCATCAACATTACCTTTCATGAGGTCTAATCTAATATGCTACGCCCCATACCACCATTGTATCTGAGGGCTTTTCGCAAATTGCGCAGACGTCTCCGACACGCTCCTGTTCAAAGGGAATGCACCGCGAAGTTACGCCCGCATCCTCCTTCATCTTCATCTCGCATTCCAGGCTGCCGCACCACATGGTGTTTACAAGCCCGCCTTGCCCTTCGATTATGGCTTTGACCTCACTGAGGGTCTTTGCGCTGCGTGTGTTGCTTGTGAGGTTGTCCTTTGCTCTTTGGTACAGGCTCTTTTGTATTACATCCAGCAGCTCGCTTGCTTTATCCTCCAGCTGGGACAGGTCGACCGGAACTTTTTCGCCGGAAAAACGCATAACTGCCATACATTGGCCTTTTTCAATATCCTTAGGGCCAATCTCGATGCGCAGCGGGACGCCTTTCATCTCATACTCGGCAAATTTCCAGCCGGGGCTCTGGTCGGATGTGTCGCTTTTTACCCTTATGCCCGCTTTTTTAAGGCGCATCACAAGCTCCTCCGCTTTATCCAGCACACCTTCTTTGTGAGCCGCTATGGGTATGACTATAATTTGAGTCGGGGCGATGCGCGGGGGCAGGTTCAGCCCATTATTATCGCCATGTGTCATTATAAGCCCACCGATAGTCCTTGTGGACAGACCCCATGATGTTTGGTGCGGGTAGCTGAGGTTGTTTGACCTGTCGGAAAACTGAATGTCAAACGCTCTGGCGAATCCATCGCCGAAATAATGCGAGGTTCCGCCTTGGAGCGCTTTTTTGTCGTGCATCATGCACTCTATCGTATAGGTTGCCACAGCTCCTGCAAACTTTTCTTTTTCGGTCTTCCTGCCTTTTATAACGGGCATGGCCAGATAATCCTCGCAGAGCTCCGCATAGACATTAAGCATTTGCTGGGTCTCAGCCTCGGCCTCCTGCGCAGTCTCGTGCAGGGTGTGCCCCTCCTGCCACATGAACTCCCTATGGCGCAGGAATGGCCGGGTCGTTTTTTCCCAGCGCAGCACGCTGCACCACTGGTTGTATAACATTGGTAAGTCGCGCCAAGATTCCAGGACATTGCTCCAATGGTCGCAAAAGAGCGTCTCGGATGTCGGCCGGATACATAGCCTTTCAGATAGCTCCTCAGAACCGCCGTGCGTCACCCATGCGACTTCGGGGGCAAAACCTTCTACATGGTCTTTTTCCTTCTGTAGCAAGCTTTCCGGTATGAGCAAAGGCATTGAGACGTTTTCATGCCCTAGTTCCTTGAAACGCGCATCTAAGACAGACTGGATATTTTCCCACAGTGCGTACGCATATGGCCGCACTATAAAGAAACCCTTAGTGCCCGAATAATCTATGAGCCCTGCCTTTTTCACTACGTCCGTAAACCACTGGGCGAAGTCCTCGTCCATATCAGTGATTTGCTCTACCCGCTTGTCCTTTGCCATGTCGAATACCCCTTTTATCTTTATTTTACACATATCATTATAATCTACCTGTCAAGGGTATTTTTGTAACAATTAATCACAAACAATTACTCTATCCTATAGACATTTTTTTGGCAAGCTGATATTATTTAATCAAATCATGTTGTTGTTTCGGGGGGTGTTTTCTTTATGATTGCTTTGGCCTGCGATCATGGTGGCTTTGAGCTTATGGGATTTGTCAAGTCTTATCTTGATGAAAATGGGCTCTTGTATAGGGATTTTGGAACGCATTCGGACGAGAGTTGCGATTATCCCGACTTTGCTGCGTTGGCTGGACGCTGCATTGCCGATGGGGAGTGCGACAGGGGCATACTAATTTGCGGCACCGGCATTGGGATGTCGATTGCCGCAAACAAGATTCCGGGCATTCGAGCGGCGCTTTGCTCCGACCCTTTTTCTGCCGAGATGACGCGCCGCCATAACGATGCCAATGTGATATGCCTTGGCGCGCGCGTGCTTGCCGCAGGTGCAGCGCTCAAGTTAATCAAGATTTTTCTAAGCACGGGGTTTGAGAGCGGGGGCAGGCACAGCCAGCGAGTACGAAAGCTGGACGAATTGGACGGACTCGCCGAACTTCACTGAGGGGCTTTATGGGAAAGAGATATGTTCCAAAAACTTATAACAACAGACGCTTGCTGAGAATTGTCTTAGGAACGGCCGTTTCCTTTTTGGTTGTGGTTGTGGTTTTGTTCCTATTGCTGTTCTTCCTGCTGGAGGGCTATTTTGAAGACGGAAGACTCATTGTCCCATGGCTCACGGACTACCCGGGGTGAGAAATATATCACCCAGTTACTTTAAAAATTTATTAAAGTCAATCAGCGTCTCGTTGCGCCCTTCTGCTCTGAAGTCCCTGCCGTATAGGATTGACGCCCATTTTATCAAAGTGTCCAACACCTCGGTTTCTATGCCTGCGGCCTTGCCTGCGCAGCTTGTCGGGACGCAGCCTGTTATTATATCTTCAAAAATGTACCTCGTGTCGATGTCTGTCGGCGCGAGCACGGTTTTATAGGCATCGGTATTCTGAATCTGCTCAAACAGCGAGCTGCCGCGCGAGCCATAGGCTTCTGCCAGCCATTGCCGCGCCGTTGGAACTGACACTCCATAGGCTTTGGCCACAGAAACCCTCTCTACGTCCATTTTTTCCAGCAGCCCTGCCACGAGCTGGGAGATACCCTGCATGTAGAACTTGAAGTCCTCCTTTGCTTCCACCCTGGTGATGTTCATCAGTATCGGCATGGGGTGAAAAATCATCCCGATATTTGAAAAGCCTGTGTATAAGACACTCTCTGCGAGGCTGAACATTGGAAATATTTCACGCAATATGGCGAGCAACTTCTCGGCATATGCGTTGTCATGCGCCGCCAGCCTTACGCTATCTTTTATCTTGTATATTTGCGGCTTGCGCAACTCAGGGCAGCGGCATGTGAATGCAAACGTGTCAGTTTCGCCGAGCAGCAGTTCCGCTTTGCAGCCGCATTCCAATAAAACCTTTGAAAATGCAAACGTACCGAAAGTACGCCCGGGGTTTAGCACAACGGCTTGCCCATCGACCAAGTACGGCGCCATCGCCCTTGCCACTATCGGATGATATTGTGCGGGGGTCGTCACCATAATTAGGTATGCGCCTTCTATGACCTTGCCCATGTCTGCACTTATGAGGTCGACCTCGACTTCCGCCTCTACTTCGCCACTTATGACAAACTTGGTGTCAGGGAACATGTCAACCCGCTCGGCTTCCCTGGCGTACAGGGCTGATTCGTATCCCAAATACTTGAAGTAGGCGACCATCGATTGCCCCCCGTTGCCTGAGCTGATTACTGCTATTTTTTTGTTCATCGGGTGCACTCCTTATACCACATTTCGCTTAGTTTTCCCAATTAGCGTTTCCAGCCTTGTGCGCTCATCCATGGTGCGTCCGGCTTTGGCGTCCCATGCTAGGCATTTTCCTTCTTTTACCCTTGTTTGCAGAGTGCCCCGGAACTCCCCTGTCTTTACGATATGCGGCGCATCCAAAATGCCCCGCTTTATGCAGTCCGAGAGGACCTTTGCGTCCCCGATTGGGTCGTCCGACATACCTGAGTATTCGTCCCTGATGAAGTCAAGCAGGTACTTTGCTTCGCTCAAAAGTTCGTCGCGCCGCTCCTTTACCCTGGGGTCGGAGAGCGCTTCTGTGTTGCCTGAGAGCGTCGAGCGAACTACGCCGCGGACTATCTTGCAGCTTTCGATGATGACCTCCGGCGTTGCGGCATGCAGTGCCTCGCTATATCCAACGACGTGGATTATGTGTGGGCGCACATTCATTTGCAGCGCAGTCGATGCCGCAAGCTGACCTTTTGCAACCGCCTCGTCGCCGCTGAGGAACGGAAGCCCCGCCCGAGTCTGCCTGTACACCCGAAAGTCCTTGTCGGCAAGCGATTCCGAGAGTTCGATTTGAGCCAGCACCTTTGCCAAGTCCATAGAAAAGCTAAGGGAGTTGGGGACATTAAACATGTATTGGGAAATATAGTCCCGGACTCCGAACTTTTTTGCATTATATGCACTGATGTACGACGCTGCGACGGAAATCGTGTCGTGCGCATCCCTCAGCCCCCAGTGGTGGGGCTCGTTGAGTTCGACGGGGATGCCAAGCTTGCCGTGGAATGCGATTAGCTCCTGCGCCTCCTCCATCGAGGTTTGAAGCGGCCTGTCCCCCCTGCCGTCCAGCTCGTTGTACCAGCACAGCGGCACGGCGCACCATGCGTTTGCTATAGTTTCGTTTAGGACTTCTGCTAAGGGAATTACGTCTGCCGTCCCGCTGTAGCAACGCATGAGAGGGAAGTTCCCACATTGAGACGCCTCCTTGAGCTTTAAAAACCCCTTGGCATCATAGACCGGGACTCCGCCTGCCCCATCCATTTCGGGCTTGCGCCCTTCGGGCTTGAAGAAGTATTGCTGTGTGTTTTGATCTATTCCGAGCGAGATGACATCCAGCACGCGCGATTCGGCGATTTCAGCAACGCCCTTGCGGGTTTCTTCATATGATGGAAGCCCGAAGTGGTGGCGCAGGAGCGGGTAGGGGTGCTTCTGCGCCAGCCTGCCTGTCAGGTCTGCCGCAAATAGCTCCGCCCCGCTTTTATCCGGCATTTGCCCCGTCCGGAGAAATGTGATGCTGTCGTCTATATCGTCAGTTCCGTCGAATATCACATTGAAAAATCCCAGCTCCCGAATTTTTTCGGCGACTGGGGCGGTTCCTCCGAATATCCATATGGGCTTATGTGTTAGCCGCGCGCTTTTCTCTATTAGTTCGCGCACAATCGTCACTCCGTTTTCCGGAGTTAACCTGTATCCCAGCGTCACCATCGCCGGTTTGTGTTTTTCGATGCTGTCAAGCACCATGTCCACATTCACCGCCGGCCCGAGGAATATCGCCTCATAGCCCTCATCCTCCGCAAGACTCAGGAAATGTGCCGCACCCGCAACATGCACGCAGTTGCCAATAGATGCGCCTATGATTACCCCTTTTGACATGATAGCCCTCTCCTTTCGAGTTATTGCAAGTATTATACAGCATTTTGACTGGTTTGTATATATGCACCTTTTACGCCAGCTAAAAACCGTCAAAAGGTGTTACAGTTCTTCACACGTCGCTTGCCAACCGCCCGAAATGGTCAATTTATTACGCTTTTTCCGCTAGAACGGGTCTTGTCGCCCTACATATGCGAAAAAAGCGCAGCAAACAGACCATTCCGGGCTACCCTGTAAAGTGTGACCAAAGGGTGGCAAGGCGTTGACAAATCAGTAGAGAAATGATACCGTAAAATGCAGAAATGCTTCTATAAATCACAGGAGTTGGCGAAATGGAGATAACCGTTGCGGAGCTTGGGCGTATGGCCCCTGCTGACTATGCCCTCATTGACCTCCGCACCGAATGGGAGTATCGGAACGGATGCCTCCCCGGTGCGGTTTCACAGCCGCAGGATGGCTCGAATGAGACTTTTCCTAAAAACAAGACGCTCGTCCTCTATTGCAGGAAAGGGCAAATAAGTGCGGAGGCCGCCCGGAAATTGCAGTCGCAGGGATTCGACGCCCGCCACTTGGTCGGCGGGTATGTGGCCTGGCTCATAGAGCGCATTCAGGATAATGAAAAGGCCTTGAAAACAGAAGAGAGCCTCCGCAAGAAATTCAAAAAAACCCTTTTCAGCCAATTTACCAGGGCAATCCGCACCTATGAGCTGGTGCAGGCTGGGGATCGGATTGCGGTGTGCATCTCCGGCGGCAAGGACTCAATGCTGATGGCGAAACTTTTTCAGGAGCTGCAACGGCACCGACAAGCTCCCTTCGACGTAGTTTTTTTAGTCATGGACCCGGGGTATGCGCCGGAGAACCGGGCTTTAATCGAAGGTAATGCACGGGTGATGGGGATTCCGATTACCATTTTTGAGACGGATATTTTCGATAGCGTTGCAAGTATCCCCAAAAACGCCTGCTACCTATGCGCCAGGATGCGGCGGGGGCACCTGTACAGCAAGGCCAAAGCCTTAGGGTGCAACAAAATAGCACTTGGTCACCATTATGACGATGTCATCGAGACAATCCTGATGGGGATGCTCTGGGGTGCGCAAGTCCAGACTATGATGCCCAAGCTAAAAAGCACCAACTTCGAGGGCATGGAGCTAATTCGCCCCATGTATTTTGTTAGGGAGGCTGACATCAAGCGTTTTCGCGATTATCATGACCTTCACTTCTTGCAGTGCGCCTGTCGGTTCACAGATGCTTGCAGCATAGATGGGAGCATGGCGTCAAAGCGGACGGAGATAAAGCAGCTGATACAGGAGCTTAAAAAAACGAATCCGGGCGTGGAGAGCCATATTTTCAGCAGCGTGGAAAATGTGCACCTGGGCGCTGTGATTGCATATAAAAAGAATGGTGAGAAGGTGCATTTCATGGATGGCTATTGATAAACCGGAAGAACCAGACTACGCCGGACAGGCGGCTCCGCCGCACAAGAATATTCAAATATATCCCATTATGACTGCGCCGGCTTTGTCGAAAATAATCCTTGCTGTTTCGATTGGGTCATTTTCTTGGTACGAATACTTATCACGCTGGCGGCTGTGTAGTTGCCAGCAAAAATCAATCATCAGATACTCGCTTGTTCCGGCTAAGTGATAAATCCGCTGACGGATTTTCGGATGCTCATGCCGAATAATGTGCTTGTAGTCTATTTCCGCAATCTCCGATAAGGCGTTTTCAACCGCGGCTATCGCTTGTTCTTCGTACTCGTCCTCGAAATCCACCCAAAAATCCAAATCGCTGTATTCGTCCACAATACCCGTTGCATCGGCACCTTCTAGCCAAAAGGCATGTATATATGAAAGCGGATATAATGTGTGGGCAAGTTTACAGCTTATTATCCGCCGCTGCGTATGTTTGAACTCACCACTTGCATCAATCTCATATGAGATGCCCTGCCATTGATTAAAATAATAACTCCAATGGTTAATGTTAAACCAAGTGCTTGACGAACTGTTCAACATGCCCACTCTAATCGCACCGTGGGGAAGCGGCGTGTATTCGGGGACGGGTATATTGCCCAAGAACGTGAGATATTCGGCGGGATAATCTTTTTTCTTGTACAGAGTTAAACCCATTTGCATTTGCAGTTCTTGTTCCCTGTACGGGTGGCTGAATGGCAATAATCGTACCCCTTGCAAATCCAAAAGTGTGGGAAACTCATCAAACAGCTTGTCAAAAACCCTGACAATCATATAAGTTACCGTTGTGCTGGAATCGCCATAATATTGATGCTCTACGCCAATTTTATGCAGAACCATGTATTTTCCCGGCGCACCGAACCTGCCGTCAAATTCCTTGTGAAACTGGTATGCGTATACATCACCGTCACTCCACAGGTTTGATTCAATTTTAACGGGATTGCGGACGCGCTTTTCTTTGGGTTGTTCTGTTTCGAGCTTGGCGCGGAGCTTGTCCAATGTTTTCCGCCAGCCTGCGCCGCCACTTTCGCTTTCCTCCCATAACGATAATCCGCCGCCTTTATCAATCCAATCTAATGCTTTTGACTTGACTTCGGGCAAAAGGCGGCCGGCTTTCCATTGCGTATCCGCAAGAGCAAACCAAAACAACGGCGCATCGTCAGGGTCATCAATATAATCAGCAAATTTGGCCAATATCTGCGCATAAGCATCTTCATTGCTAAGCTGCTCTTGCAGCAATTTCATGTAAGCATCCCTAACGTCACAAGTAGTATCATTGGCATAAAGACCCGAACCCCAAGCTCCCATTAGTCCAACTCCTTCATTCTTTCATCTTACACGCACTTACACACGTTTAATCATATACAAGCACGGATTTTCTTCGTCCCAGACAGTAGGAAAAATCTCAATAGGCTTAAATCCCTGTGCCAAATAAAATAGTCGCGTTTTTTCGTAGCTTTTACTTTCTCTTGATGCTGCCAATGTTTTAACGGTGAGGAACTCCGTTTTGTTTTCGCGGCATAGTTGCTCGCAATGAGTAACAAGTCGTTTGCCGATGCCTCTGCGATGATATTCATGTAAAATGCCCATCACGCAAATTTCCGAAGCGTAGCTTGTATGTGGTTTCAACGCCGCAAAACCAACAGCGTTTTCGCCGTCATATGCAGCAATGAAGGACAGCGCTTTTACTTGCTGAATGTAATCCACAATGCTTGCTTCTACACCAAACCAGTTCGGCAGTTTTCGCAATACGGACTCACATATACCGCATTTTTCTTCCGTGTTAAATATTTCGCGCACTTCGGTTGTGTAGATTTCACAATCCAGATGTGTTATGTTTTTCAGAAAAAAGATGCACCGTTCCGTTTCCTCGTAACCGATTTTTCGATGGAAATTGTAACTATCGGTATTATCAAGCAGACAATCACTTGCCATTTCACGGCAACCGTTACGTGCCGCCCATCGCTCAGTTACTTTTACAAGTTCGGCAGCAATCCCACTCCTTCGGTATTCAGGCAAAACATAAATCGCTTCAAGGTAGCCTTTCAAATCGTCATTCGTGCCATTTACGTATTCATGGCGAAGCGAACCGTGCGAAACACCAATGGGCATATCCCCATCCATAACAAGGAAAAATGCTTGGTTGGTGTCCGAAAATAACTGCTCGTTTTCCTCAAGCACTTCATCATGAGTCATTTCATATAGAATACAGAGCAAATCGGTTACGGCGGTTATATCATCCTGCGTTGCTTTTTGGTACGTAATTTGTTTTCCCATCATCCAAACACCTCGATGGCTGCGATTATCCGCAGCATTTCTTCCTCAATTTTGCTTCGCCCGTATTCGTCAATAAACCGTTCCCGATAATCATGCGTGTGTAAATTAAAGAACAAAGACCATGTAGCCCAAAACACATCAACAGGCTCGAAGCACTATGTAACATCGACCTTTGCGTCTAGCTCGCATTTTACCACAATCTTTAGAACGTACGCAACTGCAACCGCACCCCCACAGGTTTCGTGCTTACTGGCCTTTGAGCAAAAATGTTCCTCGTGACTCGACACCACGAAACACTTGTATTTGTGTGTGTATTATGATAGTATATTGCTTGAAAAGCTGCGCAATTTGTGCTCTTTGCCTATGCGTTACCGTCCCAAAGTTTATGAGGTTGTTTTTATTGTGAAAAAGAATTTATCCATCAAAACCAAAATCTCGGTTCTCGTGCTGATTACTGTAATGTGCAGTACAACGATTGTCGGAGTGTTCAGCTACACGCTTTTCCGCAGAAGTTCCATAGAGGTACGAGCGGACAGGGCTATGGCAATTGCCGAAACGGTAGCATCAGCCGTTGACGGAGACCGATTCTCCGCAATCCTCGCATCGGGCGAAAAAGACGAATACTGGCACTATATAACCGACTTTGTAAACACTGTTGCGGAGCGCACATCTGTAACCTATCTATACCTGCTAGACCGTAACTACGGGGCGACAGTGCGCTACTTTACCGAAGCGGATACCCCATTTCTGGATGAGGCATTTGTACTCGGCGAGGAAGAAGGCACTGAAAACCATGCCGACGAGTTGTTTGAAACCTTACGCACAGGCATATCCTCTTCGACGGGTATTTATGATTCCGGCGATTATGGGATGATGGTTTCCGGTTTTGCTGCAATCAGCAACAGCGCCGGTGTTGTTGTCGGAGTGGTTGGAGCAGACGTCATGGCAGAACAAGTAATGGATGCTTCCCGCTTTTTCGGAATGGTAATAGTTTCGTGTGTAATTGGATTTGGTGTGCTATTTTGGCTTATTTCCGGATTGTATATTCAGCGCGGTATATCAAAACCGGTCGTTACGATAGCCGAAGCGGCCGACAGGTTTGCTAAAGGGGACATAGATTCGGAGTTATCCGTTGTCACCAACGATGAAATCGGACGTCTCGCTGATTCGTTTTTGGAAATGATGGACAGCACCAAAAAACAAATCGATATTCTGGAAAGGTTGGCAGACGGCGACCTGACTGCACAGGTCAATCTTCGCAGTGAGCATGATTCCATGAGTATTGCCATTAAAAAGACAATTGGGGGGCTAAATGAAATGCTTGGAGGCGTGCGCAGCACCGCTACGCAATTTTCTTCCGCAGCCAATCATATCGCCCAAAACGCGCAAGCTCTGGCTCAGGACTCAATGGAACAGTCAGCTACATTTGATGAGCTTTCCTCTCAGACGACCGCAATAACGGAAAAAACTAAAACGACAGCGCATATGGCAGGGCAAGCAGCCGAGCTTGCGACCACAATCAAAGAAAATGCGGAAAAAGGCAGCCGACAAATGGATGAAATGATGACCGCAGTGAATGAAATCAATCAGGCAAGCCAGAGCATAAGCAAGGTTATCAAGGTAATTGACGACATCGCTTTCCAAACAAATATTCTTGCTCTTAATGCAGCAGTTGAAGCCGCCAGGGCAGGGCAGCATGGAAAGGGATTTGCAGTTGTCGCCGAAGAAGTGCGCAATCTCGCGCAAAAGAGTGCCGCTGCGGCGAAAGATACAGGCGAGCTAATCGGCAACTCGATGCAGAAATCGGAGCAGGGTACGCGCATTGCGAAAGATACCGCTGAAAGTTTTGGCGAAATTCTTTCAGGCATCGACAAAAGCGGCGAAATAATAAGCATGATTGCAAAATTCTCCGAGGAGCAGTCTATAGGCATTGCACAAGTTTCTGACGGTGTTAATAGTGCGTCTCATGTCGTTCAGAAGACCAAATCTATGGCACAAGAGGAAAGTTACGATTCTGAGAAACTGAAAGAACACGCCGAATTGCTGGGACAGCTAATTGCGCAGTTTAAGTTTAGTGAAAGCGGGGCGGAGACGTTATCATTAATGAAACAAAGTAGTCATAATACGGCATAAGAAACTCATAACCGCTCACCAACCTATCGGGAAATTCTGCTGAAAACAGTTCATTGCCGTGGGTAGCACGGTGTATAAGCGAAAAGCCCTTTTTGTTGTACCACTCTGCGGCTGCTTCTCTTAGTTCTCCCGCCGACACCTTTCGGCGAGCGTATTCATCGCCCTCCAGTACAAACTCGTCCTGCATGGCAATCGGTGCAATGAGTTTTTCAAAGGCTTTGGGGTTTCCATCAACCCTTGCCCTAAAATTTGTCATTGTTTGGGCTTTTGCGGCGTAAAAGCCTACGCCATAACTCCAATCTTCGGGACTAAGTTCAAACCAAAACACAGGGGTTGAAGTCCATTCTTCGCTTGGTTTTTCAATAGAGAACCATAGGTTGGGCCTGTACGGCTGCCCATCTTTGATGCGCCGCGCATCTTTGTATACTCGCGATAACTTATGAATAAAGCCGTGGTCGTTGTATTTATCTGAAATACGCTCAAATACCTCTTGCCCAAGTGCTTTCATAGGTGTTTGAAAATCTCGGATAAAATCCTCCTTGTGTTCTTCAAACCACGCTTTATTGTTGTTCAAACGCAGACCCCACATAAAGTCAATAGTCGCTTGGGTGAATCCTGTAAATTTTATATTATCTGATGGTTTCATGCGGTCTCCTTGTTATATATGATTTTGTTATCCATTGCTGTTTTGAGGCTACAACCCCCTGGGCTATTCCCCCGGCGCCCCATACAGCATCCCTTTTCTATCATACCCTTGCGGCTTGTATGTGACAGAGGATATTTTTGAGCCTGAAATACCATATTTCGGGTTGTAGCCGAACAGGTTGACATACTTGCCTAAATCGTCCCTTTCTTCCCCCATCGCCACCAGCAGGTCGAGAGTCGCCTTTGCATCATCTACTGCCCGGTGGGCGTTTTTGTTGTTTAGGCTGTATGCACTGACAGCGTCACTCAGCTTGTGCGGATAGTCTCGCCTGTCCTTGTATATTGTCATCGCATCGAGCATTTTGATTTGCTTTAGCGTATCGGCGCATTTGAACCTTAGCATGAAATAGTATAAAAAACATAAGTCAAACTGTGCATTGTATGCTACGAGAAGCGTTTTGGGATTGCTGATGGTTTCGACAAACTGCCCGCACACCTCTGTTTTGGGCCTGCCCTCTTGCAGCAGCGTTTGCTCGGTTATTCCTGTCAGGGCGGTGATTTTCGCAGGCAGGCGCCGCCCCTCTGAGAGGGTAATCAGCGCAGACAGCTTCTGCTCAATGCGATACGGCTCTTCGTCCACCGAAATCTGCAATGCGCCAATCTCAATTATTTCGTCAGTTTTGAAATTTAGCCCCGTGGTTTCAATGTCAAAAACGACAAGCCTGTCGAAGCTGTTAAAAAGTGAATTTAGCATTATATTACTTTTTTCCTCCAAGCTTATGCTGTCAGTGCCTGCAGCAGGCTTTTCAGCGCACCGACATCTTCAACAATATGCTCCGTTCCGGCGGTTTCGAGCTCCTCCCTGCTCCCATAGCCATACAGGACGCCGATGCTTGGAATGCCAAACTTTTTTGCCCCAAAAATATCGTGCTCGCGGTCTCCAATCATGTAAACCTTGTCGCCGGGCTGCACGCCTATCTCCGACATGGCATATTCAATGACTTCATCTTTTTCAGAACGCCTACCGTCAAGTTCCGCGCCTCCGATGAAGTTGAAGAAATGGGCAATGCCGAAGTGCTCGGCGATTCTTTTGACATAAACCTCCGCCTTTGACGAGGCTATTGCGAGGATGGGTCCATCCGCTTTTAGCGTCTCGAGCAATTCCTGGATACCATCGTATAGGCTGTTCCCATAAAGTCCGACAGTGCCGAACCTCTCCCTGTATACCGTCACGGCCTTTTCGACATCTAACCCGTATGATTCAAATGACTTGCGGAGCGGCGGGCCGATGAGTCTCCTCAGTTTCTCTGGATTGTCTTCTGTGATTCCAAAGTGCGCAAAAGTGTGCTGAAATGATTTTATTATGCCCTCATATGGGTCGGTCAAAGTTCCGTCTAGGTCGAACAGAATGTATTTTTCCATGGGCGTACTCCCTCCTTCGTGTGCAACTCCTTCAATTCTAACATAGTTGCCAGCGATTCCGCAAGGAGCTTGGTCACAGGGTAGCTTATTGGTGGTATGCCCATTACAGTTCTTCACACGTCGCTTGCCAACCGCCCGAAATGGTCAATTTACTACGCTTTTTCCGCTAGAACGGGTCTTGTCGCCCTACTTACGCGAAAAAAGCGTAGCAAACAGCCCATTCCGGGCTACCCTGTGAGTGTAACGTATGCCCCTAATCGTTATGCGCGTGAACGTGTTATCTGAACACTTGGGGGTTACTATTATTCAGTGCCTGCTATCAGTCCGGCATTGAGAAGCCTGCACACTCCTCTACGCTCGGTCAGTTCCGTGACAGTAGCCGGAATTCCCTCTCTACGATGAGCGTACAGGCTTCTCAATGCC
>JGI24694J35173_10002868_pt1 | contig 13624 bp, 17 predicted proteins | sample TergutCo191P1_FD_35173 | JGI IMG/M metagenome (IMG submission 35173) | reverse complement strand
GTATGGCGGGAACCGTGTTTGGGATGGGGATGATGGGGAACATTGCAGCAGGTATGGCCGCGGTGCCTCCGCCACCTGCACCGCAACCGAATGCGGGCGGAAAAAACTTTTGCCCAGACTGTGGCACAAATATTAAAGGCAAAAAATTCTGTTCAGGCTGTGGTAAAGCCGTTGGCGCAGGCGGTTGTTCGGCTTGTGGCGCAAAAATGAAACCAAACGCCAAATTCTGTGCCGAGTGCGGCACCAAAGCATAACGCTTTTTAAGGAGATAAAAAATGACTTGTCCAAAATGTAAAAAAGACACTACGGTCCTTGTGACCACAGAAGCCAGACGTCGCGTACGTGAACGTCGTGGAATTGTTACAACGATTTTGTTCTTCCCGTTCAGACTTGTAAGGGGATTGTTCCGCATAATGTTCGGGCGTAAACAAACATATCATCGCAAACAACACTGGCACTGTAATTACTGCAACCACGATTGGAAACCTGTGACGGAATAATCTAACTATATTTTGAAATTATTTTCCGCGTAAAAGGAATCCATTTTTTGGCGGTTTTTTCTTCGCCGTACTTTATGATGCCGAAATGTGGGCTTGTAAAAACGCACATATCAAGTTTAAGTTCAACCTTTTTTCTTAAAACCTCATCCGCACCATAGTAATCCAACACCAGGTTCCCAAGCATCACATCATCAATTCCAAAGTCCGCGGCCACGTCATAAAGACCTGCGTTCCCAAAGTCAATTAGTCCCGCCTTACCGTTGCTATCGATTAAAATGTTTGGTTCAAAAATATCCCCGTGGCAAAAAACACGTTCCTCGCCAAGGTCGCGCCGCTCCTTTGACAGGCGCACAAGTAATTGCTCCAACTCTTCAAACTCTTTTTGGCTTAAATGTTTTTTAAAAAACTCTTTGGTTTTCTTAAAACATTTTTCATAGTTCAAAATTTCATCGTCCAGGCTCTCACCCAAAATGTCAAATTTTACACCGTGTATTTGCTTCATGGCGTTCGCAAGTTGTTTTGCAATAACCTTGCGCTGTTTATCAGTAAGATTTACTTCTAACAAAGGGGTACCCTTAACCCCATACAACACAATACACCGACCGTCCTCGGCGAGGTGTTTAACTTTTTGTATGTTTATGGGCAGGCGCAGAGTATTTAAATGGTTTAAAACTTTCGCTTCTTTTTCATAATTCACAAAGTCAAACCGCGGAAACTTTACGACAAACTCACCGTCGTTCACTATGTATGCACGGCTGCAATGCCCCTCGTCGTTGGCTTTGATTTGTTCATCCGTGGCACCTGTGAGTTCTTTTACGGTTTCAATCTCGTTTTTCATCTTTTACCTTCTCGTTCCTACACCATGGGGTCAGGTATTTATACGTAGCCCATGAAATCCCGTACGAAACAGCAACGGCGACGGCGACCAAAATTGTCAACAGTAACATATTAAGCAAATAAACGCCCGAACCGAAAATGGTTATTGGCGATGCAAGGTTTGGGAGCCCATAAACTGGGGCAGTGAATAAAAAGTTTGTCCCTAGCAATGGGTTTAACAAAAACCCCAAGAATAAAAAGTACACAAACACCCACGCGGCATTGATTGCAACGTGTTTTATTCGCGGTGTAATCTGTCCAGTCAAAAGCATGAACAATGGAATGATTATAAGAAAAGCGTGCAAAAAATAGGACTCGGCAATATAATACGTCCAAAACGTGGAGGTATTACTTGTTACGTAAAATGTCATGGCGTTGTTCATGATGCCTCCGAATAGCCCGAATGTTATCATAAAGTTTTTGATGACTCCGCTGTTCATGATTATGCCGATGATAAAAATGATTGCGGATATATTTGATAGGTTCAGCGGTAAAGCGGGCTCTAGGTCAGCGACAGAGTCGATTTCCCTAAGCAACGGAACCGAGATAGGTCGGGAGAGCGGTGACAACAATATTATCATCGCCATGGTTATTGCAACCGTGCGTGCGGTATCTGTTCCTCGGCAAAGATAGGCAAGTGCCAATGGCATGGCAAATGATGCGAGCAACGCATAGACGTGCAAAAAAGTTCCTGCTCTCCATGGTGTGTGCCAATGGCGAAATGCCATATATGTAAATGCAAAAAACGACCCAACCAAAAGGTGCAAAATTATATGTTTTCGGTTTACAACGATTTGGTTCTTGCGGGATTTAACCTCGTAAGTAATAAACGGAATCGCAAGGAGTATCAAACAAACTACAATATCTAAAAGTACCAACACGTTTGGTTTCTACCTCTTTTTCTTAGCCGCAGTTGTTTTCGTCTTTTTTGCAGGGGTAGATTTAGGTTTTTTTGATTTAGTTCTTGTTTTACTCGACGTCCTTTTAGCCGCTTTGTTTGCTTTTGCCGTTGCACGTTTTGCTTTTGTCGCGCTCTTCTTGGCGGCACGTGCTTCCTTTTTTTTCTTTCTTTGCGGTGCTTTCAAAACATCTGAATCGGTTAATATCTCGCCACGCTTTTTAGCAAGTTTTTTCTCCTCATGGATTTTAACTTTTTCATAAGAACAAAACATAAGGTAAACAAAAGTAGGAATAGTAATGTTTTGCGAGCGGAACTTGTAAACCGAATCTTGGACGGTTCTTAAAAACGCATTTGACCTAAGGTTTTGGTCCAAAACACCCTTGTTGTGTTCTTCGCGCTTTTTATCGAGGTTCGCCAAACAATTTCGGATGTCAGACAGGTTTTCTTCAAACGTGATAAAACTATTTACAATCAGCATTATGATACCAAGGGACGGAATAAAGATGTTCGCAATAGTATTAATAAACGTGTCGTCCAAGATAAACGAAATCACAATAAGACCGACCAAGAAACCAATCCAAGCGGTGTACAGGTATAGGCGTGAAAATTGCAGTAACTTGTATTCATTCGTGAACTGTTTGTGTTGGTTCAAAAAGATTGAATAACTCTTGGTGCTCTCTGCACTGGTGTTCCAATAATAGTTTTTGAACTTGCCACGGTCTTTGACACGGCGCGAAAAGTTATCAATCGCGGCTTGGGTCAGGGGCTTTGTCATTAACTTGTTTGACGGGATATCATAAACACGATGGTCATAAATATCCATAAGACTTGCAGACAGTTGTTGAAAACGACTTGCAATAGTAAAAAATATCGCGTCGATAATCAAAATAAGACCCGCAATAAACGCAAACCACAATGGGTCCATGAATCCGTTATAGTGGTTGGCTATACCCGCAACACACGCACCTATTGAAAGAAGTGTAGGCAACATCTTAAGCCCACGCTCCATCCTCGTGCAGTAAATGCTTGCACGGATTAACTTAATGTTTTCTGGGTCGTTTTGTCTGTCGAACATCATTATATATGTCATATCATGTATTGACAAACGTGTCAACATCAGTTATGATTTTTCACATGTGCGGGCGTAAGAACTTTACTTCGTAAAGACCTTGCTTCCGCTACGCGCGGGCGTAGTTTAGTGGTAAAACTTTAGCCTTCCAAGCTAACCTCGAGGGTTCGATTCTCTCCGCCCGCTCCAGATTCCTGCCAGTTGAATTTTTACTTGACTGTTGTATGAATAAAAAGCAGTTAAAAATTATTTTTGGCGACACACCGAACTACTTTTGGTAAAGTATGATACCATGTTGGAATGCCTTGCTCATGAGAATGAGGAACTTGGCAGGATATTAAACAATGAATAACCTTTGCTGAGACCCAATGTTGGATAATCTCGATAGCCAGGGCTCACTGTTTGCATAATGCGCAGGGAGTCTTTTTATCTTTAAATTACTCCTGCGACAAAAATAAAAGGAGATTAAATTATGGAAACAAACACAATAGAGTTCCAGATTGGCGCAACAGGACTGGGGCGAATTAATCTGTTCACTGGTGCATTTGAACTTTTAGAGAGCGATGCGAAAGTCGAGGTTGTTACCACTCAACATTCGGGAAGAGTTGTTAGTGTTGCACTAAAGCAAAAGGTCAACACAGATGTTCCGCTGCGACTTATTTTGGCAATTACTTACAACGGTGATTCGAGAGTTGTAACTGAAGCAGAAACAGGAACTATCACAAAATATGTCCTTAACAAAGAAGGGGAAATTATCACAACGAGAGTCGAATCAAACGGACACGTTGGTATAGCAATTAACAACCATACAAACTTAGTTGACATGGATACAAATTTTGACAAGACACTTACGGTAGTTAAGACAACACCAACGGTCGTCACACAAACTGTGTTTAACAAGGTTAATGGGAAACCCGTGAAAGTTAAGGAAGCCGAGATCAAGATTACACAAGAGAGCGATGCCCGTGGGAATATCGTAAAAGAAATAATTGAGAGTGGCGAAGAAAAGCCTCAAACAATTCGATACCAGTACGACCACCAAAATAGAATTGCTAAAACCATAATCGATGACGAACTTGTAACGCGAGTATCCTACAAAAATACTGGCAAAGTAAATAGCCTTACACTTCACAACAGTAAAGACCCGATGACTATTTTTGGTTATGAGAACAATTCTCAGGGTAGTGGAATCGCAAAGGATATTTCATACGTTGAAGAAGATGGATTTTTGAAAGAACTAAAATCTAACTCGGCAAAAATTGGATATGAGTATGATGATTGGGGGAACTTGGTTGCAATTTCTTACAACGGAAAGCCTTATGTTAAGTTCGAAACTTCAGCATCAGTGGAGAGCAATATTGTCAAAGCTGCGTATGCAAACGGTGCGAGCATGCGCACAACTTCGACCAAGAGCGGAGAAATTTTGAGTGTTGAAAAAAGAAGTACCCCAACAGGTCAGTGGGAACTTCTTGCTCCCGAACAACTTCAAGAGCAAAGTCACAACAATGTCGAAGTCAAAAAAGAACTTGATGGTATGGGGAGAATCAAAAAACTGAGGACACCATTTTCGAATGAAACATTCTGTTACATGTCTAATCCTAGAGGCATGGCAACCGCGGTAATGAATCAGCACAATGTAAGTTTCCAATATGGTTTGGGTTTGACTACTATGCAGAATTCACATCAGCATGACAGATGTGGCAATATTGTCAGAGCCAAAGAGCATGGAAGTGTTTTCCAAAACTATGAATATGACGAGTTAAATCGACTTGTGAACGACAACGGAACAAGAATGACCTACGATGTAAGCGGAAACATTTTGCAACGTGGTCAAAATAAATACGAGTATATTGGCGACCAAATGATTTCGTTTAACGGACAAAAATGCAAGTACGACGAAATTGGGAATCCAACAACTTATCGTGATGTTCTTGTGCGATGGAGTTTGCGTGACATGACCCGATTTGGTGATGTTGATTTTCGCTATAATGGCTCGGGTCTTTTGGTCGAAAAAACACATGGTAGCAACAAGACAAAAATCAAATGGAGCAACGGATTTATAACAGACGAAGAACGCGAAATCAATGGTGACACGATTACAATTCAATATTTGTACGGTGATGATGAATTGCTTGGCTTTAAACTGAAGCGCAAAGACGAATCAGAACGTACTTTTTGGTATATCAAAAATATCCAAAACGATATTGTGGCGATTTTAGAACAAACTCAAAAAGGTTTAACTAAAGTTGCACAATATAACTACGATGCGTATGGGAACTGTGAGGTAAACAATTTAACCTCTGAGAACATCGGGGAGTTGAACAGTTTCCGCTATCGTGGCTATTTTTACGATGCTACGATTGGAAAGTATTATCTACGCACAAGGTGGTATGACCCCGAAACAGGTCGCTTTATGAATATGGATGATATATCTATTCTAGAGCAAACCGTGGCATTTCCGAACGGGTTGAACTTGTATATCTACGCAGGGAACAATCCTGTCATGAACGTCGATGAAAATGGGATGATTTTCAGGCGCGTTCTACGAGGAATAGGGAATGTCGCCCAAACTATTGTGAACGGTATGACGAGTGTAATACGTACAGGTGCAAATCTTATTTTGAATCCCACATCTGTAACTAACACGCTGACTGGTGGGGCAAGCAACCCTGCGCCAGTAAAAGTCGGACCGCCGTCAAATAAGTTAAAACCCATAGATGGATTAGATCACTTTCCTCAAATCTATGGTGGATTTCCAGGTGTAAGCCCAGAAAGATATCGTGGTCCAACAGTTGCTGAAAGTATTAGCAATGCATTCAGAAATGTAAACAATGCCTTGCCCCTGCCATTTATGCCTAGAGTCTTTTTACCAAGACAACAACAGAGACAAGGAATGTGGCGGAGCACAAGTGGATGGAGAATAATATAACTATTCTGCCTCTCCACCTATGTACATATCTGAAATTTCTTCGTTGTATCCACATGCAGAACATATGTATTGACGCTTGACTATTATTTTTTCGCAGATATATGCAGGGCGAGTTACCGTTTGTCTTTCGATAGTACCAACATGTCTATTCGTCGAATTAACAAGTTCCATATTTTTGGTGTCGCACTTTGAACAATATTTTTCTATGATTTGCTTTTGGGCTTTCACAAATTTTACTGAAAGCCCGAAAGTAATCACAGAAAATGCTAGCATACCCAAACTTATTATTCTATGAATATCCAGATCAATAATCAGGCTAACAATTAAAGAGACAAAACTAACAGGCACAAGTATTAAAAAGATAATTTGTACCTTCGCCAAAAGTTTCAACGCTTTCTCTGCTTTCATTTTATTGGTCACGAACTTATTTTATAAGATATAGAACAATAAGTCAATCTACGCAGGAAACAATCCAGTAATGAACATCGATGAAAATGGGATGATTTTCAGGCGCGTTCTACGAGGAGTAGGGAATGTCGCCCAAACTATTGTGAACGGTATGACGAGTGTAATACGTACAGGTGCAAATCTTATTTTGAATCCCACATCTGTAACTAACACGCTGACAGGTGGGGCGAGTAATCCTGCGCCAGCGGTTATATTTGCGCCAAGACCTACACCCGCGCAACCTAAATTCCCGAAGATTCCTAAGAACCCAGAGAGATACCTTCCTCCGCCTGATCTTCCTTTCGATGGGTTCCCTGATGGTGTGTTAATAGAAACAGGGAACAACGACTCATGGCTAAGGAATGCATTTAACACGATAGGAAGTACTATAAGACCTCGTCTTTTACCTCGGCCAAGCCCTAGTAGAAGTCCATCTGGATGGCGAGTGTTATAAGTCACTTGCACGACATGTGATCTGCGTGGACTCCTCATTTTCACAGTTTCCACATTTGTACTTTTTTGTGACTTTTATGATTTTTGCATGCGACGATAAAAAGCCAGGTATGAAGAACAAGATATATGATGCAATTCCCCCAGTTCCAGAATATTTCACAAAATCCTGTTTTTTGTCGACCAAAATCAAACTAGGAGTCCCGCATTTTTCACAGTAAATCTCAGCGTTAAATTTTATTGCTTTTACTTTATTTGCAAGGAAAACTAAAAACACAATCGATAAAGATATTGCTATTAATCCGAATCCGAGCGACCAATAAGATTCGATAATTGCACCTGTGATGAATGACGCTATACCAGCAAAAATCAACAAGAAGAATAAAGTTTGAAACCCCGCTATTCGTCGCAAGCGCTTTTCTTCAATTTCCTTTCTTGTCATGTTTTAAATGTATATTAAAAATTAATTTAGGTCAACCTCACTAGTGTAAATACCATCGGCTGTGTTAACTGGTGGGGCAAGTAATCCTGCACCAGCAAAAATAACTCTACCAAAAAACTCAAGACAATTTCATGGACTGGGTCATTTCCCTCAAATTTATGACGGATTCCCAGGAGTAAGTCCAGAAAGAGACCGTGGTCCAACAGTTGCTGAAAACATTGGCAATGTATTCAGAAATGTAAACAATGCCTTGCCCCTGCCCTTTATGCCTAGAGTATTTTTACCAAGGTCGCCGCAAGGTCGTGGAATGAGGCGCAATTTTGGTTGGAGGGTATTATAAGTTTATTTCTTATGCTACCCTCGATAAGGAAATGATTCTTCACTTGGATACGTGATTGAAGATGATTTTTCATGACCACAGTTTGAACATTTGTAATATTTCGTCTTCTCCAATATTTCATGTGAATAATAACCACTTGACCAATAATTTTTGAATTTCCCAGTTCTTTCAACTTTACTTCCCTTAAAGCACAAAGAGGGTTGGTTGCACTTTGAACAGTAAGAGTCGATTCGTCTGTTAAGCGCAATGCTAATTACCCAAATTATAGCCAGAAGAATAATTATTAAGCCGAATAAACACAATCCAACAACAAGTAAAGTTGAAATTTCGATGATTCCACCTACCACAAAGACAATGACTGCAAGAGGGATGCAACACAATAAGCCCACGACAATGCGTCTCAAAGATTTTACTCGCTTCATATCTTTCCGTTTATTTATCTCCACTTGATAAGTTTATATGAAAAACACCAAATCGTCAAGTCAAGGAATTGCAAGCATAGTCAGCGCAGGTGCAAATCTTATTGTGAACCCCACATCTGTCACGAACACACTGACAGGTGGGGCAAGTAATCCTGCACCAGTAAAAGTCGGACCGCCGCAAGTAATAAATCCCAATCCGAAGCCTAAGCCTCCAATCATTGACCCAAGTAAACCACCGCATTGGGATATCTATGGAGGGTTTCCAGAAGTTCAATTTCCAAACAGGCAACCATCTCGTTTTGTGACTGGAGTAAGACGAATAGGAAGTGGTATCAGAAATGCCTTTTCAAATCCTTTCAGACCTGGGATAAGAGTAATTTAATTTTTTAAATCAATTTCCCTTGAAACTTCTTGTGAGGATGTTCCATGTCCACATTTGGTACACTTAAAATATTTTGTTTCTCGAATTAGTTTGTTATGTGAAGATAAAAAATTAGGGATAAAGAATAAAATATATGATGCAATGCCACCTGTGCCTGCAACGCCAGCATCTTCTCTTGATGTTTTAATGATTCTGAATGAAAACAATTCGTCACATTCGGGGCATATAGTTTTAATTAATTCTCTCTTTTCCTTAATGTTTTTACAAAGAATTATGAAAAATATTATTGATAAAAATGATAGGATGATTCCCGAATAAAGAAGCACATCTATCTCGACGGTTATATCAATTATCACTAGAGCGACTCCGACAAAAAATGAGAATACAGAAAACAGACAACAAAAATTCATTCGCCGCAAACGCTTTTCTTCAAGTTCCTTTCTTGTCATAACACAAGAATAAAGACATTGACGCAATAAGTCAAGCAACCCCAAAAAAGCAAGAGCGCCAATGTGGTAATTATTTATAAGTCATCAAGTAGTATCTCATGCCAAAAATAATTCCGCCTGACTACTGGTTCAACTATGGCACATACGGGTGCTCCATTTCGTGCACAGTTGAACTTTTTCGTTTGGACTTGTTCAGACATGGCCCTTGTGTACCAACTGCTCAATCCAACGTCTCCAAAGATGTCCAACATAGATTGTATCTTGTTTATATCATCGAGTTGAAGTAGTTCATTTATACTTTTCATATTTGATTTTTCCAGCAAGCCTATTAACTTGGAATCTAGTTGTGCTTTTTCTCCCGATGATAGATTGGAATATCTACTTGGATTCAAAATAATTTTTTTAACAACGTCATCTTTTTGGCACTTAACCATTTCACAGACAGCATATCCGTGTACAAACTCTTTTGGTAACTTACCTGCTAATAACTTGCAACATAGATGGTCAAGAATGCAAGTTTCCTCATATTGATTCCCAGCGGAATCCCAAGTAATTGGTGGCGCGCCTAATATATATCTTTTGTCTTCGCTTTCGATTATGTTTGGAGTAGCGATTATTATATTCACAAATGTATCGTCAGGCCCTATGGAATGTATATGTCTGCCAAAAACTTCTTTTTCAGTTTCAGGCAGTTTTCCAATCGAAACCAAGGTGCTTAAAACGGAATTTGATGACGGGATATTCAACCCCTCTTTCATAATCAGTTCAGCAACTTCCTGCATCGATTCCGTTTTAGTTGGCTTGGTGCCATGTAGAAAGACATTGTATTGTTGTTTTGCATTTGACATATTATGTATTACCATATCCGAAATTTGGTTGTCAAAGAACTTGTTGCAAATACAAATTAGTTTGCCCAGCATTGCCGATGCAATGGGCTCTGTGGCTTATACGAGAGTGATAGAAATTCATAACCATTTGTTTCAGTGCACCCGTGCCGAGTCCGTGGACTACCTCGACAGTGTGCACATTGGAAGGTAGGGTATTAAGAAAATTTTGCAGTTCGCATTCTGCATCAAGTGCTTGCATCCCGTGCAGGTCAATTCTTACCGTTCCTTTCATTGAAACCAGCATCGCATTAATTAACGAAATTGTCAAAGTTTGTTCTCTTGTTGTTTGACAGAATGTTGATTTTAGTGGTATAAGTGGGATACATGAAAATAATAAAGAAATCACGTGATGAAGTAAAACTTGAACCCGCACATGGAGGGTTAGGGAGCAGAAAACTTTTTGTTGCAGAAGACGAAGTCAAAAATATCCAAGGACTAACACATGGTTATTTAGAGGCTGGCGGAATTTTCCCGTGGCACAAGCACGATGACTGTAATGAATTTATGTATGTGTTGAAAGGCAGCGGAATCGTCCGTGACGAGGACGGGGAATACCCGTTTGAGGTTGGCGACTTTTTTATCTATCCAAAAGGTGTTTTCCACGAACAACGAAACACAGGCAAAGACACCTTCGAGGCGGTATACATCCGAACCAAGTAAATAAGTTGTCCTCACATTGTTTTTATGATATATTTTTATCATGGCTTATCACCATTACAAGCACGACCAAATTGACCCAAAAGCGGACCGCGTTGCTGTCTATGAAAGGCACGTTGCGGATTTGTTTTTGCGAAACAAATTGACTGACTCTGAACGTGACAGCAGTTTATTGTTTGAACAAAAACACAGCCATGGCGCAGTACAGTTCGCAAGGGTTCTTGCAAAAAAGCGTAACCTATGCGAAGATGTTTGTGCGGTTGCGATGTTGCTCCATGACATCCATGTTGGCTTGACAGGCAGTTACAAAGACCACGCCCAAAAAAGTGCGGACTTGGCTAAACAAATGTTGGGTGAAATCGGTTTGTTTTCAAAAGAAGAACAAGCCCTTATAATAAAAATCATAGCAAACCACAGTGACAAACATATCAATAGTAATGACCCGTACATTGAACTTGGAAAAGATGCCGACCTTTTGGATTGCTTTTTATATCCAAATGCTGTGGACGGTTACAGGGCACAAAAGACACCAGAGATATTCAAAATATACATGGAAAGGGGAGCAAAAGTTTTTTCAGAACTTGGCATCCCATTTGTGGAGGGAAAATGAAAAGATACTTTACAGACAGCGGTTCTGGACTTACAAAAGAATCGGCAGGGCGTTTGGGGTTGATTTATATATCTCATAATATCTTGTACAAAGGCGAAGAAGTCGAGGATACCGAAGGTGTTGTTTTGGACGAAGAATACCTAAAAGTCGCCGCCCCTAACGCCGAGCAATATCGCGCGGTTTTTGAACAGTATCCAAACGACGAATTGATTTATGTGACTTGGTCACAACGCACAAAAGCCACCCAAACGTTTGAACAAATCAAGCAACTGAAAATCCCTAACCTTAAAATGGTTGACAGCGGATTTATAGGGGAGGCACAACTTTTGGTCACAAAGCGAATCATGGAGGGCAAACCTTATGACGATATCAAACACTTTTTTGTGGTTCGCAACACGACGACGGGCTGGATTCCGATTGTGAAAGATAAATTCTGCCTCTTTACAATGGACAATGGACAATGGCGAGTTCAAATTGTTGAAAACCTTTGACACCCAGTTTGCTGCACTTGTTCAATTGAAAAAACTTGCGAACACAAAACTGGTCTATCGCAAAGAAATGAACAACGTGATTGGGCTACATTGCGGTCGGGATTATGTCGGCGGAATGTTTGTAAAATAAAAACGCGGTAATTTAAACCGCGTTTTTGTTTAGTGCAGTACCTTGACCTTAAAGCAAATCATCGTGCTGCTTGGGCTCGGATGCAATTCAGGTATTTCGTAACTGATTGTGTTTCCAGAAATAGTCGGTGTTTCGTGTGTCCCGTCAACTGTGAAACTGCCAGTCACATAAGATACTCTTGAACTCAAAACATCTTTGAAGAGCGCATCAGGAACGATTTCCCCACTATGATTTTCAATTTTTACGCAATAAGAAATTGTCCCGCCAACTACCGCAAAGTGACAACCACTTGTTTTTGTAAGGGTAATATCCACGATGTCGACTTCTGTTTGGTTGCTTTCAACTACAAATGCGTCTTCGCACCCTTCGATTTCAAGTTCTGCTTTGTTGATTATTGAATTAACTGCTGCCATTTTTCCTCCTTAGTTTTAAAAGGGACAACAAAATATACGTCTTAAAAAACAGATTAAACAGCAACAACACCTTTGCGGTTTAACAACAGCAACCGAAATATTGTTGCTTTTAAAAACCATAGTGCCATCACATGTTTCAATCTGGACCGTTGCCCGATTAGTGATGTTTTCCATTTTCTTTTGTTGTCTCCTTGCTTCATGCTATGCAGGTATGATATTATTGTGCATGCCCGAACTAACCGTATCGTTACCCCTGTGGATTGTCAGCCAAGTTATAATGCTGGTTTCTGTTGTGGCTGCAGTTTATTCACTCCAGCAACGGAGCAAAATCAAAACCCTTTTATGGGGTTCTATAACTATGTCGATTCAGGTTGTTGCCTTTGCGATATTGTTGAATTGGGTGTTGGTTGGAGTTTTGGCAGTTGCAATCATACGTCAAATTGCATTTGTATACTTTGAACACAGGTCTGAAAAAGGAAAACCCGTAAAATTCTGGATGCCATGTATGACTGTGATAGTTGCATCAATAGTAACCGCTGTGTCCGTAGCCCTAACTTGGGAGTGGTGGTTTGATTGGGTGATTTTGGCTGTTTCCGTTTTTATTAACTTTGCGGTCTGGGCAAAGGGAATACACCTTATGCGGGCAAGTTTCATATCCAATGATTCCTTGACCATAGTCAACCATGTTGTGTTTTTCAATATAATTGGGATTATAATGTGCGTTATATTTTTGTGTGCGCATACTGCGTTTTATGTACGATACTTTTGGTTCAAAAGAAAACCCCGAAACCTCCGCGCCGTAATCTTTGATTTGGACGGCACAATTGTCGAAACCGAAACCCTAAGCGCCAAAGCCCTCGCTGGCACGATGAAAGAACTAGGCTATGATTTTTGGGAAGAAATAGAACCTTTTTATCTTGAGCATTGTGTTGGTCTTGGTGCAGGAAAAATCCTTGATAATCTTTCTTTGAAATACACAATCAAAGAAACCAGAGAAGAATGGTTTGCGTTCTTTCGCAAATATCGCGAGGACTTTTTCAAAAAATCCCGCCCTGTAATAAAAGAAGGGCTTTTGGAACTTTTAGAGGTTTTGAAAACAAAGAAAATAAAAACTGCGATTTGTTCAGGTACGTATGATGTGCATATTAAATTAAAGTTAGAAACGGCAGGGATTCCATTGGATTACTTTGACGTGATTGTTGGTGGCGACATGGTAAAGAACCAAAAAC
>JGI24694J35173_10002855_pt1 | contig 13654 bp, 17 predicted proteins | sample TergutCo191P1_FD_35173 | JGI IMG/M metagenome (IMG submission 35173) | reverse complement strand
TCTCTTAACTGCGGTATAGATGTAATATCTTTTTTTTGGTTTTCTTTACCAATTCTGTCAAGTGCTTTTTGTAATTCTTTTTCCGCTATTTTCATTTGTTCGTACGCATATATACTTGTTCCTATATTAACACCTAGCACTACAACGCCTAAAATAATATTAAATATTGTAATAGGGTCTCCGGGAGTTTCTTGAATAATTATAATATCATCTTCTTGGACTTCATAATCAGGATTTATTTCAGCCGAGCCGTTTAAAATACTAGTATACTCCCATTGAATATCTAAATTATCTTTTAATTTTCCGTTAAAATTATATATTACTCTTTCAGAATTAAGACCTTTGTAATGATTGATTATTCCCATATCCAGTATCCTTTAACTTTATAATTAGATATATCTTCAACAGTAACACCGTCACTTAAAGTTGCATGGATCATTCTGTTTTTATCTATTGAATAACCCAAATGCAGACGATCTTCTCTTTCTATCTCAATAACACATCCTATTTTAAATTCATCAAGGTTTTTTAATCCTACATAATCTGCCAGTTTTACAAGGGTACAGTTAAATCCTTTATAAACAGGATCATGAATAGGAGTACAGTTTCTTTTTGCGATTAACCATATTAGTCCGAAACAGTCTAAACCTGATTCATCTCTGCCGTGTACTTTATACGGAATACCGATTAAATCTGATAAATCCATAATTATCCCATTAACATATTGATATCAAAAACCCATGGATTAACCTGCATATTCATGCGATCATCCGCCGAAAGCGACCATGTTATTTTTTCGTTATCCCATGTCAAAGATCCATGGCTCTGTGAGACATAACTTAGCGGAGCAATATCACCTTGTTCATTAATGAGTCCGATCACATCAATAGTTGCTTTGTCGTCTATTTCATCAAACCATTTTAATAATTCATAATTTCCCTGCTGTTGATCTATATCTATTTCAAGAGTTCCGCCTTGAACAACACCATCTCTTGATGACGGGAGTTTATAAGACATTGGAACCGAAGTATACAAAATATTATTAAAAGATATATCTACATTATTAGATGTAAAATACCAAACAATATCGCTTTCGGGATGTTTTAATTGTATGAGTACAGGATATGAATGACCTGAAGCCCTGCTAAAAAGTCTTGAAAAATCAATTATATTCATTATTCATCCTTCTCCCATATTTCATCAACACGCAACTTTGCATATCCAGGATACGGCAAGCGGGTGTATACTTTATTAAAACCCGGGATTACCTTTTCTTTATCATGCCATTCTATTATTACCAGTCTAATATTTGATGGCAAATTGGTGAAATCAAATCCTTGTTCAGCTCCTTCAATGTCTATTTTAATCACCGTAGTATCAGGATTTTCTAGTAATACTTTATTAAATGACTCGGCTTTAACATGATTTTCAGAGAATTTGCATACTCTGTTTTCCATAGGATTATTATTATCTAGTATTCGTCCAATAAATGTAGAATCCTCCGAGATAACAGCACATTCGTTATATTTAACCAGCGGAGATTTGAATACGTTTTCAGGTATTAGTATGTCAAAACCAACATACTCATTATTCGGGAATGTTTGGGCAAGTAAGCCAACGTGACATCCTATATCCAATATAACATCTTCGGGTTTTATGTATTTATAAAGAATATCTTTTAATATTGTTGTTATAGCCATGCAGGTTTACCGTCCTTCCATAATCCTGTTTTTCTTAAAAAATATTCCACTGAACTCCCCGAACCACAAGAAGAGCATAGAGGAAACCACTCTATCGGGTTATTTCTATGGTTACTGAAAAGACCGTCAGAAGGCTCTTGTACAAAACATTTGCCTATTTTACCTGAAGCATAAATGGTTGCCATTGCGTCTATAACTTCTCCGCATTTAGTCTCTGTTGGAACTCTGCAGCAAGATTGGTCACCATGTTCTGACTTACTATCAAAAATCATGTAATTAAAAACCGTATAAGGTATTCCGTTATCTTTACAATATTGTTCTTTTTCTTCCCAGTTATCCAAGGCGTTTCTGAATATTAATATTAAATCATAGTATTTTGGCATGGGTTTTCCTTGATGCCATGCGGCGATTCTTTTAAAGTTTGGTATTTGAGGTATAGGTAATGAGCCGTTGGTTCTAATTAGTCCGCCGAAATTACGAAATTGTAAATCTTGTACTAAAGTATTTATTTCGGAATATAATGCTGGTTCTCCGCCGTCAATTTGAACTACGGTCTTAGCAGGGTCTACCATCTCATCAACCCAAGGAATTAAATCGAAGTTTGTAATTCTGTTATATTTATTTCCTTCAAGGTCTAATTCATCTTGTTCATAAGTCCACTTTTTCATAGGGCATTGCGGACATTTATAATTGCAGGATTGATTAATATAGATTTGTAATAATTTCATGATACTGTTCCTGTTCTGTTAATCGCACCAGTAAAAGTAGTCCGAAGCATGGTTGCCCCTGTGTTTCCTCCAACGTTAGCGCGATCTGTGGTATAAAGGCGTAAGGCATTAGCATTAGCAGGTAAGTTTACTGTTTGAGGAGTTTCAGCCGTACTGTAACACTTCGAATATACGCCATCATTATTATCAGAAAAATGTACATCCGGCATAGTTGTTAAATATATCCATTGATTACTCGCATTGCGATACTGTAACTGTACATAGGGATTAATACATACCCATAAATAAGAATCTTGAGGTCTAGCAATAGAAGCCTGTACTACAGTATAATAGGAAATAATCCGAGCCACATTTCTAGGTATTATAGATAGCTCATCGGAATACGAATCACTTGTAAGCTTTGATTCAACAATAATAACTGCTGCTTGCTGAGGAAAACCATCCCTATTATATGTTCTTTTCGCTTGATTATTTATACCTATATATCCTTTAGTCACTTGTTTCGCCACTCCATCTACTGATCTATAAATCTCGATTACTTTTTTGGCTTGTCCGCCTATTGGTACATATATCATGCTTGGTACACCAATAGTAAAGTGTTAGTTGCTAAACTTGAACCAATACCGGGATCACTTGTTGTAGTTGAGATTGTAAATCCAGGGTCTCCCTGTATACCACGGAATGAACCCATAGAACTGAATGAAGCAGTACCGGAAGCCGGTAATGTTACTATTTTATACATGGTATATGCGCTTAGATTAACTCCACCCAAAGTCCTTGCACTGGAACCGAGCAAAACCATGTCTCCGGCTTTCCAGCCGAGTGCCGTTAATTGCGCCGATGTTTGCGTGGAGCCGGGGTCAGCGCGAATAGAAAACCCATTAACACCGATAGAACCATCAGCTCCTTTTGCACCGCGGATATTTCCGGTATATTTTAATGTAAATGGAATTAAACTTGTTATTTCTACAACGTCACCGATTATCATAGATAAATTACCCACAATGATAGAATCGTTTCCTGCATTACAAATAAAATCATTTATTCTCATATTTTCGGCAGGTATCGCAAGCGACTGCCTCACCATAAAAAATAATGTTCCTCTGCTTCCTTCTTGAATTTGCGCAATTATATCATTTTCGTTTACACCACTGTCTTTAATATTACCGTCCGCTGCTATGGATATAAAATTATCTGTTACTCCATCTTGTAATTTATCAGCTTTGCCTGAAATATCAGTAGTATAAGTAAGATCATATATCCATGTTATTAATCCATTTGTAATATTAGTTACTATATATCGTGTAGTTTTATTATTCATGGTTTCGTCATTTCTTATTGTTGCAAAATCATTTACTGTAATACCATTTACAAAAAAACTTTTATCCGTAGGAAGTAATGCAAATGAATCAAAGGCTCCGGCATAATTCCCAAGATTTTCTACACTGTTAATTCTTGAGTCTAGTCTTTTAACTTCAATATTGGTGTACTCATTCGCTGTATCAAGTGTATTAATGTCACCTTGTATTCTATACTCAGTCTCTAACTCTAACGCTTGTTCAAGGGTGTTAATGTTATTTTCGATATCATCTGTGTCTATAAGATCGTTATATGATACTTTACTTGAATTAACACCATCGTGATTATGACTGAATAACTTTTCTTTCAACCATTTTAAGATATTCCTAATCTGTTGTAAAATATGATTTACTTTCCCGCTGTGTGGGAGCTGATCTGATGCTTCTTGATCTTGCAGAGTTACCCATAGATTAGATTGAATCTCTCCATCCATTTGCGAAACTTCTCTGAAACCGAAAGAAGCCTGAACTATTCCTTCAGATCTATCGTAAGTTACAGATTGAGGCGTAAATTGATATACTGCGGTTTCAGCCGGATTTAAAATATTTGAAAAATAGAATGGAAGCGTTCCATTTCTCAATGTTACTTTATACCAATTATCAAATAATTCTTTTTCTGTTTTCCCGTGTTCTATAATTTCTTTATTATTTAGTAATAAAGACAGATCAGAGAATACCATAGGAATATAAGAATTTTTCTGCCATATTCTTTGTTTTCCGCTGTCAAATCTTACTTCTTCTACAAATCCGTCTTCCTGCGAATAATTACCGTCAATAGATATTTTTTTATTTACTTTTTCATGCCAATCCATTACTATCATAATTTTCCTCTTATCAAAGTTTATCTAAATAAAATATTTAAACAATATTTTATGTCCATCTTGTTCCCTGAGAATTTGACTGTTGCAAAGATATAGCGTTATCCATGCGACCGCTTGTATACGCTTTATCCATTATTTTCGTAACAATGAATTCTAATCCTTCCGGGGTAATTCTCTGATCTACGCTAACATCTTTAGCGGCGTTGTTTATAACCTTAACATCTAAATTCAATCCTCCATTGTTCTTTTTTATTCCGGCTAACTCGGCAGTGTTTCTCATTGCATTCTGGAATTGTCTGTTAGTTAAAACATATTCATTACCTAAAAGGGTTGCGTCTACTTCCTGATTCGATCTTCCATGTACCAGACCGCCTGTATGGAATGCCGGTTTTTTTGGTTGTGATGATATAACAGTAGCTACTTGTACAGCTCCCAGTATACCAGCAAGAATCGCACCCGCTGTATCGCCTTTTGCTAATGCAGCTAATACAGCCAAAGCAGCCTGAGCCGCCGCCAGTGTAGAATTTGCCATCCATTGAATCATCTCTATTTTATATCTTTCAAGAGCCGCTTCTTTCATTATCCTTTCTTCATTGGCTGCTCTCTGTTCATCACTCTGTACCATTTCTCTATTTTGTCTTAATTTATTTTCTGTTTCTTGATTAAGAATATTTGTAAATATAGTTGAAATAGAATTTGCTATGTTTGAAGCAGCGTCTAAATACTTCTGAGAAGCAGCAAGTATATCTTGATACATTTGCAGATGTGCATCTTTGATTTCTTTAGTTTTATCATTTTCTATCTGTGCTTCTAATCTTGCGTGATTTTCAACCATCCTCATTTTAGCGTTGTACCATTCTTCTTCTTTCGTTAATTTTTCTTCATTTGTCAGATCAGTTCTTTCCAGCTCTGCTTTATATAATTCATCTAAATATTTTAATTGTTTTTCAAGTTCCTTTTCTCTCTGTTGTTTTCTGTAAGCGGCTTCAAATTCAAGTCTTTCCACCAGAGCTTTTTCGTCAATATCACTTAGAGCTTTTTGAAATAGTTTTTCTTGTACTTGTTCATTGATTCTAGTAGTTTCATCTTTGACTGATTGTTGTAAGGATTCCATTTCTTGGAGGCGTTTCTTTCGTTCTTCATCGGCTATTTTTTCGGCTTCGGCTCTTTCCTTTAACGCTTTGCCTGTATTAATAATAACCTGTTCTATACTCAATTCTTGTTTTATTAATCCACCAGACGTATTAATCAATTCTCTGTAAGCGGATATTTGCAAGTCAAGTATTTGATTTTGTACTTCTAAACCATCTTCTTCTTTTCCTCTTAGTTTAGCAACTTCTATTATTTCTCTTTTCTGCTGTTCCAATTTATTAAGGTATGTCTCCATTAATTCGGAGATAGATTTTTGTGTTTGTAAATTTCTTTCCTCTATATCCGCTTGACGCAACAAATTATCTAAATTATTTCTTGTATCATTTATTAAATCCATGCTAACTTCTCTTGTATTCGATAATGCTGTATTTAATTCTGTATAACTATATCTACCTCTTGTTATAAGTGCGTTAATTTCACTATGTGATTCAGCTACATCTTCCAAATACTTTTTTTGTAATTCTAATAATTGATTTTGCAATTCAATATTTTCTGCGGCTCTTGCCCTTCCAAGTGCTTCATCAATTAAAGACAAAACATCAATTATATCTTCTTGTATATTTCTATGAGATTCAGCTAATTCAATAAATCTAGCATTTTGACCGCTTGCATCCGTATAAAACATATTTACCCAATCGCCAGATAAATCAAATAGGCTGCCTATTCTTCTTAATACTCCACGATTTGCCAGCTCCATATTTCTTTCTGCTGTATCGTATAAACTTTCAATAGCTGCCGCATGGGCTCTAACAGCTTCTGCACCAGTAGCGGTATCGGATGATAATATTCTCACCGCTTCTCTTAGATTTACGGTTGCTCTCCTTGCCTCTACCATCCTTGTTATAAAACCGGTCATTGCAATTTTAAAACCCCTAGTTACCTCTTCCCATTGCTGACCGATAATTAATTTATAATCCGCTATTGCGTTGTTATATGCTATTTGAGCCTGAATAGCTGGATTAACAGCAGTAGTAGCACCGCTATAAGTCTGTTGCACTTGATCTAAAATTACTCTTTGCGCTTTTGCCAATTCTCCCTGTCTTTCAAAGTTTTCAATCATCATTTTTTGTTCTTCGTTAAATCGAAAACCTTGTCTGGTCAGAGCGGTTAAACCTTTAGATGGTACATCAAGAGCTTTACCAAGAGTTTCTGCCGCACTTTTAACATCCATTCCTATAACTCTTGACATATCTAAAGCAGCCTGCGTTGTATCTGAAAATACGTCTTTAGTAATATTTGTATAGCCTAAAAGAGCAGTTTGCATTTTATTTATATCATCTCTAGCTACACCTGAAGCATTAGATTGTTCTGTTGCTAATTTGTTTAATTGACTTGCGGTAGTCCATACGTTTGCGCCTGTAGAAGCTAGTACAACATTTAAAGAATCTTGTACTTTATATGATTCTATAGCGGCATTAGACATTTGGTCTAATGCGCCTTTTAATTTACCAAGAACAGCAACAACCTCACCTACAGCTAGTGCAGGATTAAAAAATTTAGCAAAATTAATTCCAGTTAGGGATTTAATTGTACTACTTACAAAACTTTTTATATCTTTGTCAGCTTTATTTAAGCCTTTTCTCAAGCCATCATTATCTACTGCGGTTCCTATACCTATATCAAATATGTTTTCTGCCATAAAAAGATATTATAATATATTTAAAGTTAAACAATATTTGAGCCGATAAATATAAAAAGGAGATTTTATGATATATGCTATTATTTGTTTTGTTGTAGGGGCTGGTTTTTTTATTACAAATTCGTTTTTAACTCCTGAGTCTGCTGTACAACAAACAGTTCAAGGTTTAGGATTTGTCTGCTCTTCTATATTTATAGTAGGCGGATTTATACTTTTACAGTTAAATAAGCTAATCAATAAGGACAAAATAAAGTTGCTAAACAATTAATGCGTTTGAAAAATTACGCAATTCGTTCTTGGTCAGTATCTCTATTTCATTAATTTGCTTCAACGCTATATCTTCGATTTCTTTAATCTTTATTATGGCATTATCTTTTATAATAGGAATATCTGTTAATTGTCTTGTTTTTTTTGCAATAGCTATATATTTTTTTTCTATATTCTTTATTACAAAAATTTTCTTTTTAGCTTCTTTATAAATTGATTTTATCTTACTTCTACTAAGATTGCCTATTTCATTTAAGGTGTTTATAACCTCTGTTTTTTCTGTATTTGGAAGATTTGCATTATTATTCATAAAAGAATAATGGCATTATTTAATAATTATAACAATATTAGCAAAACATCGATATATTATTATGGGTATGTGTAAATTTTGCGGAAAAAACGCGGGTCTTTTTAAAAGTGTACATCCTGTCTGTGAGTTTAATCATGAAACCGGTATAATTAATAAAGAATATGAGCAAAAAATGCAATCTGTTGTTAATGATTATAAAACTTTGACAGATAAAATAGTAAATAGAGAAATTAGTCCAGATGAAGCGCTTAAAGAGATGTTCAAAATAAGCTCTGTAGACATTGATAAAAACAGGAAAAAAATAAATTATAAGTCTATATTCCCTAATGGAATAGAGGCATATAACAAAGTAAAAGATAATCTAACTGTAAAAGAAATTAAATACATTAAAGGTTGGTTTTTTCCAACAATAAGTATTGAAGAATATTTCGACATGAAAATCCCCGGATTTCATGGCATAATAAGCTGGTTAGGCAGACTAAAAAAACCTGATAATTATAATCTATGCGAAAAATTATTTTCTATAATTGATGACTATATACCGACTTGCAAATATTACATATTTATTATGAATATAGACTTGAAATTTATTTGAAAAATAAAGATGTTTTATCTACTGCTTTTTCGGATGCTAAAAAATATGCACAATTACTCATAGATATGTCTGAAAATGTAATTAATATTCCAAGCATATATAATCATGAACATACTGGATATTAAAGAATGTTAATGATTCTTACTAAAACAAGGATTATGTGGGTATAATAAAAATATGCGAAAAAGCAAAATCCGAAGGCTGGAAGGGTGATTGAGAAAAACGAATTTATGAAGCTAAAAATAAACTTGAAAAAGGCATAAAATGAGTATTAATATTAATTATTAATGCTTTACATAAGAATCGGTATAAATATTGTTATAAATTAATTATATTTTAATATCTTTTTAATGAATAATGAAATATGTACCGATATTTATAATGCGAATGAAAGAATAACAGAATCAATAGTACGAGATAAATTCAAGCCATATACAAATCAGGGTTTTATAATCGAAGAACAACAGTCTTAAAATCCCAGAATTAGAAAACTTTTACAGAATGCTTCTAAACAAGGGATTGGAAAAAGTTATCTTGAATTTATAATTCAATCAGAAGAAGATTCAAGATTTTCAAACTTCATATCTGTATTTTCAATTTCTTCTTTTCGTATTATCTCTATTTGATCTTGAACCGCCTTGTTAATTGTTTCTTATTGTTTATTTACGCTTCTAATAACTTCACTTTCTACTTTAGAAAGACCGTCTTTAAGCTCTTTTTGGAGTTTATTTAAATCTAATTTTGTACTTATACCTATATCGAATACATTATTATTTGTCATTTTTATACCTCCAGTTTATTGACAAATGTTAGTTACATTTCTATAATTTAACAATATTTGCAAATTAAGGAGGTTTTATATGAATTATAAAAAATACTATAAAAATGCTTTTATTTTAATAGTAATAGCCTTTGTATTTATATCAAGCTGTAATGTCAATAGTTTAAATGACACATGGATAAAAGAAGGAAATGATAATGATATATATATATTATCTGGAAAAAATTTTGAATTTACATATTTTGATACTTCTTTTACGTTATTACATGATGGAGAAATAATTACTACAAAAGGTACTTATTCTATCACTGGAGATAATATTGAGTTTATAGATTCAAATGGAGGAATATTTGTATTGCCATTTTCACATACTGATAATATAATAAAAATAGGGGAAGAACGATATATCCGTAAGAGATAAAATTAAGAAAATTACCTCCTTTTAAGCAGCCACCGAGAGCTAATCTTAGTTTTTCCTTAACACTCTCATTTCACATTCTTTCAACCCAAAATGCTCCACATCTGTGAGCGTCTTGAAATCTAGATGTTGTATCGTTCCAAGTATTTCTGCCATCTTTATCACCATAAACAGAATACTTTACTTTCTCGTTTCCAAAGTCTGTTTTCAAGAACGTGTTTTTCACAAATGCCATTGTACCTGATGGTACCTTAAAACAATATTTACTTCATAACAAAAGGCTCTGTTTTTTTCTTTTCAATTTCCCATCTTTGCTTTCTTAACCTATATTCTTTATTATCCGCTTCCTGCGCAGCTTTTGCAGTTTTATACTCTTTTGGCGGCATCCATGATCTGTAAGCCATTATGTCGTTTATTGTATGACCTTTCAGCGATCTGAATAGTGATAAAAAATCATGCCAGTGTAATTCTTGTTTTATTAGGTCGATTCTATATTGTGATAAAAAAGCAGCGTAGATGTACTCTGAATCTGTTATCCAGTTAATCACTTCAACATCTAAGTTGTCGCCTAAATCTCTAGGGAGAGGCTGTTCATTCCTGTAAAATTTAATTAATTCCAGTAATCCGGCTTCTTTGTCTTTTGGCATCCCCAACTTTTGACCGCCGGTATACAGGAAATCGAATTCATCGTAACTTTGGGATTTATTAATTATTTTTTCAAATGCGATCCAATAACAGAAATCTGTCTGGATGAGGTATTCAACCCCATCCAGCCAAATTGATTTCTGCCTTGATCTGTCTACTTTATCAAAGAAGATCAATTAAATGTTACCATTGCCTTCGCCGACCTTTACTGAGATAGCGGCATTGATGCATGAATTTTTTACGCTTGTTATTGTTATGCTAGCCGTACCGTTTGTCTTACCGGTTATGACAAGCGATTGTAAATTGCGGTTTACTTCGCAAACATCAGGATCGCTGCTTTCAAAGATGAATCCTTGTTCGCTTCCTAACGGCGCGAATTCAACAAGTATTCTTCTTTCTTTGCCGACTCCTACTGTTACATCACCGGTGTCCGCTTTATCGCTTAAATTTATGCCGGTAATACTAATTTCGCTTGATGGTGTAAAACCGTAAGTTATCTCATGCGAGGATGCTGTGTCAGTTCTTCCCATGACGCCAAGAATTCTGCCTCCTGCCTGTGAGAAATTGACAGTTAAAGTACCGTCGGTATAATTACCTGATTCAACTGTACAAGTAATCATGTAAGAGTAAGCCAGGTACTTATTATGTTCACCACCCGCTTCTTCCTTCATAAAATCAACAATGTACGCTTTTAATTTTGCGTTATCGCCTGTTGGTCTTTGTTCAAGGAAGCTGTTAAAGAATTCATAATTAGGCGCGCCTTTCCTAATAATGATGTCCTTGCCGAAGGTATCACGATATGTTCTAACTTCGCTTTCAGGCTCTTCCTGACCGATAGGGTTTCTATCTACCGTTTCAGGGTTGTAGCTGATCTCATGTCCCTCAGCTTCGGTTAGCCTTCTGATAATCCCTCGAAAATCATCGAAGAATATTCCTCTCTGCGCCTGCGTTCCCGCCTTGCCCGGTTCGACCACTTGGTCGAATGCTTCATTCCAGATTTTTGACATACTATACTCCTAAAAGTTAATTTTGTTTATTGTGGCAAATTGTAAAAATTAAACAATATTTAAAAGTTAATTTATCAAATTTCATCTTGACAGTTAATTAAATAAGTAAATATAATGAAAGTAATAGCATTGTATATTATAAGGAGCAAGAAAATGCGTAAAATATTGTTTCCTTTATTAATTTTAAGCATACTTTGTTTTATGAGTAATTGCGATGAAAACCCAAAAGATCAAGTAGTAATAATAATTTTCCAAACAGATGGTGCCACAAATATCCCCGGTCAAAATGTACCATTCTCGTCTACTATAAGTGTCGAGCCACCTGAAAAAGCCGGTTGGTCATTTAAAGGTTGGTACCTAGACCAGGAATTTACCCAACCCTTTGATCTTGAAATATCTATCGAAACTCAGTGTAGTTATAGCAGTAGTATAACATTGTATGCTAAATTTCTTGAAAAGCTTTATAAAGTTATTTATGACGGTAACGGGAATACTGAAGGTGAAGTACCTGTAGATGATAATTTGTATGCTGAAGGGGATATAATACAAGTTAAATGGAATTATCAATTGCGAGGTATGAAAGATTTACCATTTAGAGGTTGGTCATTATTTGTTGATCCTGATTTTGATTGGGATTTAGTATTTTCTTATTATCACACTATTTACATTTATCCTGAATTAGGATTAGTATTTTTTGATTCCAATGGAAAAATTATTATACATGACACCGATATTGAATTGGTAGCAACTTTTGATAAATCTCAATTTCCTTATTAAGATAACAAAATAATGATAGCCCAAAAAGGGTCTTTGAGCGTATTACTACCAATCTCTCTTATATGAATTAAACTGCTATTACTATTTCCCATACTAGTGGAAATTGTATATTTTTCCTCTCTGTTGATTCTTAAGCCTTTTCTATAACTACGCGTTCCTTGCCCCACAAAATTCATCTCGCTATATACTTCAAAGCCTTCCCCTGTTAAAACATAATCGTCATGAACATTATATAATCTATAAATACCAGTGTCTTCACGACTTATTCTAACATTTGTAATACTAGTATCAATAATAACCAAATTATCGTTTACCTTTTTGAGTTCTATATAATCTCTAATTCCGCCATATAAATAACGAGGAGCTCTATTACGTAATGATACCATTGCATTTAAATTCCCAGAAACTTCCATATTCCTAGTTTTTATATCTGTAAATTCTGTCTGAATATCATTTTCTTTATTTTTTTTCAGAATAAAACCAGCAGGTGCTCTTCCTTGCGGATCATTGACCGATATATAGTTCTTGCTTTGAATTATACCTTTTTCTCCATCTATTTCTATTCCTTCATCTTTTCCTTTTATTGCTCCTATCAATAACTTCATTGCTACATTAACAGTTTCGGCATTTACAGTTTGAGCAAATAAATCCTTTACAAATGCAGCCGAAAATGCGGCATTGGGTTTACCGGCAGTTATATCAGCTAATGCCGCCATGTAAGGCGCTGTGTCATTTAATGGGATTTCAGTCCATTCAGTTGTCCATCTATAACAATAACCTGATTTCCAGCCAGCTTGATCTTCACCCAAATAAAGCACCCAATCATTACGATTTACATATAAATTATATATCTCTCCCTTACCATCTATTATAGTTCCAACAACATAAAAAGCACCTCTATAACTTGGTGTTGTACTACCTATAATTTCAGGTACTATATTATTTATAACATTACTTACACTCTTATTATCCGGTAATCCTTGCCCAGATTCTCCATCTATGGGCATTCTCTCCATTGCGTCATATACTCTAGGTGGTGCGCTCAGTATGCTTGATTTGTAAGGTTGTATAGGTTCTATTTTATATATATCTTCCGAATATTGAGCCAGCGTTAATTCATAACCGTCTTCTATTTCACTCATATCAGATACCAAGTATCTTTTTGATTCCCATATTCTCGCTTCCTGTTTGAGCTCACTATGAATTACACTTAATATATTCCCATATTCAGGCGTATAAAAATTATTAGCAGGTATTGGATTAGCCAGCATTAAAGTATCCGTATACTCTCCCTCTTCGACCCTTTTTAATCTCATTGTTCTATACTTTGTTTCAGGATTAGTAATATCTTCGGCTTGTGGATAGATTACATGGTTTCTATCTACATCAACTACATAATACTCAATGTAATAATCTCTATCCTTGGCTATATCAAACCTCTCCATTAATTTGAATC
>JGI24694J35173_10002850_pt1 | contig 13666 bp, 9 predicted proteins | sample TergutCo191P1_FD_35173 | JGI IMG/M metagenome (IMG submission 35173) | reverse complement strand
TTGACAGAGAAAATGGGATTGAAAGGATACTGTCCTTAACCTCTACAACAGAGGACATGCGCAGTATGCGCCTTAACGGTGGCAGAGCAAGCCGATATGATAATTGCCACTTAATGACCCATACAGATTATGAAAATGCAGACTCTAGCTCAACAACGCCACGCACAGGGCAGGTGACGCTGTATGCGCCGAGAGATGCTAAGACAATCCTAAGGCAGTTCCGCCCTGTGCAAGGCGTATAAGGAGGGTAACCAATGAAAGTTAAACAAAATATACTGGTCGACCTTTTCAAGGATGGTCAGCAGTTTGAAAAGTCAACTAAAAAGGTTGGAATTGATGTGCGTGGTCAAATGGTGGAGTTTACCATTAGACCAATGGATTTTGATGCAGATGCCCATTGGCAGGCTAGTATGATGAAAGCGCAAGCAAGCGCATTAAATGACGGACGCTTGGATGTGGAATTTCATACAGGTGATGCCCAGGTTGATGTTGTCATCGCCCATACTTTAGAGCTTTCCGATATTTCTGATGAGGATATTGCTGAAAGCGGTGCATCCTCTAAGCGCGATTTCGTCAAAACTGCCTTAGGTAAAAACGCTTTGCCAATTCTGTTCAATCACATTCGCATTTTTAGCTCAATTGAAAAAGACTCAAAGGCTGATTATGTTGCAGAACTTGCTGATGCAGTAAAAAACTAATATACGGCGTAGGGGATGATGGCGAACTTATCAACACTTTTTATTGGTGGACTATGCGCGTCTGCCACAAGATGAAGGGTAGGCTGTTGCCTTGGGAGTTTCGCACCCTTACGCCGTTGCAACAAGCAGAATTGATTGAAATGTGGCGACCAGAAATTGAATATGATTTAGAGCAAGCCGAAAAAAGGCGGGAGGCGGAGGAAAATGGCGATAATACGTAATACAATCGTGCTTGATGACCAAATGTCCATTGCCTTGCGTGATATTATTTCTACAACTAAAGAGATGCAAAACATGGTGTGTGAAGCAACCAAAAACTTTGATGGTTGGAGCGAGAGCCTTGAACTAGCCAAGATTTATACTGATGACATGAGCGAAGCCATGAAAGCCGCAAAAGATGTTTATGAAACAACTAAAAACTCTATATACGGCATCAAGGTCAGTATGGACTACGCCAGCGAATCTGCTAAGGAATACCAGCTTATTGCCGAGGATATAAAAACGGTTACGGAGCAGATACCGCCTTTTGTATATGAGGTTGTACATGAAATTAGTAATATGAATGCAGAACTTGAACAAACCGCGGTAGGTGTCGAAAACGTCAACCAACAAACTGGCAGAGCAGCAAGAGGCGGCGTTCAACAGCTTGCAAGGTCAGGAGCAAATGTTCTTCGTTATTTCGGGCCTATACCCTCCACCATTGGCAACATGACGGCTGCTGTGACTGGTCTTACTGGTGCTATGCGCACCACTTTACCAGTTGCGGCGAAGTTGGCGGCTACAATTGCGCCAATTACGCTTATTGCGGGTGGTATTATGGCTTTGGTTGGTATTTTTCAGTCATTTAGGCGGGATGCGGATGATGTGGCTTTGTCACTGGACGAACTTAATGTCAGACAAAGTACCTTGGCAAGCGAAAGCGAACGCTTGAGTGGTTACCTGCAAGAAAGTGTATATTGGTATAACCGATTAAATGATGCGGGAGCTTCAGAAGGACTTTTAAACAGTTTGCGATATAGAAGCGAAACCCAAGAAATACTTGCAAGACATTTTGAGGTGCAAGCAGGTTTTGCTTTGTCTGATGCTTACGCAGAGGCTTTTGCGCAGGCTCAAGAGCAAACACGACACAGCAACGTGGTTACGCACTATGAAATAGACCGTATTATGGGTGACAATGGTTGGTACGAAGAATATCGAGCTATTTATGGGCGGATTTATGAAACTAGCGCGGAAACTTTGGCGCGGCTTATGGCTCATTCTGAAAGATATGGTGTGATTACTGATGAAGTGTTCTCTAAGATGAACGAACATGCAGCTTCTGTAGCTGAAAACATGACAAACCTATACACTTCACTAGACCCTTTACACCAAGAGTATGTTCAAAACTCAAGAGAATTACTTAGCCAACATTTGGATATGATTGAGTATTTCGGTCGTTTGCCTGCTGTTATTAGCGATTACGAACAAGAAATGAACGACCTAACTCAAGCCATAACAGCCCAAGACCAAGCCTCGGCAAACACAAGAAACCACATCCTCCGCTCATACCGCGACATATACGCAGCCGCAGAAAGTTTGAGGGGTAATCACTATGCACTATCGCACGCTATAAACGGCACAACAAGCGAATACATGAGCCAGCTGGATGCCTTTAACCAGATTATGCGTATGTCACCAGAGTATCTAAACTTCTTATTTAACGAGTATGGCGCACTAATGGACGTTGAACATGCTGTTTATGAAGTGACCCAAGCCCAGATGGAATTATTAATGTATCGCCAAAAAAATGCGTTTCTTGACACGGTTGTAATGTGGGGAGAGGAAGGGCGCGTTTTAGGAGTTGTTGCATCAGCCGTTGATAATTTAGCAGACAGTTATCAATACCTAGCTAACTCACGAATGCTTGCCCTTGCAGGTGCAATAGGCGACACCATTACCCAAGAAGATTTTGACCGTATAAATAACATAATGGAAACCCTTGGCACCATCGGCACATCTGCACGAAGCGGGGTGCGTGAACGCGGAGTATTTAGGCATGACGGGGCTTTGCTTGTATCAGACCCCGCTAACAACGAAATTAGGGGCGAAATTTTACGTCTTAAAGAGGATGTGTCGCGCCGTGCTTTTGCTGTTGGTGCTTATAGGCAAAACACGCCTGTTGTGATACAGCCCGCCAACAACACCTACAACATCTATCCATCCGCTGGCATGGATGAAGAGCAACTAGCCAAAAAAGTGTCTAGCTATGTTGCCCAAGATGTGGCAGACCTTATGGAGGAAGCTTATAAAAACGACCTTCGCAGTGGTTATTAAAAAACTTAAATAGTGCAATTTATCAAAAAAATACAAATTTTGCTTGACTTTCGGTTGATTTTGTCGTAAAATGATATAAATTATTTAGTTATTTTGATAAATTTTGATAAATTTCGTAAATAATTTATGATAATATTAGAGTTGGAATTTAGCAAAAAACATATTTACGTTATAATATGGTTAGAATAAAAACGAGGGTGCTACTAACACCCTCTAGGCATACCGTTGGCGGTTATGACTGAATTCGTAATTATGCTTTAGTTACAAAACTACAAAATAAGCCATTCCTTGCCTGGGGCGGCTTATTTTTTCGTGTTCTTGTCGTTGTTGGATTTACCAACCTTCCAAGTGACGTATATCAAAACCACAGTCAAAACTGATTGTATCAGTTCAGCTGGGGACATAGGAATTATCGTCATAGGCTTTACCCCTTTTCTAGGAATTCAGCCAAACACCGCCCACGATAGCTTATTTTGATTATAACATGGCAGGTCTTTTAATGCAAGAGCAGAATAAATTCACCTTGCTTTTTTTACCAGTTCGTGGTAAGATTAATCAAAAGTATTGGAGGTTTTTATGAAGAAGTTTTTTAGTCTGGTTGGATTATTATTTACTCTTGCCCTTCTAACGGCCTGTGGTGGCAGTGATGCCCAAGATTTAGATTTTAGGTCAATGCGTGATATTGAGCTTGGTGTAACAGTTTCACTTGGTCAGACCATTGATGAAATTTCAGAAGTATTAGAATTTTTAGAGGAGCACAGTGCCGATATTATTGGTGGACATGGCATAGCTGTATTTGAAAATGGAATGTATATACGTTTTGAAGATGGTGTAGCAATACATATCCAAGGTAATAGTTACCCTTCAAATGAAAGATTTGAAATTCTAGGCCATACTGTCGGAGGCGAACGCGATTGGGATTGGCACGGATTTTTATTTAGGTCATACAACGAACAGGGCGACAGGCTTCAAAATACATCAATGAGTAATAATGATGCATTTATTAACTCATCTGTTAGTTTTGAGCATAGGTTTGAGCAAGTCAGAGTAGTGGTTACTACACTCGAAACCCCTTTACCAATTATAATTAATCACTAGCCACCCAAAAGGGTGGTTTTGCTTTGTAACAAGACTGTAACAGTGAAACAGCATAAATTAAACTGCCAATTGGCGGTTTTTTATTGGAGGTAACAATGATAACACCATTACGCGACGAATTAGCCTTACCGCTTGAACCGAACCGCTTACCCCTGCGTTCGTGGGGTTATATAAAGTCTGTTGATGACGTGCGCGGCGAAACCCGCCTAAACGGTTATGTTGATGGTCTTGACGCGGCTAGGCAGATGCTTCATGCTATTGTCCATACAGAACGCTTTACAGTTCCATATCTTGACATTGATGACGGGGTGGAGTTAGAGCAGTTTATCGGGGAGAGCTTCGGCTACTATCTAGCGAAAATTGAAAATGTTTTGCTGGCAGGCATTTTGCGCGAAGATATTTTTACCAGGCTGGAATTTTTAAGCCATTCACAGCCGCTTCCGAATGTGGCTCATACTATAATGAAGGTTTACACAATTTACGGTAGTTTTACATATGGGTTTGATGTGCCGCTTGCGGCTTAAAGGGGGGCGTACATGTGACAAGGCAACTGGAAGAATTCAAGCAAGATATTATAAGGCTTATTGCAGAACATAGCGAACACAGAGATTTTAATGACCTTCTTAACGCCCTGCTGTCTGATATAAATGACCTTTCGGATACTCGTTTTGATGTGCGCCCTATTATCACGCGTATGTTAGAGCGCCTTAATACAGATGAAGATGGAAATCCTACAAGCAATCCGTTTGACACTCGCAATTTTAGCCAAGCCTTTCAGATAACAGGCCCTATTGCCATGTCCTTAGCTGATGTTAATAGTTTAATAGAAATAATGCGCAGGCAGGTGTTTGTTTATACGGCAACTGGCACAAATTTGGATGATTTAGGGCGTGATTATGATTTTCCGCGTTTTCAGGCATCCCGCGCTATACGCCAAGGGTTCACATTGGACACTGGCGGTAATATGGCGGACTTTCCAATCGGCAGCAGATTAATGACCAGAAACACAGGAGAGCCGATTATATTTGAAATTTACCAAACCCAGGGCGGTAATGTGCTTTTTCGTCATGTTCCAGACCCAAATATACCATTTATACGCGGTGACGTTGGTAATACATATTTTGGCGACTTATCCCCTGCAAGCCCTATAAATGGCATTGGGCAAGCCACAATAACCGACACCGCGGGAGCATATCAGCCAGGACAAAACCAAGAAACAGACGAGGCATATAGAATTCGCTTTCTTCGTTTTTTGCGCAGAAAAGCCTTTGGCGGCAATGTGGCACAATACCAACAAGAAATACAGCCTATTGATGGTGTTGGTGATTTAATGGTCTTTCCTGTGTTTCGTGGGGAAGGCACAACCAAGGTTCTTATTGTTGATGTAGAGTATAAACCAGTTTCCCAAGAGTTTGTAACCCTTGTCAATAATCAGGTTGACCCTTTTGTGCGCAGCGGGGCAGGCTTTGGTTTTTCGCCTGTTGGTCATAGGGTTTTAATTGATACTACCGAATATTATGACATCAACATATATATAAGGGCAGTTTTAATGCCCACATTGCAAGAAGGTCAAGTTATACAGCGGTTTAATGAAATTGCAGATGAATATTTTGCGGAGCTTCGCCAATCTGTTATTGACGAATGGGAACGGACTTATTTTTCGTTAGATGGCGGAAATATATCTAACGCATGGGTAGATGTGCGCGGTAAATTTGAAGTATTATATGCACAGTATAATGACCCAAGGTTACTTGACCTTATGCGGCATTTCCCTGCAGAAAATGTCATTCAAACTCACAACTGGTTAACACTTATCAGCGGGGAAGTGCTTGGCGCGAGAATGTTAGAAACTCGCCTTATATCCGCTCTTGATTTTAGGGGTATTTTGATAAATGGTGCTGACGGGCGCGTACATATACAACAAAATCAAGACAAGGTATACACCCCACGCCTCATCAGCTTCGTTGTGGAGTTTGTGCCGTATATCGAACAGAAACCGACCCCGCCGCCAGATGACCCAATTGTTGTAAAACGATATATAACTGGAGCGGACAAGCCCATGTCGGAATTAAGTGTCGTAGAGGAGGATTAAGCATGGTAGACCTTAAAAAAATGTACCCATTTGAGAATGAAAGCCGCATAACCCAAATAACTAACGTAACACCAATAAACGCCGATACAATACCTATTGCGGATGTGTCGGCGTTGCCGTCTGCCCCAAACCTCGCTACTATATTTGATAAATTCGGAACAACCATTGAAACAGTTAGATACGGAGGCAAAGACGGAAACTTTTTGACAGCTGTTGAGCGCGGTTTTAACGGAACAACAGCTCAATCTTGGGCGGCTGGAACAGACATAACCCGCGCCTTCTCTGCTTATGACCACGATACAAACCTATTAAATACACTTATTTTAAAAGATTTGCTTGAAACTGGCTGGGGCGAACCAGGTCAAGACGGTGTAGGTGTTCCACCAGGCGGTCTAGCTGGTCAAGTTCTCAAAAAGAATAGCAATGATGATTTTGACACAATTTGGGCAGATAACGAAGTTAGTTCTGGCGGGGAGGGCGTAACCCAAAACCAACTAACCGAAGCCATAGAAGGAGAAGCCGCAGCCAGAAACACCCAAATAATCCAAGCCATAACCCAAGAAGCCACAGACAGGCAAGGAGAGGTTAATGAGCTTAGGGGAGAGATTATAGACACAAATGCAGTTGTTGACGGCTTGCGTTATGTAAAATTATTCGAGCCGCCCTCCACCATACCAGATGATGTTGCAGTTTTACCTCTAACATCCTTTGCATGGACAGAAAACCTTATGGCGGGGCGTACATTTGTGCGTTATGTTAATGGTGATGAGTGGATTTTAGGTTACTTTGCTGGCATGTATGATGTGGATAATGCGTATGTGCGCACAATAGCGTCTAGCGAAAACAAGGATACCAGCTTCATCAAAACCCTAATCCCACCCACCGCAAGCGAAACAAACCAGCTGGCGGACAAAGATTTTGTCAACTCCTCCATATCAAATATGGCATCAAGGTATGTGACACCAGACCCGCAAGGGGCGGAAACATGGCAGTCCCTTGGTGCGCTTAGGGCTGGCCCTTGGTATAACGGTGGTGCGCCATATTCGCCAAACTCTGGCGATTATGCCCTGTTTGTTGTAACCCAAGATGATATTGACAATTTAGGCGTAAACTTCCCATTGAATTCACAAGTTAGAGCAACGTTTAGCGAGAATGTTTGGTCGCCAACATTTAAGGTAAATGACACACCTTTTACAGCGGGGCAGATTGCGGCAATAAACTCTGGCATTACAGCGGCACTGGTCGATAAACTAAATGGCATTGACTTGTCAGAAATCCAGGGCGACATCACAAATCTTCAAGCTCAAGCAACAAACTCAATAAACCGTATTTCAGCAATCGAAGCGGCTCTAGCCGCAGGGCAACCCTACGGCAATATCGGAGAATTTACCCAAATAGGGCGCAACACATGGGGAGCAGAACTAATAGGCACATCAGCCCCTGACAACATGTCACCCGTGCCTTTTATCCTTGACATGGGCAAAATTCAAATGTGGCAACAAGGTCAGCAATACCCAAACTACATAGAAATGGATGGCAATCAATTTGTTGTTATGTATGATGGCGGCATTGGGGAGCGTCACATATACACCCAAACAAACCAATCCACACCCATACGCCTTACTTTCACCATCCCAGAGCAAAGCGGCGGCTTACCAATGTATATCCAAATGTCGGTATATATCCAGTCTTGGGATAATGACCAAGCTATTTGGATACCTTTTGACTCTATTAGCAATAACGAAACTTACCCCCAGACCGTTGTTGGTTTGCAATGGATACAGCTTGGTGGCTTTGGTGGGGGCGGCAATGTTTATCCCAACGACCTATCCCAAGCCAAAATTCTCGACCACAACGCCATGGCGAAATTACAAGACGGCGACAGTCTTAATAACCTACCACGCGCAGGAACATTCCTGGCAGTTGGTGGCGTTGAATTGTTGGACGCACCTGATGAATATAATCCCGTCAACTCTATCGCTGTTATTGATAATACAACCCTAAAAGACGGTTATGCCCACCAAGAAATGCGCATACAGCCAAGGGTTTATGATATTTATGACCCTGGCGGGGGAGGTGAGCCACCTGGCGATTTGGAGGGCATCGGCACTTTGTCAGCTGGCGCGATTCTTCGCATACGAGAAAACGGCGTACCGCGTGAGTATCAAATCACTAATCAACGCGACCTGGGAGAAGATTACCAAGCCCCCACTGGAACGCCTGGAACTGCTGATGCAACTTTCGTGCAAAGGTATCGCACTTTACCCAACCGACAAATGAACCCAACAAACGTAAACAATTATGCAAACTCTGCAATGAATGGGTGGCTAAATGATGAGGTTAGCGGCTTTTTGTCCACAATTGACGAAAGTGTTCGTGACAAAATACTTAGTATCAGGATACCCTTTAGACCTGGGGCTGGCACATCTCCAAATGTCAGCCAAGGTGCAAATGGCTTGTTAGTGAAGGTATTTTTGATGTCTGTACTTGAAGTTGGTCTTTCGCAAATAGCTCAAATGCCGCTTGGGGAGGGTTCAGCTTTTGATTTTTATCCCGAAGGTAGTCCAGGTTCTGTTCGTGTAGCACAAAGCGATGCATGGAACGATGAAAGCTGGTGGTTGCGTTCCCCGATGGTTCACAACTCGCTTAGCTTCTGGCGCGTGAACACCAGCGGCAACGCTGCTGACAGTGGTGCAAATAACAACTCTCAAACCCCTCGTCCCACTTTTGCTCTCCCCTCTAACATAAGCGTCACAGAGGACGGCTACATATCATCAGCCCTACTACAACCATCATCACTACAATTAGGCATAACCGCTACAGACACATCAACAGACGCTACTGTAACACCTATCAGAGTTTTACACCGTGTCCAAACTGCTGGTGTTTGGGGTGGTTGGTATGACCCACTTGAAAACATCACACCACCCGAAAATGGTGGCGGGTATCCTATCGAAACAACAAACATAACACTATCATACCCAGCATCCGAAACCCCATCAGGCGTATCTACCACCCAGGCAGAAGCCAATATGGAGCTTACGTATAAAATACAAACCCTTGAAAGCACCTGCCTTGCAAAAGGCGACTTGGAAACCATTCAAACCTATGTTGATGCGACCCAGTTTATCTCCCTACCAGAAACAGTAAGCCTTGATGCAAAAACCACTGGAGAGAATATCCAGATACCCATAAGCCTTTTTGACCCTAGCGTCTACGAAACTATACAGCTTGCGCCAAACCGCACCGTTTTCACAGACGCTTTCGGGAATATGGCTGTTTATTCTGGCGGTTACCCCGTCACAATTGGAGATTTAATTCAAAGCGTCACCCCTGTAAAGCTTTTAGTCAAACAGGTTTTTGGTACAATAAACGACAACGTCACTGTTGCAGACTGGGATGCCATAAACATACCAACACCACCCAACAACACAGTAATAATCTATCGAAGCAATTACACCGCCCTAAACCACCCAGAAGGAGCAGGGGCTATAATGGCTTGGGGATGGTGGGATGTAACAGCAACAGCTACAACTGGCATATTTTACCTTTATGCTGTTGGAAGTGACGGCACATGGGTCAGAGAATTTAACCAAGCATCCCTCACCTGGGAAGATTGGGGGCAGTTGCAAGGCGCGCCATATTATCCAACAGACCCAGGGGGAAGTATACCGCCAGATTTTGAAATTCAAGACCTAATTTCAATAGATGCAAACAACGCTATTGTTCTTGGCGGTGATTATAAATTATTTGTTCCAAAGCCAATTTCACAAGTTGAAGCTGGCAATCAACTGGCAGTTACAAGCGAGGCGGTACACACCGCTATAAGCTCTGCTATAGGGCAAGTGTTGGGAGGTAGTTTTTAATGGCTAGGACAGATAACCTATATAACTTTTGCAAAGATATTGCAAACTCCATACGCACGGTTGACGGTTCAACAGCATCCATACCCGCAAGTAACTTTGCTCCTAGAATACTAGGGCTTACAGAGGCTGGCGAGGCAAGGAATAGAAACAGGATAAATACTGTTGATATGCCAGAGCCTGGAATATATCGCATGTTTTACTACCATGAAGAAACTGATACATACTTTATTTCCCATCAAACAAATGCCAGATTTATTGTTGCAGTAAATGCAACCACTTTAGCGTCACAGGTTATACATATCCCTGTGACATGGAACATTGCTGCCGCAGAGAGGACAACTCCCGAAGTGCATGGAGATTGGTTATACATCAAATATCCACGTACAGCATCCACCTTTAGACCCGTTATTGAAAGAGTGCATTTATATAATCGCACGGCCGATGTTATACCAACACCCCAAGGTTTAAGCGGTACTGCCCAATGGGTTATTTACAATAATAAGATGTATTTGACTAATCCCCAACCACTTGCATCGACTGCGTTCAGGGTTATAGATTTGGAAACCAAGGAAGTCAAAAGCTTCACAATGCCGCGTAATGTTGAATGTACTGGTCTTGCCGTTGTTGACACTAGGATATTTTGCGTTTGTGCAATCGGTGCAAGTCCCAATAATACCATGTGGTACTTTGACACCGAAACCGAAACTTTTACAACCTTTGTTGTTGCTGGCGCGGCAACTGCATATGGAAATCCATTTTATTGGCGCGGCACTCTTTTTGTGGGTACAACTGCAAACGCAACTGGTATCTTAACGATAAACACAGATACTCTTGCGACCGTAAGGCGCGGAACAACAGGCAACTTGATATGGACAACATTTGTTCCCTCAAATGGCGGTGACAGAGTAACTGTTTTTGGGTCAACTGCGTCCGCTAATATTCCAGTATTCAATACTGCAACGCCTGGAGTGGTTACGGTAACTAACTGGAATGTGGGCACAACCGCAGGGAGTATCCCCGCGGCCTCAATAGGGGCTGATGGTGAATTTATATATGTTAAGCTAGTAAGTCCCGCAAACGAAACAATAACTAGGTTAGACCCCTCGACCCTTCAAAGCGTTGCAATCCCTGTCGCAAGTCCTGGTTTCGCAGCGGTGCCTACAACTTTTGAACGCACCTTTTCATTCACTGACGGGAGAATATGGATTGGAATGTCATCAATTGGAGCTACGCATTTGGCGAACGGTATCCCAGTGTATGATACTGAAACGGGAGAAATTGTTGGATTACCTTTTCCGTTCTTTGTAAATGCCACGCCAGTTTCAGGTTGGCTTCCCGCTCCTTCTAGTGACCCATACAAGCCAGTACCTTTAATGACCAACCTAAATTCCCGCGTAATGTTCTTCTCATCATTAGAACCTCCAGATGATGAAGAAGTAGAGGGCGTTTCTGCAATTAGGCGGTTATCTGCAACACCCAAGGTTGATAAAAGCTTTGGCGGTGTATTCCCTATGTATTTTAATATAGGCGGAAGTGATGGCGAACCAGAGGGCAACGAACCACCACAAACACAACAAAACCAACCAATACCAATCTGGGAAGAAAACACCCCCCACGAAATAGGCTGTCTGCGCATTTGCCCAATAGATGGCAACATATACCGCTGTATAAACCCGCCACCCGTAAGCGAAAGAGCAAGAAACAGCCGAATACCACCATCAGAAGCCCCTAGGTTTTGGGAGTTTGTGGGGAGTTTAGAAAGTGAGGTGCTAGATGAACCCGAGTAGTTATTTTATAACGTTGGTAGTGACCTGGTTGAGCATTTGTTTTGAGTTTGGGGGTTAGGGATGGACATTAAGATTTTAGACAACATACACCGCCGACTTTACAGTACAAACCGTGAAGCAAACGACATTTGGCGCATGACACAACCAGAGATTGATGACATGGTTGCAGAGATTTGGCGAAACTTTAATAATACACGCGCAACCCTTGCCGACAAAGAAGGGCTTGAAATTTGGGAGCGCACATATGACATATTGCCAAATCCTGCTATAGACACCCCACAAGAGCGTCTAGATAGGGTGCTTGAAGCAAAGCGCACAAGCCCACCTTTCACAGAAGCGTGGTTTAACGGAAACCCTTTTGACGAAACTATACCAGGTAGGATAGCGGAGAAGTTCCCAGATGGTGCAGTGGTGGCTATTCTTGAAGGTTTGCGGTTATGGGTATTTATGGATGTAACATATGGAGGACTTAACGAACATGGCTTTACCCGCCGCGAATTTCGAGAGCTTGTTCCGTGGATAAGGTCATGGTGTCCAACAAATTTACTTGTTATCTCTAAAGCTATTGCATCAAGGCAAGAGGCTGTTGGGGATATTTTTGTTGCAGGTGTTGGTTTTAGATATGGCGAAAGGGCGGCACAAATACCCGAAAGAGATGCCGTAGCCATGGGGGCTGCGCAAGTTTCTGGCGTTAGTTTTAGACAAGGATGGAGGGCAGAAGCACAATGGATAAACCAGATAGAATAGTAATGACAAGGCTTGGGCTTAATTTGCGGGCAAAATGGGAAGCGGGCGCGCCAATGATTATTGACAGCGTTTGGGTGGGCAACGGTCGCCTTGACATGGTAACTGACCCACCAACGGAATTTAATGACCTGATTGCACCAGTGGCAACCGCCACCAGAACAACTGCAAAAACCCAAGATAACCAAACCCACTTCATAATCCAATATAGAAATGACATGCACCCTAATATTGGTGGGTTTTGGATTAATGAGTATGGCGTTTTTGCCATAGACCCAGATATTGGGCGAGTTTTGATACAATATGTAAACCTAGAAGAAACACCTGTGTGGATGGGTTCGAGGGATGGTAGCGGTTTGCAATTACAAAACTTCCCCGTAACCATAGCTTTTAGCGGGGATGGTGAATTTATTTTCAATTTCCCGCCAGAAGCTTCTGTAACCGAGGATGAAGTTTTGGAGATTATACGACAAGAAAACTTTGTCCGCGGCGCAATAGTTGACGGAGGCGACATAATTCTGCCAGACGGTGACGGGATATTGCCACTAGAACTCCAACAATCAATAGAAGGTGAGCTTATTGTTGGCAACCTAGAATATATAGGTGATGGTATTGTGGCTTTTGGGTTTGAAGTCCAAGACGCCCCTGTGCAGAACCTACTTAACATGGATGTGCCAGTTTCTACCCGTGCAAGTGCTTTGGATATGTCGGAATATGCCCAAGGCATCATCCAAGCGATTAATGATGTAATGATGGCTATCCCAAGAGAACAAGGGGTTATTGAGTGGAGTATTCCAGGAACTTACCATTGGTCAGTTCCTCCTGGTATAACCAGTATACGCATAACGGGTGCTGGTGGTTCTGGCGGCGGTGGCGGTGGCGCTGGCGGTGCTGGTGGTACTGGTGGTTCTGGCGGCGGCGGTGGCGGCACTGGTTTGACGACTGTTACACGTGAAACAACTCCAAACACTTCACTTACATTATTTGTCGGTCAAGCGGGAGAAGGAGCTCCTGGCGGCTGGAACGGCAGCACTGGTGGTTTTTCAGGTGGTTCTGGTGGCAGCACTG
>JGI24694J35173_10002847_pt1 | contig 13676 bp, 13 predicted proteins | sample TergutCo191P1_FD_35173 | JGI IMG/M metagenome (IMG submission 35173) | reverse complement strand
CCATCAATCACAGCCTTTTCCACCGCTTCTGCCGTCTTCATTTTCTCGATGTTTTTGTATATGCGTTCTTCGATGAAAATGCGCTCAAGAGTGCGTAAGTGNAACTTGTCAAGAAGTTCCTGTTTCTCAAGCTCAAGCTCTTTNGTTAAAATCTTGACGAGTTGTTTGGCATGGTACTTGATGACTTCGGTGACGGTCATCACTGTTGGAAAGCCGTCTTTGATGACAAGCAAGTTCACCGAAATTGACTGCTCACACTCGGTGAAGGCAAACAGGGCATCGACCATTTCCTGCGCGTACACTCCGCGCGCAAGCTTGATTTCGATTTCAACGTTCTCGGTGGTGAAATCGCTGATCCCTTGGATCTTTAGCTTTCCCGATTTCGCCGCCGCTTCTATGCTTGCGATGGCGCTTTCGGAAGTTGAGCCGTAAGGGAGTTCCTTGATGATGATGCGTTTTGGGTCTGATGTATCCAGTTTTGCGCGCACGAGCACTTTGCCGTTGCCGTCCCTGTATTCAGAGACATCGACAAGTCCGCCTGAGGGAAAGTCCGGGAACAGTCCAAACTTTTTGCCGGCAAGGCAGGCTTTTTCCGCCTCAAGCACTTCAATCGCGTTGTGCGGAAGAATCTTTGTGGACATTCCCACCGCAATCCCGTCCGCCCCCAATACCAGCACCACAGGAATCTTCGCGGGAAAAAGAACCGGNTCNCTTTTGCGCCCGTCATAGGAATCGGCGTATGGGGTGAGCTTGGGGTGGTAAAAAACGTCTTTTGAAAGCGGTGTCGCGCGGCATTCTATGTAACGGGGAGCGGCAGCGCCGTCTCCGGTGTGGATGTTGCCGAAGTTCCCCTGCCGGTCGATGAAAAGTCCCTTGTTTGCCAGCACCACAAGGGCAGGGCCTATAGAGCCTTCCCCGTGGGGATGGTACTGCATACAATGCCCGACGACATTGGCAACCTTGTGGAATTTACCGTCATCCATGTCAAAAAGTGAATGAAGTATGCGCCGCTGCACAGGTTTTAGTCCGTCTTCTAGATCAGGAATCGCCCTGTCCTTTATTACATAGGAAGCATATTCCAGGAAGTTTCTGTTGAAAATGTCTTTTATGTGCGCCACAGTGTAAAGATTATACTATCGGGGGCGTCGGGTCAACGCTCGTGTTCTGTAAATTACAGAATACGAGCGTTGACTTATTATACCGTTTAAGGATAACCAGTATCCTCCCCCTATGTTAATATTCATACAACTCTTCTTGCGCCTTCTGTATCATTTCAAGCAGTTGGATAATTGCATTTTCAGCATTACCGGCCCTGATAAGACCATGTAAGACAGTAATTGCTTCTTGATAACGTTGTTGGGAAAAATAAGAGATACTTTTTAAAAACAATATATCAGGCCGGTTCGGTTCGATTGCCAAAGCCCTTTTTATATAATTTTCGGCAATGGGGAATTCTCCTCTATCCATAGCTGTTTCTGCATGTGTAAGCAGTTGCGATGTATTTATCATTCTGAAATAAAGCACCTGCAATGGATCGAAATGAAAGTAACCTTCGAGTGTTTCATAGCCCCTTTTTGTCAGTCTGACAGCATATTCGCCTCTATTCATGTTTGCAAGAATAAAGCGGCCTTGAATATCAGATTCAGCGACCCTTCTTTCGTTTATATAAACAGCCACTGTGTTTATCGGGTTATTGTCAAAATCGTAGATCATAGCAAACATCAGCCCATCATCAGACGGTCGTCTGATAGTACTTATGTTCTGGCATGAAGAAAACAATGCTACCGTTAATAGAAAAAGGATTACTTTTTTTGTCACTGACATAATTATCTCCTGAGTATCTCATAAATATTATCATCAATATGCGCACGTATACTGCCAGTTTGAGTAATAGTATAACGCATATTCCCTTCACTTTGGTTACGAAGTCTAAGCAATGCACCTGTTCTTGTATTTCTGAAATGCATGTATTGGACTTCATTATCCTCTATTGTAGTGCCTATGTATACGATCCAGTCTACCCGTTGCACAGATGGCATGATTGCAACCGGAAGCGGCTCTTCAGGTTGTGGAAAAGGCGTTGCTATATGTGATGGTGAAAAGTAATTTCTGCTGATGCTTGAAATGGGGGATTGATTGAGAGTCACGTTTTGCCTTACATCGGTTATATTGTTGTCAGAATCATTGTAAGGTGTTCTTATTCGTATTATAATTTCCAGTATATTCAGGGGGTAAAGGTTTCTTATCTGTGTCAGGCGTATATCCCATAACGGATATTTTGTTTGTAATTCATATAGCGCGTTAAAAAAACTGTTTCCAGAACATCTTAATGAAAATTCTACTTCTGTAAACTGCGGTACAGTCATAAACTGGTAGTTGTTGATATTAGCCCCCCACCTTTTAAATAAGGAGCTAACAGCCTCACCGAAGCCTGATGGCGTATAAGACAGAGTGCTGTTTGTTTCGAGTGAGATTAAATTTTCCAGAATGAAGATTTGCTCGCTTATGGGTAACGATTCATCAATAAGATCCATTCGTGGCCTGACTGTTCCGCTTAATGTAAAAGTATCCAAGCTGCCTGATGGATGAACTTGATGCAACCTTACATCGCTTATAAGATGGTGATTCTCGAAATTGCGAAGCAAGGAAAGTGAATTATTGGTCAAACCCTCAATTTGAAAAAAATTACCGTTAAAAGTCGCCGACTGTATCCTTGTGCGCGGCTCTGCCGATTCGGCAATTACCACCGAAATATCAAACGGCGAGGCGGTCTTTGCAGCCGTTATTTCCTGATGCAGGTTTCTAAGCATAAAAAGCCGTTGGGTTTTACGTTGGCGTTCAGCCGCTTTATGTTGTTGCTGTTCTTGTTCAAGCCTCATTCTGGCGTTGCGTTCATTCTCATGCTTGTGATGTTGGGAAAACAGCATTGAAAATAAAACAAAAAAAAGCGCTGCAAATGCCGCAATGATAAAACGACACCTTTTTTTAGCGGGGCTTTTTTCACTAAAGAGCGATATTTTATGTACATCAACTTTTTTTAACACTGAGTGAGTATCAAAAAATTTTATATCGCTGTTACAGTCTTGAAGTGGAGCCAAAAACATCTTGTCATCTTCGTTGCAGTAAACCGTGTAAGCGGTATTTGCAGCGCACAAGTTGCGGACATCGTCAAGCTGCATAGCTTCATTTCTTATTTTGACAGTCGATGACAAAATCGCGCCATTTTCAACACGGATATATTCAAGCCATTGATTTCCCGCAAAAAGAACATCAGCTGTTTTTTGAGCATAAAGATATTGAACAAAAAGCGGCGAAAGGGGAAGCATCGCTGTTCCTGTATTTTTATTAAGTACAAAAACCAGGTAACTCCATTTTCTTCTGCCGTTTTTTCTGATCTGAATATTACAATCAGCGATATTTCCCGGATACAAACTGTTGAGCTTTATTTTTACCGCCGACAGCAATTCTTTGCCCCGAACATAAGGTATTTCCAATACAGACAACCAGTAAGACGCGCGATCATAGAATGAAATCATTACAGAAACCTCCTTTCAACAAGCCGGTAATATTCCACTTCTTGTACCTCACCGTATCTTTTTGGAATGGCTGCAACAATGGCTTGTACCTGCAGGGATGAAGGCATGGTAAAACATAACTGCCAAAAAGTGGTTTTGGTTCCAAGATAACTCATTAACGGATGATTTACAGGTATTCTAAGGATAGACGAAATGTCCGCGCGGGACACAGGGTTGTTTTCAAGTCTGGTTATCAAAACAGATGCCCGTTCATTTGCCCTTTCAACTCTAAATGAGGGGCGCAAAATTAGAGGGCGTAACGCCTGCGGATTTATCATATTAATATTCATGCGGGGAAATTCGTTTACAAGCGGGAATAAATCTTCAGTACCGGCAATACCAAATGAATTGCTGATATATCTGAACGCAAAAGAGTCCGTATCATTTTTGTGCAGCCACCCTAGCGCCACACAGGAATCCCATGCCTCTTCCCTGATAAATTCCTGCCATGCGTATTTAGAATTTGAAAGACCGTTTGCGTTGCGCCATGCGGTAAAAGCTGTTCCTGTGTTGTCCAAAAAAAGAAACCGCATAAGGTTACTGTCAGCCATATCAGCATCGGAAAGAAAATCCAGATTATAACCGCTTGAGATGTCGCTGATCTCAAGTAAATAGTTTTTGTATTCTCTGGTCATGGATGCAATTAATTCATTGTTCTTACTGTCGTATTGAAACATCGTAAGTCCCTGTATTTTTTCGATTATTTCATCGAGCAAAAGGTCTGCCGCCATTTTGTTATTGAAATCGCGTGTATCCGCTTGCCAGAGGTTAATTGCAGATGCCGTAAAAAGCGCGCCTGCGGCAACAAGTGCGGCAACAAAAAAGAGCAGAAAAATCGCGCTGAATTGAATATAGCCTGAGTCGTTTTTCATTGCGGCATATCCACCATTACCCTGAACGGAAATAACGCCATTGTTCGTGATTCACGGTTATTTACAATGTACACGACTTCAACCCCGCGCACCTTCATTTCATTGTCGATGATAGTTCTGATGGACTGTATATATGAACCTATCTTCGACCTGAATAATGCTGCATTAAAATTTTCGATATGGGGCATGGGGTTTTCCCAGTAAGGTATGTGCAGTGTATGTGCACTTTCACGTATATGTCTGTCTATGCGGGTGAATGTTGCTGCTGTACTGACCGCGGCGAAAGACCTTGATGCCCCCCGTAGCGCGGTGTTGACCGTAACAACCAGAACACTGCCAAGAATCAGGATAACCGCTATAGACAGCAACGCTTCCATCAGGGAAAAACCGGCTTCCCGGTCTATATTTCGCTTCACCTGTTCACCCTCTGCTGTATACTATGGTTTCGCAAGTTGATTTCTACTTGCACATTTTCAAGAAGCTGTGAACTGTGGCGTGATACCAGCGCAAAAGAGACAAGGATTGCAGCAAAACAAATAATTACGATAAACATAACCAGCAAATCCCTTATCAATATATAACCGTCTGAACCAGAGGCGGGTTTAGTCTCCCCAAGATGTGATGTCAGCATTTGTTCTTTCCCCTCCTTCCCTGCCGTCCGCTCCAAAAGAGCGGATACCAAACGGTAAGCCGTATGGCCCCGGAACTCTGTATTCAAAAGAGTTGCCCCACGGATCATCCGGTATTCTTCTGTTCATATACGGCCCTGACCAATTAGGGCTCACCGGTTCAATAGTTGGTCTTTGCCATAGGCTCTGTAGCCCCTGCTCCTCTGTCGGGAAACGTCTATTGTCAATATAATAAGCCTCAAGGGCAAGGGAGAAAGCGTCTATTTGGCTTCTTGCCGTTGCCACCCTGGCTTGTTCCAGATACCTGATTCCTGTAAAACCGACAATGGATGTGAGGATCAGGACAATCGCAATAACTATGAGAGTCTCCATGAAGGTCCAGCCTTCATCGCCATACCGCTTTTTCATATCAACCTTCCATACAGAGAAAATAATGGCAATACAAATTGCATGATAATGATTAACACTATAATACCCACTACTAAAATCAGGCAGGGTTCCAGCAGGTTCATCAGCTTTTCTGACATACGGCTTACGTCTTCCTGAAAGTATTCCCTAATCTGGGTAAAAACCGCTCCGACTGCTCCTGTTTTTTCCCCGACCGCTACCCATGTGGATATATAGGGAGGGAATTCCTTAAAGGCGCCAAATGCGGAAGAAAAGGGTTGACCGTTCACCAACAAAGAATGGACTTCGGTAACTGCTTTGCCATACGCACGGTTTCTTACCACAGAGGCGGTTTCGTTTAAAGCGGTATGAATATTTATTCCCGCCCCTGTCAGCATTTCCATTGCAAAAGAAAAATCCATTGTCTGGATGGCTTTGAAGAAGCTGCCGAATAGCGGTACTTTCAAAACCATATAGTCTAAAAGGTATGCGAAGCGGGATGAGTATTTTTTTAGCACCACACAGCCAATGACAAATAATGTTATAAAAACAAATATCGAAGAGGAAAACCACACAGAACGGTATAATCCTGCCAGCTCCAATGCCGCATCCTGATCTGTCCCGCCTGTGAAAGCGGAGTAAATATCGGTCATTCGCGGCATAATAAATGCTATAATAGCGATGCACCCTGTAAATGCGGCGAAAAGCACTAACATAGGATACCAGAGCACACTTGAGATTTTCCGCCGGATTTTTTTCTCATTCCGTAAATAGACGCTCATACGCTGGAAAACAGCCGAAACAGATCCTGTCTGTTCACCAAGTTTGATAAGTGACTGGTACAGGATGGAAAACGATGGCGAATGCATCTTAAGCGCCGCATGCAACGGTATACCGCCTTGTAATGCGCGGTGCAGGCTCTTGCACAGCCATGCTGTCTTTGGCTCCGCCGCTATGGAGGAGCACAGGGCTATAGCGTCCTGGACAGTCAAGCCGGATTTCAGCAATGATGTCATTATTTCTGTAAACTCCAAAATAACATCAAGATTGTAATTCTTTTTTGTCTGCATCACAGCCGAATCGGCAACCTGGGCATACTTAACCAGAGTTTGATCGGAATTATTAAATGAGGCGGCCAATTCATATGCGTCGGAGGCATCTTTGATCAAAGTGGTCTTTTTGCCTGCTGTGGTAACAATAGTGCAACGGTAAAATGGCATTAGAATAATACCTCCCGTTCAACTTCGCGCAGTGTAGTGATCCCATCGGCTACTTTTTGCAAGGCGTTTTCCGCGATGTTTATCATCCCTGTATGAGACGCTGCGTATTCCGTGATCTTTGTGATACTCTGGCGGGTAACAATCATTTCCTCAATGGCTTTGTCCACCGTAAACACTTCGCTAATGACGGTTCTTCCTTTGAAACCGGTATAATCGCACTCAATACAGCCTGAGCTTTCATACACCCTGTCTCCTTTCACTTTATATTTTTCCATCAATGCCCTTGTTTTTGTAGTAACGGGAAGCTCTTTTCTGCATGACCGGCATAGCTTGCGTACAAGTCGTTGCGCGACAGAGCTCCTAAGAACCGCCGCAATAAGAAAAGGCTCAAGCCCCATATTCTCAAGGCGTGTTATGACAGAAATACTGTCGTTAGTATGCAGGGTGGATAATATCAAATGCCCTGTCAGGGCTGAACGCAGTGCAAGCTCGGCAGTAGCGGCATCCCGTATTTCGCCAATCATAATAACATTAGGGTCTTGGCGCAGGACGCGGCGCAGCATTCCATCGAAGGAAAGGTTTATTTCGTCATTTACCTGCACCTGGTTTACACCGGGGATAAGCTGTTCCACCGGGTCTTCTATGGTGATAATTTTTAGTCCTGGTACAGGTAGACCAGCGATAAGGGCATGTAGGGTAGTTGTTTTGCCGCTTCCGGTCGGGCCGGTCAACAGGATTAAACCGAATGGCTGTCCGGCGGCTTTTTTTATTGCGGCAAGATCTTGCGGGTAAAAGCCCAATTCATCCAGCGTAAGCAGTTTTGTTGCCGTATTGAAAATTCTCAATACGATAGATTCGCCATTGGCAATAGGAATAATAGAAACACGGAAATCAACGGTATTATTTTCTACGCTGACGGACATTCTCCCATCTTGAGGGAGGCGCTGTTCCATAGGGTTTAAATTCGCCATTATTTTCACGCGGTTTGAGACGGTTAGAAAAACTGATTTGTCAATTTTCTTCACGGTGCGCAGCACCCCGTCTATACGATAGCGTATATGGACAGAATCTTTTTGCGCTTCGATATGTATGTCCGATGCTTCAAGACGTATTGCTTCAATACATATTGCGTTTATGATATTAACAACCGGAGCGCCTTCGCTTATAGCGTCAAGAGCGATAGAACTTTCCTTTTCATACTTTGTATTGCTCTGCGCCACCTCTATACTTGCGGTATCACCAATGAATGTCGCCAACTCCGATTTGCTGATACTGGAAAACACCACCTTTTTTGGAACGTGAAAATTTTCCAGGTCATGCAGAAGCTGAGTATTTCCTGCATCGGAGATGGCGATATGTATTTCATCGGCCGTTTCGCTTATTTTAACTGCTCCCCGGTGATTGATAAATTCTCTGCCGTATTGTTCTCCAAAAGCGGAATTGAATTTAAAATTTTTCAGGGTGATCTGTTCCAATTTTTCAAATTCTCCTTATTAACCTATTGTAGTAATCGTTTATCCTTCTTGAAAAATCAGCGGCCTGAACAGGGCGCCCCATATGGACGTGGGGGATTATGTAGATAACCATCTCCGTGATATTTTCCTGAAGAATAACATCCTGAAAGAGTCTGCCAATCAAGGGAATCCTTCCCAATACCGGCAGGCGGCTGACACTTTCCATTTTTTCAACCTGCAACAAGCCCCCGATAACAACAGGAGTTCCTGATTGTGTCCTTACCTGTGTATTGACAATCCGTTCGGAAGTCGGCGGCGGGTTGGTGGTTGCCGCTATGTTAGTGTTGCCNCTTTCATCCTGATTGGAAACACTGGCATTCACATTCATTGTTATCATTCCGTCCCCGGAAACCCACCCGTTAATATTCAGGACAAGACCGGAATGAATTTCACGTATTATAGAGGCATAAAACGGACGCCCGGTCTCAGAATCAATTAACGTGTCGCGGAACCTGAATGTTGTAGTGTTCTCAAACCTCACGTCCTGACCGGAAATACCATTTAATGTTGTGTCGGCAAGAACCCTTGCCATATCATCGCCTATTTGCATATTAAGGTTAAGGGCGAACTGGTAACCGAATTGGGTGATAACATCAAAACCGATATTAAGCAGGTTGGAAAAATTACCGGAGAAAATTCTTTCAGAGCCTTCTTCAGTCTTGGTTACGGTAAGCCCTCTTGACCAGTTCAGGTTATTGCCCCTCTGATACTGTACAACCAAAAGCTGGTAACGAATCTGAGGTTTGGGCTGGTCGATCAGCCTTAGATGATCCAAAAACTGCTCATACGTTTCATCTGTTCCTCTGAAGAAAATCAATGTCGGGTCGGCTGATAAAAAAAGTTCTTCCCTTTTGATAGAGGGAGGCAAAAATTGCATCAATTCATCACTACGGATGTAACGCAGATGAACCGGCTGCCCCAAATTTACCCTGTCAACCAAATTGATATGATGCTGAAATTGATTTTGTTGTTCTTCATTTATGTAAACAATGAAGGCGTTAGTGCCTGGTATCACCTCCGGCCCTGTTCTGGCAAGATGCTGGGGGAGCAGTGATATAAAATCCCTCACCGGCAAAAATTGAATTTCATAACGGATGAAAGACTTGCCTTCTGCCGGAACGTCCAGCATATGCAGGAAATTGGCAATAGGGGTAATTTCCAGCGTACTGCCGGTAAGAAAAACAGAATTGGTCTGTGTGTCAGTTCTCATAAAGGAGGAGGCGGCGAATTCTATCGGGATAAGGGCTACGGCATTTTCAACCGGAATATGCTGTAATTGTATAACAATTATATCGCTGAGTTGCTTGAGTATATCACGGCGTTGGACTTCAAATATGTAATACACGTTATCGATGACAGCAAAATCGCTGTTTGCCTGCTCTAATACTAAACGGAGAATCTGGTCAAACTCTCTATCCTGAAAAAACAGGTTATCCAATGTTGTATCCATGCGTTGGAGCAGGGAGAACTCGCGATTGCCTGTCCTGAATAACAAAGATATGATTGATGAAAAGGAAGCCCTTTGGATATTCATGGAGTAAAGACCGTCCGTGGTTGTAATTGAGTTACTGCCCAGCCAAGTTGTTGCAGGCTGGTGACCTTGCGCTCTTCTGATGAAATAGGCGTTGTTCTCTACCTGTATTGAATAATCAGGGTATCTTCTGATAATTATTTCCAATAAGTCTATGAGCTTTGCGCCTTCGCTGTTAATAGTGATGGTACTCCGCGGCAGCGGGTCATGAATGATGGTTATACCAAGGTTTCGGGAAAGCGTTCTGACAAGCATCTCTAAATCCACATCTTCAGCATTTACGTTTATCAATTCTCCATCGTGCGTGATACGGGTGCGGGATACAAAATACGCCCCGTGCCGTCTTTCGACAAAAAGGTTGCACGCATCGGCAAAACGGGACAGCGCTTCTTCAAACGTTGAATCGCTGAAGTGGAAGGTTGCCGTCCCCATCACAGTTTCATCAACGATAATTGACCGCCTTCCGGTTTCTGCCAATATCATAAGAATGTCCGTTATATTCTGGTTGCGAAAATCCATAGCCCTGATAGTCTGGCTCTGCGCCGCATATGGCGAAGAAAAGAAAACAAGTAACACAAAAAAGACAAGCGGTAATTTCATGTAACACCACCTATAAAATTAACATCTATTATCAGGGACACAACGGCACCTGCGCTTAAGAATGGGGCGTATGGAATTTTCTTGGTTTTTGACCAAGCAAAAAACAGTACACCTATGGAGTAAACAATAACGCTCAGTAGTGCAGTGAAAAGAAAGGCCGGAACGATTTTACTATGACCCAGCAAGTAACCCAAAAGGGCGGCATATTTTACATCCCCAAACCCTATGCCTTGCGTAAAGTACCAAACGGCACCAAAAAGAAGGAACGTGCCTGCGGCTGCGGCAAGGCGCAAAGCCAATTGTGTATATGTCTGAGAACCTTCCATGATTATCATAACGACTGCAAAAGTGATCAGGAAAATGTCCGGTATTCTCAGTGTTTTTAAGTCAAAAATGGCTATTCCAACACAAAAGCAAACCATTGTTGTCGCAAGGTACATGCCGCTCCAATTAACCGAAAAACGATAAAAAAAGCAAGCCCTAAGCGTTAAAATGTGCAAAATATTTTGGTAAAAAAATCCAAAAACCCCTTGACTTTTTTCCTGTTTTTCTGTAGTGTCTTGGCGAAAGATTTTCGGTCGATGCCGCCGCAAACGGCATGCATATACACCTTGGCAATATAGCAAGCATATACATTTAAGTGCATACAGCTGGCTGAAGGAAGAAAATAAATGGTTTGGCGAATATTGCTATCTACAATAATACGCTACGGCTTCCTCCTGATATTGATTGGTTTTTTGACGGTAACAGTTATAGTTATGGTGCGAAACAACACATCTCAACAGGAGCGAATTACTTATTTTGAAAATGCGGTGCTGGAACAATTTGCGATTCAAGCAGAATTACAACTGGAGGCCGGTCATACGATAGCGGCATCCCTTGCGGCGGCGCAGGAGCAAATAACGTACTTGGAAAATGTAATACTGAGGCAGTCTGCGCTTCAAGCGGAATTACAGCAAAGGACAGTTCATACGATAACAACATCTCTTGCGGCAACCGAGGCAGTGATTATCGATAGGGCTGGCGGCAGCTTATTCATGCAGTCCGCATTAATAGAGATGGAACGAGAAGCGGTTGCTTTTTTCCAGTCCGGGAAATATGCGCAGGCACGAGACCTTTTTTTCACTGTTGCGACTGCCCAACCTGAAAACTTTGAAGCCCGTTTTTTTCACTTGTATAGCTTATTCTTGAACAACAGAATGGACAGGAGTAATTACNCACGGATAAGAGAGGGTTTTCTGGCNCTGGAACGCNACGGGTTTATCCGTGANGAGATAAGGGCGGTGCTGGAATTTATTGAACGGGAAGAACTTGGTTATCCAATGGCGGAGGCATCACTATGAAAGCCGCTTTATTTTTGCCTGTACTGTTGCTGTTGCTGCCGGCGGCGGCTTCCAGCCTAAACGTATACGTGGCACCGTTGTTATACATCGATGAGACAGCTATACCTAACCAAAATGTAAATGTCCAATCTGATCTCCTGTCAGCCTTGTGGGCGGTCGAGACAGGAGTCATTTTGCAGTTTAGAAGTTTAAGGGACAATCGTGTAAACCCGCCCCAATCATTAACTGATGCTGTCGCGGTGAGCCGTCACGAACGGATAGAGTACTTACTGTATGGATATGTAGTGCGGCGTGACCATAGTGTGCAAATGGAAATAAGGCTTTCTGATTATAACCATCGCCGTGTAGCGCAAACATTTTTNAGCATGGATGACAGTGATAATTATCACCGNATGATAAACGACATGGCATTAAAAGTCATTGCGCATATGAACGATGTATTCAATCTGGGTATTATGCCTGAAAGAACCGGGACAACTCGTATATCAGTTCCGGTGTCGCTTGGCTACTGGACACCAACACAGAGCAGTTGGACACAGGTAATGTTTGGGACAGTCGTAGGCGGTAGCGGATTTGAGTTGATCCCCAATGACAACCTGTTTACCTTTCGTGGCATGGCAGGTTATCTGTCAACAGGTATTGATTTGAAATACCGGTTTGGGGTGGGCGACCCTTCCACGTATCAGGCGTACAAGCACACAATGTATATAACAATCCCCGCAAGAATAAATCTTGTACTTGCACGGCAGCATGAAGTATTTGTAGGGCTTGGCGTTGTATATTTTCTGGACATCTTTTCAATGGCTGACCGGTATGCTGACAGACAAACCCATTTATTCAACAACATGGGGATGAATATTAATTTTGGGTACCGCTTCGCATTTAACGAGGGAATTTCTATATTTTTCAGAAATGATTTTGATTCCCTTTTTAATAAGCGGACGTTGGTAAGTTATTCACCTGTAATAGGGGTAAATATACAGGTGTTCAGCAGGGAGATTGTGAACAGATGGTAATAAAATCGGCAAATGTACTTTTATTGATAACATTGGTACTGACTACCTGCGATTACGGGATGTACCAGATGCTGCACCGCACCATTGAAGATCCGAGTGTTACAATTCCTCAGGTAAGTTCTTTCGTTGAATCAAATACCATATTTGTCAACTGGGAACAGGATGAAGGGGCGGATGAGTTTATATTGGAGCGGGCGCGGGATAACCCGGTTTTACATTTTGAGCCGGTCTACCGTGGAACGGGTTTAGCATTTACTGACCGGGGGCTTGAAGAAGGCCGCTATATTTACCGGCTTTCCAAGAGGCGGGGCGTGAGGATATTCGGTCCTTCTGTGGGAGCATTAGGGGTAAGCTCAGTCGTTGTTCGTGACATATATCAGAACAGCACCATGCAACAAGCGGTGCGTCTGGAATCTATGGATCGCATAGCGAACGTATATTTTTTCCGCTCACACTGTGGTTTGGAAATCAGCGATACCGATTGGTATTATGTTGATATTCCTGCCCAAAGGCAGGCCATTATAACCGTCTTTGATTTTGAAACACCGCTGGGCAGCGAACGTTCACATTTCAGGTACTATGTCCACACCAGAATGGAAAATCCGGTTATACATAACGGTCATTTTTATATAGAAAACAATACTTTGGAAACGAAGCGGTTTTTTTTCAAATTATTCCCCGCCAGACAGGAATTTGTACCTACAGGAATACCCGGAGGGAATATCGTACAGTATCGTGTAAGGCTTCTGGGTATAGTGCCGTGATAAGGGGAAAAGAAAGATGCGCTTGAAAAACATATGGCCGGTAATAGCGGTGTTTGCTTTAATTACAGGCTGTGGTGATATGCATATNTCCCCNAACCCTGCCCCGCCTGATGACCGGTTTATNCAGTACGGAGCCTTATTCCGTTCCGTGCCGGAAGATGACGAAGTAACAACACGGACAACATTCAGCACGAACGACAGAAGGTTTTGGACTCTTGAAGGGAT
>JGI24694J35173_10002819_pt1 | contig 13788 bp, 12 predicted proteins | sample TergutCo191P1_FD_35173 | JGI IMG/M metagenome (IMG submission 35173) | reverse complement strand
CAGGGAAACAAAAGAAAGCAACGTCAGCAAATCGCGGGAAGTTTTGTCTCCCGGGCGAGAGCCTTCGTCCTTTCTCATTTTCAGGTAAGTTGCCGCAACACAGGGGAATACAAGCATCAGCACAGCATCGACAATGTTGTAGGAAAACTGCACATAAGACAAAGGCACAATGGCGAACATTCTGCTTATGCGCCATATTGCTATGAATATAAATCCCGCCAAATATAAGACCTCATATCTGGCTTTTGTGGATATTGCGACTTCCCGACTGTGCTTTGAAGGCGAGTCCTTTTGTATTTCTATCAAACCGTCCGAGTGTTCGACTGTATCGCTTGTTTTTATTTCCGCGGATTCTTCAGGTTTTGACAAAGGCTTTTCATCTAAATAGAAACTCGTTATGCGCATCCATGCATCGTTGAATGTTTTTTTTATGGAAGCCAAAAAAGGGGAAGATGGCAGAAGAGACGAATCGGCGGTTTCGCCTTTTTCAGTGGTTTTCCCGTCACCCCGTTTGAGTTTGAACATTTCCATTTCGTTAAACACGGAAATAAGAACGAGGAAAAAGGACATCGTGAACATGAGATAGCCGAGGCTTAATATGACGGAGGACATGCCCCCATAGGCGCTTGCAATACTGGAAAAGATGCCAGCTGTAATTAACAGTACAATGGGAAACTTTCGTGGCCTTAGGTTTTTCGATTCCTTACCCATTCAATTAAGTCATTCTCCGCTTGCTAGTATAACACCACTGGCAGGAAAAGGCAACATGCGGGATACTAGGGAACCGCTAAACAAATCAGCGGAATCAGCGGTTCCTGAGGACTTTCAGTCCGATGCATTTGCTCCCTACGGTGCGCAAATACGATTTAGTAGCACTTATTAAATCCCCATTGGATTAAATCAGTGCAATTATACGGACTATTCCGAAACCATGGTCCATCGGATAGCGAGATCTACAAACATCTAGGAGAAGCTGTATCCACAGCTAGTTGGACGATTATCTCATTTTGTCCCTTCCCATTGAAACTCTGGCGTATGTGCCTAGTGCACCATGAACCCCAAAAGCGTTGAATTTTTCGTGGCATCCCGCCATAATCAAAGGCAGGAGGCCGTGTCAAATCTAGCCTCAAATTTTGGTAATGGGCAAGACTTGTTGAATGCAGAAAAGGCGCAGCCTACGCCCCTCTACAGACATCCTAGGCCGATTCTAAGATGGTTACAACAAGTTTTGCCCATTACCCGTGAAAAGCATCGGCATGTCCTGGCTGCGGCGCACAGGAACATGAAGCGGCTGATGAGGAAGCGCAGCGTGATAGAAACGGCGTGGGGTGCGTGCTGAAGGAGCGTTTCGGGCTTGTGTTTCATCTCGCCCGGACGGTGAAGTTCGGCCTATTCGGCATTTTGAACGGTGCTTTGTTTGACAAAAACGTCATCAACAACAAAACAAAGGCGCAGATACATGTAGGGCTTAAAGTTGGCGATTGGCGACCAAAAACCAGTCGCCAATCACCGGCCACTCCCCTACGGCTGTCTTCCAATGTAAGCCAAAATCCCGCCATCCACGTACAGGATATGCCCGTTCACAAAGTCCGACGCGTTCGAGGCAAGGAAGACCGCGGGGCCTTCAAGATCCTCGGTTCTGCCCCAGCGGGAAGCCGGGGTTTTGGCGATGATAAACTGGTCAAAGGGATGCCGGCTGCCGTCGGCCTGCTTCTCGCGCAAAGGCGCAGTCTGCGGCGTCTCGATGTAGCCGGGGCCAAGGCCGTTGCACTGGATGTTGTACTGCCCAAACTCGCTGGCCATGTTCTTGGTCAGCATCTTCAACCCGCCCTTCGCCGCGGCATAGGCGCTCACGGTCTCGCGGCCAAGCTCGCTCATCATGCTGCAGATGTTGATAATCTTGCCGCCGCCCTTTTTTATCATCGAAGGCAGAACCGCCTTCGCCACGATAAACGGCGCGTTAAGATCAACATCGACCACTTGGCGAAAGTCCTCGGCACTCATCTCTATCATGGGCACGCGCTTGATGATCCCGGCGTTGTTCACAAGAATGTCCACCACGCCGACTTCCTTCTCGATTCGCGCCGCCGTCTCGTTCACCGCGGTCTCGTCGGTAACGTCGCAGACATAGCCTTTGGCGGGAATGCCCTCGGCCTTGTACGCCTCAAGTCCTTTGTCAACCTGCTCCTGCCCGCGGTCGTTAAAGACCACGGTAGCCCCGGCTTTGTGGAAGGCCCGGGCAAAGGCGAAACCGATACCGTAGGAAGCCCCGGTAACCCAGGCGACTTTCCCTTTCAGCGAAAATGTTTCAAGAACGCTCATCTTTTTCTCCTATCTAAGTTCCTCGGCGGGGATGGTGTCCATGTCGTCGAAGGTCTGGTTCTCGCCGGCCATCGCCCAGATAAAACTGTAGGCGGCGGTGCCGACCCCGGAATGAATCGACCACGAGGGCGAGATCACCGCCTGCTCGTTGCCCATGACGATGTGCCGGGTCTGGTCGGGCTGTCCGTGCATGTGAAAGACCACCGCGCCGGGCTTCACGTCGAAGTACAGGTACACCTCCATGCGCCGTTCGTGGGTGTGGCATGGCATGGTGTTCCAGACTGAACCTTCCTCTAGCACGGTCATGCCCATCACCAGTTGGCAGCTTTGGCAAACCGCGGGATGCACATATTGGTAAATCGTGCGCACGTTCACCGTGGCGGCCTCGCCCAGCTTGCGGGGGTTGGCCTTCTCGATGGGGATGAAAACCGTGGGATATGCGGCATGGGCCGGTGCGCTGGCAAGGTAGAACTTCGGGGGGGAGGCCCCGGCGACCGCGGAAAACACCACGTCCTTCACACCCCTTCCTATATACAGGCCATCGCCCTTCTTCATCGCATACTCGGTCCCATCGGCGGAAACCTTGCCCTGTCCGGCGACGCAGATAACCCCCAGCTCCCGGCGATCAAGAAAGACATCGCTTCCAAAGTCCTTGCCGCCTTCCAGCCGCAGCGTTTCCCCCACCGGGAAAGCCCCGCCGAAAACCACCCTGTCGCTGTGGGTGTAGCACAGGTTTATCTCATCCTGGACGAAAACATCCTCGAAAAGAAAATGTTCCCGCATGGTGTCGGTATCGTAGCACATCGCATCGTCCGGATGCTCGGCATAGCGGATTTCTAAGTTCATCGTTTTTCTCCTTAAAACCAGGCAACAGCCCAGCCTGTACAGTATATCACGAACAGGCCAGTTGCCCATGGGGAAAAGCGCGGAAAAAAATCACTTTTCCGGCATCAAAAGTGGAGGTAGCGGGAGTCGAACATAGCTTTGACCCCGAAAACCGTTTTTCTTTTATTAATACCAAAGGAAAACGGCTCACTTGGCAGAGGTCATATCGAAATGGGTCATTTTCATATACGCTTAATAGAGTTCTTGCAAAATTGAAATTTCGCAAGAACTCTATTATGGCTGTTTCTTCCATTTTTTTGTCTTTGAGCCCACAAGCAGTCGGTACACATACGCGTTGCGCAGCTTTCCGGTTCTTTCCAGGATGCCAAGACTCACGAGCGTGTGCAGGGCCCTGTTCGCCAGCCTTACGCGGATTCGGGCCTTTTTCGCAAAGGTTCCCGCAGTGAATTCCTCGCCCTTGGCGAAAGGGACAAAACGGAGGTAATCGCCCGGTTTTTTCAGGCATATCCGTTCGCACAGGGCAAGCATCCGGCGATCCCGGACACTAAGGCCCTTGCGCCACCACGAGCCCTTGCCGTCCCGGATGCGCTCCTCGGCCACCTCCACCAGGGCAAGCTCGATTTCGATGCCCGGAATCATGGGCAGTTCCGGCGCATAAACCAGCGCGCTGAACAAATCCCAGACGCTGCCGGGGCGGCCGCTCTTTCTACGGTACTCCTGCTTGCCTTCCGCGTCATAGACTTCGAGGTATTTGACCACCGCCACCGGATATATGATTTTAAGGCCGCCAAGTGCGGCAAGTTTTTTAGCCTTCTTCCTGAGTTTGGCAAAACTGCCCGTCTGCACCTCGACGTAGCACCCGTCGGCGCTCATCCCATCGGCCACGAAACCGGCGACTTCCACCTCGGTATGTCCGTCCAATCCCGCGTAAAGGAGCTTCAACTGACTGTGAAGACTTGTCTCGCACATCGTGCCAATATGTGGCATAAAAAAACGGCAATGAACGAACCCCGCCGCAAGCGGGGTATCGTTCGTTCTCCTGTGGAATTGCATTCGGGGTATTAAACCCCTCGCACGAATAAAAAGCAGACGGCAAAGTTCCCTTCACCGTCTGCCCTTACTTTACGCCGCGGGTGTTTCTTACCAGCCGTCTACCATGTCGTCCGGGTCGCGGGTCATGGCAAACAGATCCGTGACCGCCCTAAGATCGTCAAAGTAGATGTAGTAGGAGCCGTAGGACTCCAGCGGATCGGTGTAGATACGCAGACCCACGACCTCGATGCCGGATCGCAGATGGTTGTGGCGAGGCTGCCGCTGAACGACGCCGCTTCTCCCGTCCATCGACTGCGGTGGAATGGCCGCGGTAAGCTGCCTCCAGCCCTGGAAGTTCAATTGGCCCATATGTATCGAATGGGTTCTGCCGCGCATGTCCCTGACAAGAAGCCTGAGCTCGTGGTTGGCGTTCCGTCCGGCGACCCACACGGAGACGGTCTTGGTAACCCCCTCGATGGGAATGGGGCGGATGGGGCGCACGGTAATGCTATGGTAGCCGCGGCGGAGGAAATCCACCCTGATGCCCAGGACGTGCTCGTCCGGGATGTCCATGCCTTCCTCCCCGGCGATCGGCTGCCTGGCCGCGGGACCTCCGCGGAACAACCTGGAAATGGTATGGCCCTGGTCGGATGATATCCTGGAGTACCATGTACCCTCGAACTCAAACCTTTCCACCGACACTTCCACCAGCTCCTGTTGGGCGACGACGGGTCCAATCCTTGTGGGATCGGCCGCGCCGACTTCCTGTTCCTGAGCATATGCCATGCCGACAGCGGCAACAAAACACAGCGCAAAAATCACAAACCGTTTCATTTGATGACTCTCCTATTTCAATTAGTCGTTTGCCCAGAATTCAGCCAGAAAATCCGGATCGGCCAGTTCGTCGCCGTCAAAGAAATCCTCGAATACGTCCGTAAGCACCTGGAATCGGTTGAAGTACACAAAGAAGTTATCCACCCGTTCATTCGGCTGCGTCCACATACGGAACTTGACGAAGTGCAACTGGGCATGCGCCGGCAGCACGCGGCTGTCCTGGCGGATATGGCCCGGGATATTCGCCGAGAGGTTCCTCCAGCCGGCGAAATTAAGGCTGCCAAGCTGGATCCGATGCACTATCCCCTGGGAATCCCGCACATAGGCCTCCAGGCGGTAGTTGAGGTTGGAACCCCACACCCAGATATCCATGTTCCGCACGCGACCCGGCAGGGGAATCTCGAAAGGCTCGCCCTCGGCGTCGACCGGGAACATGTCCACCCAGTTATGGCCCTGGCGGTCGAAACGACCGTTGATGCCAAAGCTCTGAAGAAGCCTTCCCTCGCGGTTACCGCCGAAAAGGGCCCGTGGCCACGCCTCTACAAAGGTGGAACGCGGGAAACTCGTCTCGTTTCCGTCCTCGTCGGTTAGCGTCGTGGCGAATCTGCTGGCCCTAAGGTCCCAGGAAAAGTCAAAAGTCCTGAGCTGCCTTCCGTCATGCCATTCGCGGGTCGTCTCGCCGTTGAAGCTTTCCAGCACGATCGTGCTCAACGCCACGGGTCGATTGCCATAGGCCGACAGAACCGCAATGCACATCAGGCCAACAAAGCAAACAGCTTTCATAATGCCGTGTTTCATCCCTTCACATCTCCTTACTTACGATGTCTTCTCACTTGTTTTATACTACCAGTCTATTACCATTCAAATGCCGTGTCAATGTCCAGGCAATTTTAGTTCTCTGGCAACCTGCCCGCCGCTCTCCTAAGCAGACGGGTTACACCATTATCGGCAATTCTGTCCGAAAAAATAAGCGGATTCGATGGAATTACCCCCTCGGCCACCCCCCTCGCTGCCATTCTGGTGGCTGGGACAACCATCGCCCACGGGGAATCGTCGAACATCACGATGACTTCCCTGGAAGTCAAGTCCGGATGCAGCCAACTGAAAAGGATTACCGGCACCCCGGGATTTCTTTCAAGGAGATCCGCCCCCGCTCCGGCCAGCACCATGGAAGAAACCCCGCGCATGTCGGGCATCTCGGCGGCCGCGTTCACGAAAACGACCGCGGAATCGGGATCCAGCGTCCTCGCGGCCCCGGAAAAAAGGGTGCGCCCCTCGTGGTTCACGAAACGATCCTGCAGCAGCACATGGGTTCTTTGGCCGGGGTTTTCCTCCTCCCCGACCGGCTTGGTGGAGCCGATTATGCCGGCGAAAAGCCCCGCCCTGAACAGATCCACCCCCCTGTCGGTGCCGTAGACGTTCAGGATGCCGTTGCCCGTTGGCATCTGCGCGGCCGGAACCGCGCCGCGAAAGACCACGGCGATGATTTCGGGGTGTTCCCTGTGGAAACGTTCCGCCACGGACGCGAAACGGCGCGGGAACAGCACGGCGAAGGGATCCTCTGACGCGGCCAAGATTGCGGCGATCAGTATGTCGGGGCTTGCGTCGTCGGCGATCAACACCGGCCGCACCTGACGGAACAGGGCGGCCGAGGCGAATATCTGCCGCATACGGATGCGGTTCTCCCCGTACAGGGCGGCGAAGGGTATGTCCGTCACCACAAGCACCGGGGTGCGGGAGAGGAAAACCAGGGCCGTCACGGAGGGTACCGCAAGAAGCAGCCCGAGCAGGACAAAAAGTCTGACGCGTTTCATAAGATTACCGTCACCACTGTAGCACAAAAAAGGCCGCCCAGAAAGCCCGCGGGAACCGCTGATTCCGCTGATTTATTCAGCGGTTCCCAAATGTCCGCCTCAGAACTCTATTGACAAAAACCGCTTTCCCGCCTACCCTGTCAATCAAGGCATGCCTCTAAACCGTATCCGCCGAGGCTGCGCATCCTGCGAGGGATGGTGCGTTTTACCCATTGGATACGGTTTTTTAGTCCAAACTGGGCAGGTCAAGCTCTCAGACGCCGATTCCCCTGTGGCCTATGTCGGCGCGAAAAAACAGATTTTCGCACCTTATTTTCCCGATTTCCTCGTAGGCCTTTTTCTGCGCCAGGGCGAGCGTCGGCGCCCTTCCTGCGACGACCAACACCCGGCCGCCGTTGGTCACGCATTTCCCGTCCCTGTAATCCGTTCCGCAGTGGAAAACAAGGGTGTCGTCTTTCAGGTCGTCAAGCCCATCGATGGGGAAACCCACGGGGTACTTTCCCGGGTAGCCTTTGGAGCCAAGCACCACACCCACCACCGCGTCGGCGCTCCACCGCAACGATGGCGCGGCCCCGCCTCTCAGCAGGGCCATTACGGTCTGGAATAGGTCGCTTTCCAGCCGCGGCAGCACGACTTGCGCCTCCGGATCGCCAAGCCGGGCGTTGAACTCTATCACTTTCGGCCCCTGCCTCGCGGCGATAAGCCCGGCATACAAAAAGCCCGTAAAACTTCGCCCCTCCTGAACCATCGCCCTCGCGGTCTTCGCAAGAATATCCCGGGCCGCGCTTTCGACGACATCCTCGCCAATCTGCGGCACCGGCGAGTAGGCCCCCATGCCGCCGGTGTTCGGACCCTGGTCGCCGTCAAAGGCGCGTTTGTGATCCTGCGAAAGCGCCATCGGAAGAACCGTCTCCCCGTTCACGAAAGCGATGAAGGAAAACTCCTCGCCTTCCAAAAATTCCTCCACCACGACCGTCCTGCCCGCCTCGCCGAACCTGCCGTCCCTCATCATTTCCCCAAGCGTTCGCCGAGCCTCTTCCCGGTCGTTTGCGATGACCACGCCTTTCCCGGCGGCCAGACCGTCGGCCTTTATCACGATGGGCATCGCGGCCGTTTCGACATACCGACAGGCCGCGTCATAATCCGTGAAAACCTCGTATGCGGCGGTGGGGATGCCGTATTTTTTCATGAGGTCCTTGGTGAAGGACTTGCTCCCCTCTATGACCGCGGCGGCGGCCTTAGGGCCAAAGACGGGAAGGCCCGCCTGCAAAAACCGATCCACTATGCCGTTCACCAGAGGGATTTCCGGGCCAATCACCGTCAGGGAGATTGCCTCCTTCGTCGCGAAATCGATTAGCGCATCGAAATCGTTTTCGTCTATGTCCACCAGGGTAGCGACATCCCTCATGCCCTTGCTCCCAGGGGCCACATACACCGCGTCTACAGAGGCGGATTTCGAGAATTTCCACGCCAGCGCATGTTCGCGCCCGCCGCGCCCAACCACCAAAACCTTGTTCATAGCTTTCTCCTGATGCAATCGCAAAACCCATCATAAAGGGTTTTTCCGACAGATCCAAGCTCGCCGGCGCGGTCGCATCTTGCCCCGCTGCCCCCATACCCTGTACCCTAGTTTGGAAGGTCATATTATGAAGGAAAAACTGGAACGCATCGTCAAAGACTGCCTGGAAAACGCCCCCTGCGATCTTGATGCCCGCTACGGCGAACCCATGGCGAATCACAGCACGTTCAAGGTCGGCGGCCCCGCGGACTGTTTCCTGCGGCCTTCCGGCGCCAGCCTTCCGGCCTTCGTCGCCGCGCTTCTGACGCAAGCCGGAGCCGAGGGCGCACCGGTTTTCGTCCTGGGCGGAGGGGCGAACATAGTCGCGGCGGACTCCGGGATACGGGGAATCGTCCTGGACATGGGGGGATGGGCCGGGGAGGCGGAGCGGACGGAAGACGTGCTGCGGCTCAGGTCGGGGACAAGCCTTGACGACGCGGCGGAGGCCGCAGCCCGTGCAGGGCTTTCTGGGCTGGAATTCCTGGCCGGCATGCCCGGAACCATAGGCGGCGCGGTATGGATGAACGCCCGGTGCTACGGAAGGGAAATCTCGGACGCGCTGTCCGAAACCGAAGGCCTGGACTTTTCCCTGGGAGCCCCGGAACATTTCCGCCTGCCCGCCGACCCCGCGGAATTCGGCTACAAACGCAGCCCCTTTCAGGATCGCCGTGCGCTGATCCTTTCCGCCTCTTTCCGGCTCGCACCTGGGGAGCCCGGGGCAATCCTGGCCGAGATGGACGGGTACCGCCGCGACCGCGAGGACAAGGGCCATTATCGTTTCCCGTCCGCGGGTTCGGTGTTCAAGAACAACCCCGCGTTCGGCGGGCCGTCCGGGAAAATCATCGACGAACTTGGCCTTCGCAGCCTGCGGATCGGCGGGGCGCAGGTCGCCCCCTGGCACGGGAATATTATAGTAAACACCGGCGGCGCAACCGCCTCGGACATACGCGCATTGACCGAGGAGCTTGCCGCCAAGGTAAGATCGGCGACAGGCTTCGATCTGGAACCGGAGATCCTTTTCGTGCCAGCGACCTCGTCCTGGTAGATTGTGTCAAAAGTAGAAAAGTGGCAACAAATGTGATACAATTCTTTGCCTCTCTTGGATTTCAGGATTGTGCTAATTCCTTGCCAGACAAGGAATTATGGAACCGCAAATTTGGCGGTAAAAAAACGATGGGAAAACCAGTGGTATATTTACACAAAAAATCTGACAGGCTCTCTTCGTTCATAGAACCCCCTCCCGTTTCCGTACGATGGCTATTTGCTTGTTCCATAATATACTACGGGTTGGGGTTTCTTTTTCCCCATCGCCGCTGGTTCTTTTGGCCCGCAAGGTTCCACCGTGATTGACATGCACACAGGCCATTCACTATAATCAAACAGCAAGCTTTTCAGAAGGAAAACACCCATGCCAACGTATGAATATGAATGCAGGGAATGCAGCCACAGCTTCGAGGCTTTTCAGGCCATGAGCGACGAGCCGCTCAAGACCTGCCCCGAGTGCGGAAAGGAAATCCGCAGGCTGATTTTTGGCGGCACAGGCGTTATTTTCAAGGGCTCCGGCTTTTACGTTACCGACAAGAACAAGGGGCGAAACGGTGCATCCAAGTCCAAACCCGAATCCAAGACGGAAGGCTCCTCGTCGGGCGGGGACGCAGCCGTTTCCGGGGACAAGGCTGGCTCCTGCGGTGCGCAGTGTCCCGCGGCTTCCGCTGGAACGGGCTGCCCTGCGGCGAATGCCGGCGGGGATGGCGGAAAGGCCAAGACCGCCGCAACCGTTTAGGGCTATGTCAGTTCCCGTGGATCACACCAAAATGAAAACCCTTGATGGATCGGCGCCATACGGGAAACGGCAATGAGTAAAAAGCCGCGTTTTTTCTGCGACAACTGCGCCGCCGAGGTCGGGCATGACGTCAAAAGCTGCCCCCGTTGCGGCAGGTTTTTCGAGTCGGTGCGTTGCCCGTCCTGCAATTTCGTCGGAAGTGAAGAGACATTTGCGAAAGGCTGTCCAGTTTGCGGTTACTCCACTTCCCCGACCAAGGCCGTAAGGCCCGCCTGCGGCAAAGAAAAACCGAAACGCATCCCCTTTTGGGTGCTTTTTATTTCCGTTGGGATCTTTGTTTTCGTCTTTGCGATTTTGTTCATGCTATTGCTGTGATCCCGGTTCCTGAAACCGCCCAGGGAAAAGAAAAATCGCATCCCCCCTCCCTTTTTGGGGCGTTTCTTCTTTCCGTGGACATCCGCGGAGGAGCGCGCTCGGTTCGAGGCCCGCATAAAGCGGATTCCGCCCGGGAAGTGCGTGTTCGTGGACGAGAGTGGCATTCGGCGAGCACCCGTAGCGCGATTTCGGGCGAGCGCCGCGCGGCGAGGCGGTCGCCGGGACGAAACCTGGAAAACGCCCCGGCCGGATAAACGTCATAGGCGCGCTGTGCGTCGCGGCGCATCTGTGCATGGAATGCTACAGACACGCGATCACCGCGGAATTCTTCGAGCATTGGTTCGAGACCTGGCTACTTGAGGCGATACCCTGGGGCGAAGGGTACACGGTTACCCTGGACAACGCCTGGTTTCCACCGGAAGAAGGCGTTGCGGAAGCTGGCGCGCGGGAAGGTGCGTCTGCTGTTCCTTCCTCCGTACTCGCCTGACTACAACAGGATAGAGAAGACCTGGGCGAACATAAAACGCTTTTTGCGTGGCAACTTGGACAGATGCGTCTCGGTCGAATTCGCTGTTTATGCGTACTTTGCTTCTTCAGGAATATAAACTGATTTACTATATTGTATCGCAAAATGCGTGGCGTTCATTTTTAGAACCTGTCAGATTTTTTGTGTAAATATACCACTGGTTCTCCCATTGTCTTTTTACCGCCCAATTTGCGGTTCCATAATTCCTTGTCTGGCAAGGAATTAGTGGTTTTGGGACCAAAAATAAGACACAGGCCCCTATGCCGCCCGCCAACCTGAAAAATTTGAGGCTAGATTTGACACAGCCTCGCCCGTCAGTCCTCGTAAGTCCGCAATATCCCTTCGGCAATCGCTCGCCTCGACGAGCGCAGATCCATCGCCTGTTTTTCTATGAACCTGTGCGCCTCTGGCTCGCTCAGGCTCAGGCGCGCTGTCAGAACATGCTTCGCCCTGTCGACGATGCGGATCTCCTCGATTTTCTGTTTCAGGCGCGCGTTCTCCTCCTGTACGCGCAGGATCCTGTTCCGCGCCGCTTTCGCAAGCGAAAACGCGGACCAGAACACGGCATTGCTGACAGGCTTTGAAACCGTCAGGACGCCGTCGGCCTCACAGGCGGCGGACACCGCATCGAAGCTCTCGCTTTTGACAACGAGAATCGCCTGCGAAGCACCCCTGGAAACAATGTCGCGGCAAAGGCTCTCGCCGGATTCGTCCCTCAGCGGAGTGCTCACGACCACCAAGTCAAAGTCGCGCTCCAGCAGCATCCTCCGCGCCTCCGCCGCCGACTCCAGTGCGACGATCTGCTTGACCGAGGCCGCGCGCAGCAGTTCCGCATACGGCTCCGAGGGGCGCGCCGCACCTTTGCCCGCGCCTGAAACTATTAACACGTTTTCCATATGCACCGTCCGCCTTCGCCTCGATATGCCCGGCGCCTAGACTAGGCGGAAATAGCGATCTCGGTAGAACCCCGCCTTGTCCTCGCATGCGGCGAAAGCGGCGGCCTCGGATTTCTTGAAAGCCATGTACTTCGCAAGCAGTCTCTCGCCGACAACGCCTTTGACAAAATCGCTGGCACCGGCTAGCGCGACGGCTTCCTCCAGGCTGCCCGGCAAAGGCGCGAGCGCCTTCATCACGTTTTCGTCCGCCCTGTATAAATCCGCGTCGACCGCGGGAGGAAGCGCTGCGCTACTTTCCACCCCGTCAAGCCCCGCCGCGATGATCAGCGCGAACGCAAGGTACGGGTTCAGCGACGGATCCGGCGAGCGCAGCTCCATCCTGACTTTCTCGCCGACCGCCGCAGGAATCCGAATAAGCTGCGAGCGGTTCTGATGCGACCACGACACGTACTTCGGCGCCTCGAACTCGCCGAAGCGGTCGTAGGAATTGGCGATGGGATTAAGAAACAAAGTCATCTCCCGCGCCTTCGCGAGTATCCCGGCGATGAAGCTTTCCGCAACCTGCGGCTCCCCCTCACCAATGTTGTTGAAGATATTGCACCCGTTCCGCGACAGCGAAAGATTGACGTGCATCCCGCTGCCTGGGGCGTTCGCTATTGGTTTGGGCATGAACGACGCAAAAAGACCGTTGCGTGCGGCGATTGCCTTGACAAGGGTCTTAAACGTAAGAAGGTTGTCCGCACAGGAAAGGGCATCGCTGAACTTGAAGTCAATCTCGTTCTGCCCGGGCCCCTGCTCGTGGTGCGAGCTTTCCGGCTTAATTCCCATTTCCTCCAGTGCCAGGCATATCTCGCGGCGTATGTCGTTGCCCTTGTCCAGCGGCAAAATGTCGAGGTATCCACCCTTGTCAAAGGTTACGGAAGTCGGTTCGCCGTCGTCGTCGGTCTTGAAAAGGTAGAACTCGCATTCCGCGCCGATTTTGCAGACGTACCCTTTTTCCTCGCACTGCGCGGAGACCCGCTTCAGCACAGCCCTACCGTCGCCGGAAAACGGCGCACCGCCCGGGTTTTTTATCTCGCAGTAAAAGCGCGCGACTCTGCCCGGTCCTGGTCGCCAGGGAAGCACTGTCAGGGTGACGGGATCCGGAAAAAGCAAAAGGTCGGACTGCGTTACATCGCGAAACCCCCGAATCGCGTGTGCGTCAAAGGAAACACCGTTCTCAAACGCGGACTGCAGCCCGTCCGCCATTATCGCGACATCCTTCTGCATCCCGAACAAATCGCAGAAACTAAGGCGAACGAATTTGACGTCGTTTTCCCTGACGAAATCCAGAACCTCGCCGACAGTGCCGTTCATATCAACGCCTCCTATTCAACCGTGACGCTTTTCGCCAAATTACGCGGCTTGTCAATGTCCAGCCCCTTGTTCGCCGCCACATAGTAGCTGAAAAGCTGCAAAACAATGACCGACAACGACGGTGAAAACAACTCGTTGCCCGCTGGCAAGCCTATGAACGATATTTTGTCGTTCGCGGCATCGGCGGGGCAATTGCCGATAACCAAAACCTTTGCGCTGCGGCTAACGACCTGCTCGACGTTGCTCATTATTTTTCCGTAAAGGCGTTCGCAGTTGGAAATCGCGACAACCAGCGTGTCCTCCTCGACAAGCGAGATCGTGCCGTGCTTCAGCTCGCCGCCCGCATATGCCTCGGAGTGGATGTAGGAAATTTCCTTGAGCTTGAGCGAGCCTTCCAGCGCGATGGCGTAGTCGATATTCCTGCCAATGAAAAAAATGCTTTTGCA
>JGI24694J35173_10002814_pt1 | contig 13809 bp, 10 predicted proteins | sample TergutCo191P1_FD_35173 | JGI IMG/M metagenome (IMG submission 35173) | reverse complement strand
ATGTGGCGCACCGCCTGCACTATGTCGCCGGTTCCGGCCTCGCCCTTGGTGCGCATCATCGACGCGCCTTCCTGGATGCGCCGCAGGGCCTCGCCCAGGTCGCGCGCGCCGCAGACAAAGGGTACGTCGAAGCGCGTCTTGTCTATGTGGTAAACGTCGTCGGCGGGGGAAAGTACCTCGCTTTCGTCGATGTAGTCGATTTCGATTGCCTGGAGAATCTGCGCCTCCGCGAAGTGCCCTATGCGCACCTTGGCCATCACCGGAATCGACACCGCCGCCTGTATCTCCCTTATCATTTTGGGATCGCTCATCCGCGAAACGCCGCCGGCCGCGCGTATGTCCGCCGGAACCCTCTCCAGCGCCATTACCGCGCAGGCCCCGGCCGTCTCCGCCACTTTCGCCTGTTCCGGCGTGGAAACGTCCATAATCACGCCGCCTTTGAACATCTGCGCCAGGTTTTTGTTCAGTTCCTGTCTCTCCACCGTCGTTGCCTCCATATGTTCGCCCGTTCCGGGCCGGTTGTTCTGCGTAAACTGTAATCCTACCGGAACATTACCCCGGCCCTAACCGCTATGGCGCGGACGGCGGAGGCGGACTCGTCGTACTGTTCCTCGGTGTCCAGGTGCTCCAGCATTCCCGGGGTGTCGGGCGGCAGCCTGTCGATCAGGCGGAGCAGGGTCCCGTAGTCCATGTGTCCCTTTCCGATTGGAACCTCCTCGAAGTTCACGGTGAACCGCGACGGGTCCAGGCGCACGTCCTTGAGGTGTATCGAGACTATGGCCTCGCCGAAAATCTCAAACTCGTTCCGGAAGAAGTCCCCGCCGGCGTACAGTATCCGGGGGCTTGTTATGCTGTTCGCCGGATCGATGTGTATTCCGGCCGCGTCCCGGTCCACGGCGCGAAGAAAGCGCATGTACTCCGCGGCGGAGTCGATGAACTGGCAGGGCATTACCTCGAAGGTCATTTTGGTCCTTTTGGGCTTCACCTCGTCGATTACCCTGCGCGCGGCCTCGACCGCCGCGTCGAAGAAGTCCCGCGAATAATGGCCCTCGTGGGGGCCGTCCCAGTGGGTTTCGCACCAGGAACCCACGGTGTTCACGGCGCACCGTGCCCCCAGTTCCTCCGCCGTGTGCAGGCGGCGCACGGAATATTCGAAAGCCGCCTTGGCCTCGTCCGGGTTGCGCGAAAGCACGTTCTGCCAGATGCCGACTTCGGCAAGCACGATGTCGTGCCTTGCAAGCGCGGCTTTGAACGCGGCGCATGCCTCCGGATTCGCGTCCGCGTTGATCCAGCCAGGGCAGTACGCGGCGCGGTAGCCCTTTTCGACGTGGGCGGCGACGTAACTTTCGGGATTCCTCCCCTCGACAAAAACCGGTCCTCCAAGACGCATGGCTGTCCTCCTTGCCGGCCGCTGTCCGCGCCGGCCGTGCTATTTTCATATTCTGCTGGGCTTTCCCGGGCTTGTCAAGAACGCCTTTCCGGGAACACGCCCCAGGAAGATTCCGAAGGCCTGCCCTGCGGAGGCTCATTTTTTCATGGGGACGCGGTGTTTTGCCCGAGCCGTTAATCCCGGCGATTTCCCCCTTGACAGAATCCATCGGTACATGTATCGTATAACTAGGCCCAGTTGTATAGTACAGCAAACGCCAAACCCTATCAGGAAGACAAGGTGGTATATGGAAAAATGCGGGAAAATCGTTCCGCCGGTGTTTGCCTCTGCTTTGAAAGCGCGGCGTGCCGGTTTTGTAAGGTTGCTGTTTGTGGCGGTGGCGATGCTGTCCGCGTGTAGGCCGTCAAACGTGGCAGGCCCCGAACCGGGTGCCGGTCTTGAACCCGGTCTTGACCCTTCCGGTTCCGGCATCGAAATGGTCGGCGGCACCGTCGTGCTAACCTGGGAGGCGGTTCCGGGGGCGGAGTTTTACGAGGTTGCCCGCGCCGGAAGCCGCCTGGGCAGCTACTCCGTTCTGGGAACCGCAGCCGGGACGGCGTTTACCGACACCGCTCCGAATGTGAACAGGTTTGCCAACTATTACAGAGTTACCGCAATGCGCGGCGCGGAGGCGATTTCCGTAAGGATTATTTCCTTTGGGCTTCAGCTTTTCGGCCCGAACATGCGGTTCTACGATTCCGAATTCGACGACATGGCCGACATTGAAAGCGAAATTAACAGGATTCACGACGAGGAAATGTTTGGCGGCGTTATCGGCAGTGACGGCAGGAAGGGGCAGTTTTCCAGCCAACGGTTTGCGCTGTTTCTAAAACCCGGCGAATACAGGTTTGACACGCTCAGGGTTGGTTTCTATACGCACCTTGCCGGGCTGGGCAGGGTTCCGACCGAGACCAGGCTGTACGGCACGGTGGAAACACCGCCTCATTTGCCGAACAACAACGCTACCTGCACTTTTTGGCGATCGATAGAAAACCTGGAGATTAACGCCGGCACGTTCCACTGGGCGGTTTCCCAGGCGGCACCGGCCCGGCGCATGAAGGTGAACGTCGCCGCGAAATTCGACTGGCACAGCGGCTGGGCTTCCGGCGGTTTTTTGGCCGACTCCTATTTTGCCTATACCGCGGGGTCGTGGAGCCAGCAGCAGTGGTACGCCAGAAACAGCCACTTCGCGCGCGGATTTCACGGCGTAAACTGGAACAAGGTTATGCAGGGCTGCACCGGCGAAAAAAAATACAGCAACTGGGACACGGGGGGCAGCACGACGTGGATTGACGCGACTCCGGTAATTCGCGAAAAACCGTTTCTGTATTTTGCGGACGGCGAATTTTGGGTGTTCGTGCCGGCGCTTCGCAGGGAGGCCGTCGGCGTTTCGTGGACGGCCGCGGACATGGGCCCCGGTTTTTCCCTTTCCGTCGAGCGCGATTTTCACGTCGCAAGGGAAGGCGCTGATACCGCCGACACGATAAACGCGGCGCTGGCGGACGGCAAACACGTTTTTTTCACTCCCGGCAGGTACTACCTGAGCAGCCCGATTCACGTAAAAAACCCCGGCACCGTGGTGCTTGGCACCGGACTTGCCACGCTGATTCCGGGGCCCGAAAACCGGTACGGCGCGCTTTTTGTTGACGACGTTGAAAACGTAACGGTTGCCGGCCTGATGTTTGACGCGCTGTACAGTTCCACCTACCTTTTGAGCATCGGCGGAAACGACGCCGGCGGCGATCACTCCGCCGCGCCCACGCTTCTTGCCGATCTGTTTTTGCGGGTGGGCGGTTACAGGGAGGAAAACGTTCACGTCGATGTTGCCGCATTTATAAACTCCAGCGACGTTATCGGCGACCATTTCTGGATCTGGCGCGCGGATCACGGTAAGGGTGTGGGCTGGGACAGAAACACTTCCCGAAACGGGCTGATTGTAACCGGCGACCGGGTAACGATTTACGGTTTGTTTGTGGAACATTTTCACGAATACCAGACTCTCTGGCTGGGCGAGGACGGGCGCATGTTTTTTTACCAAAGCGAAACGCCCTACGATCCTTTCCACCAGTCCGTTTTCCGAAGCCACGGCGGAACGGTTGACGGCTGGGCGGCGTACAAGGTGGGGAACGACGTGCGGAATCACCTTGCGGTAGGCTTGGGGATTTACGCGGTGTTTGTCCGCACGGGCCGGGACAGGGCGCGTTCCGAATCCATGTTTCTGGAAAACGCGATAGAGGTTCCCCACGGGCCCGGCATTACGGTAATGCACGCTAACATCGTGGAAATTTCCGGAAGCGATACCGCAACTGTAAGAACCGGCATTCGCAGCATCGTTAACGGCACTGGAACCGGCGTGGGCGGCGGGTTTGGCCGCGAAACGCTCCTGCTGTTCAACAACGGCATCGGAGTTACCGGGGACGGCAGCGAACCCAGCGTTCATCCCGGGGACGAGGTTTTTTATATTCCGACAAATTTGCTGCCTGTTTCCGGCCGGGTCCAGTTTTGAGGCGCGAACGATAAAGTTGTCAACAAGGAGCGGAGAATGGCGGACGGGACAGTTTATGCCGTAAACGGCGACGAGTTTGTTATCGGGAATTACAACAACGCAAAAGCGTTTGCGAGTTTTCTGCCCGCCATTGCCGGTTTGTGGGGCAAGCCGCTCTGGGTTTACTACGTAAACCGGGGCCAGGCCATATCCGGCTTTGGCGTAAGGGACAAGGACGGCGCGATGATGGAATTTGTCGCGGCGAACAAAGCCTGGCGGCAGACCGCGCTCCAGGGTTTTAGGACTTTTTACAAAATAAACGGCGCCGTGTTTGAGCCTTTCCGCAATGCGCCGGGCCTTAAAACCGGAAAAACGACTCAAACCATGTTCATAAAACCGCACTCGGTGCGGCTGCTTGAACGCAGCGAAGAATCCGGCATTGAAACCGAGGCGCTGTTTTGCACGCTGCCCAGCGAAAACTTTCCGGCGCTGCTCCGGCGGCTTTCCGTAAAAAACATTTCGTCCGTGGCAAAAACCATTGAATGCGTCGACGGTTTGCCCATGCTGACACCCTGGGGCACCAGAAACTGGATGCTGAAAAACCTTTCGCGCCTTGCAGAAGGCTGGTTTGCCGGCGTCAGCTTTACCGCAAACGGCATCCCGTACTATAAGCTTCCGGTGGAGGCGCTTGACCGCCCGGAGATTGTCCCGATCCTAGGGGCGCATTTTTACTGCGGTTTTGTCAGCAGCGGTTCCGCGCTTCCCGGGTACTGCGTTGATCCGGATTCCGTTTTTGGCCGGCAGATGGACTTTGACTTTCCGGCCGCGTTTATCGAACAGCGTTCGTTTGAGACAGACGCAAACCTTTGCGGCAAAAACAAAACGCCTTCGGCCATGGGCCGATTTTCCCTGAAGCTGTCCCCCGGGGAAACCGCGACGTACCACTCCATGGTTGGACACTGCGCCGACATCGCCGACATTGACGGCGCGGCGGCGCTGTTTTTGCAGAACGGGTTTTTCGAAAACAAGGAACGGGAAAACGAAAAACTTTTGGGCGGAATTGCCCGGTGCGCCCGCACCGAATCCGCGTACAAACATTTTGACACCTACTGCGCCCAGAATTTTATTGACAACGCCCTTAGGGGCGGTTTTCCGGTGGACATTGGCGAAAACACCGGCTACTACGCGTATTCCCGGGTACACGGCGACATGGAACGCGAGTACAACAACTTTGTCGTGCTGGACGAATATTTTTCGCAGGGAAACGGCAACTACCGCGACGTAAACCAGAACCGGCGCAGCGACATTTTCTTTAACCGGAACATCGGCGACGACAATATCCACTTTTTCATGAACCTGATCCAGAGCGACGGTTTTAATCCGCTCAAGGTTTTGGGCGTGCGTTTCGAGTTCCGGACCGATGAAAACAAAAACCGGTTTCTTGAGGACGTTTTGCGCATCGCGGAAAACGCCGGCGAACACTCCGGTTTTGCCGAAAAACTTTCCTCGGCAATGCGGAATCCGCTGACCATCGGCGGTTTGTTTAACATCGTTGAAAGCAGCAGGATTACCCTGTCGGACAGAAACGCCCTGCTTGCGTCCCTGTTGAAACACGCGAACAAAACCGGGCTTGCCGAACACGGCGAAGGTTACTGGTCGGACCACTGGCACTACAACACCGATTTAATCGAAAACTATCTTGCCGTTTTTCCGGAGAGGTTCGAACGGCTGCTTCTTGGCCGCCGCGATTACGTCTACTACGACGACTGCTATTTCGTCGAACCGCGCAGCGTGAAGTACGTCCTGTTTCGCGGAAAACCGGCCCAGATTCGCGCAGTGCGCCGGGATCCGGAAAAGGCCGCGCTTATTTCGTCCCGGAAAAAAGACCCTAACGCAACGCGAACGGATTACGGAAAAGGCGAAGTTTACCACACGCACCTTCTGGGAAAACTTCTTGGCATTGTTGCCAACAAATACGCCTCGCTGGATCCCGAAGGCCTGGGCGTTGAAATGGAATCCGACAAACCAAACTGGTGCGATGCCCTGAACGGCCTTCCCGGTCTTTTCGGTTCCTCCGGCGCGGAAAGCCTGGAACTGCTGCGCCTGACGTCTTTCCTAATCCGTGGACTGTCCGCCGTTGCGCCGGATACCGGAGTGTCCTTTGCCGCCGAGGTTGCGGAACTGTTGGAGGAACTGGTCGAAATAACCAAGTCGTCCGATCCCGGGCCCGGGGGGGATTTTGACTTCTGGGACCGCACACACGCGGCAAAGGAAATTTTCCGCGCGAAAACGCGGCTGGGGCTTTCCGGTGCCGACAAAACCTGCACGGTAAAACAGGTTCTGGAAACGCTTGCGGTTATCGAAAAAAAACTTGCGGCAAGCCGCGCAAAACTGGAGTCCCTTGCCGTTAACGGTATTGTTCCAACGTGTTTTGCGTTTATCCCGGATTCGTACGCGGTGGACGAAACCGCCGAAAACCGGATGTCCCCGGACGCAAAAGCCCGCGCAAAGGCCGCTGCCTCAGCACCGGATACCCAGGCCGGCTCCACGGCGGCGGTGCTTGCAATGGCAGAGGAAAAAACCCTGCCTCTGGTTGTGCGTTCGTTCCGGCGCACAGACCTGCCGCTTTTTCTGGAAGGCCCCGTGCATTACCTTAGACTCTGCCCGGAGCGCAAAACGGCGGAAACCTTCCACCGGAACATGCTGGCAAGTCCGCTTTACGACGGGAAACTTGACATGATAAAAGTCAACGCGCCGATTGCGGATGCCGGCCATAACATTGGGCGCATAACGGTTTTTACCCCGGGATGGCTTGAAAACGAATCCATCTGGCTGCACATGGAGTACAAGTACCTCCTTGAACTGCTGCGCAACGATCTTGTCGCGGAGTTTTACGCCATAGCAAAAACAGCCCTGGTTCCGTTTTTTGACCCCGGCGTGTACGGCCGCAGTATTTTTGAAAACGCTTCTTTCATTGCCAGTTCCGCCCACCCGGACGAATCGCTGCACGGGCAGGGTTTTGTCGCCCGCCTTTCCGGGGCCACCGCCGAGTTTGTCTCCATGTGGATAGCAATTACTTCCGGCCTAAAACCGTTTTTCGTTAACAGCGGCGAACTGTGCCTGACCCTGCGCCCCAGCCTGCCCGCCGATTTTTTCACAAAGCGCAACACTTTTGGTTTTACCTTTCTGGGTGTTACAAACGTGGTTTACCACAACGAATCCGGCAGGGACACCTTTGGCCCGAAAGGAGCAAGCGTGCAGCTGTACCACATAACGTACAGCGACGGCACAATCAGGGAAGTTCCCGGAAAACAGATTTGCGGCAAAGACGCCCACGCCATCCGCGACGGAAAAGCGAAAAGCATTGACGTTATTCTTCGTTGATGGACTTGCGTGTCGATACGCAAGTCCGCCAGCGCCGCCCGTTCAAAAGTGCGGCGTTTGCCGTTAAAGCCGCTGTTTACGGCAAACGCCGGGCTGCCGCGCCCGCGCTAAACTAGCAGTCGCAGCGGATTGTAGCTCCGGTTTCGGCTGATGCCAGCGTCCGTTCCCCACTAAAAACGGCGCAGTCATCGTTTCTGCAAACAGACGGTATACCGGTGGGCATATAACCAAAAGGACCGCTTGCGAACCTTACCTCGCAATTACCGTCAGCCGGGCAGTTGCCGCAACCCGCCATAGAAAGCCCGATTACCGCCACCATGGCGATAATCCCGAACGGTTTGAAAAATCGTTTCATTTTTTTCTCCTTCCGGTTTTGAAGACCGAAAACTTTTTATGTAATCCGTCCATACGGAGGATTCACGTATGCGGGCCGGACCGGGCCGCGTATTCGCGGGAATACGGAACCGGCCGGTTCGGGCCTGGGAAAATCATACAGAAAAGCTTTCCGGAATATATCCGTGTTTTACGCACGTTTTTTTCGTGCGTTGACGCACGGTTTTGTCGGCACATTGGTTTTTGTGTGGTTTTTTGGGGGAAAGGCAGGGCTTGGATTGCCGTTGCGCTTCGTTGCAATTCGCGCCAAGACGTGCTAACCTATATACAATATTACACTGGAGATTTACACCGATGGCAAAGCTGGAATACACCTTTAAGACCGACACCATGTTCAAGCTGCTCTTCGTGCGCCACCGCGATTTGCTGAAGCAGTTTGTCGCTGAGCTGATGGAGATAAACCACGACAGCATCGGCCATTTCGAGATTACCAACTCCGAAATGCCGGCCGAGGCGATCACGGGCAAGTTCTGCCGACTCATGGAGATTGACGGCGAGAGGGTAAACCTGGAAGTGCAGGTCGAAAACGAGGGCAACTATCCGGAACGGGCCATGTTCCACTGGGCACGGCTGTATTCGTCCGCGTTGCCGAAGGGCGAAGACTACGGCAAGCTGCCGCGTTCGGTGGTGATAAGCCTCATCGACTTTAACCTGTTCGACTGCAAGGAGTTCCATTCCGAGTTTCGGGCGTTGGAGGTTTCCAGAGGCGAGCAACTGACGGACAAAATGTCACTGCACTTTTTCGAGTTGAAGAAGGTGCCGGCGGGTGAGTTGGATTCAAGGGACATGCTTCTTCTTTGGCTTTCGCTTTTCAGGGCGGAGACCGAGGAGGATCTGGCAAAAATAAAGGCGACGGAGGTACCCGTAATGGAACGGATGATCGACGCATACAACCGGATAGCGGCATCGCCGGAGTTTCTGGAACTGGAGCGACTGCGGCAACGCGCCCGCGAGGACGAGGCCAACGCTCTGAGTACTGCGGAAAAAAGGGGAAGAGCCGCGGAGCGCATGATATGGCAGAGCGTGGTCGCCGGCAAAGACGTGGAAAATGAACGGCTTCGCGCGGAAAACGCAGAGCTTCGGGCAAAGCTAAGCGGCTGAGCCGGGTTTGGAATGCCCCCGGCGCGGACGCCGGAAACACCATACAGGCAACGCCGAAAAGGCAAAAACGCAGTAACAAAGCTCTTAACAGTGGTGCAGGTATGCGATACTCTTGCGGGCCCGAAGGCCAACTGCCGGGGGCGGCGCATACACCGTCCCCGGCTTCCCGCTCCCTTTCGCGGCCGTGCCGGATGCCGTTGCGTTGCCCCGGTAGAAAAGGCGCCGGTTACCCCCGGCGAAACAGCATCGCCGCCATAATCGCCAAGGGTATAATCACTGCCGCGGAACCGTTCAAGCCGTTGCCACTCCCAAGGGTATCACCGGCACAACCCAGCAGTCCTAGGGCTAGTACAATTATCCCCGCCGGCATGAATTATGCCGCCGGAACCACGGGCCGCACCGGAATGCCGCCTTCGGCCCGGCACCTGCAGCCGCCGCCGTTTGAATCATCGGTGCAGCCTGTCAGGACAAGGGCGAATGCGAGCAGGGCCAGTCCCAACAATACCAAAAGCCTTTTCTTCACAGGGCTCTCCTTAGCGGAAGGCGGGGCTGCCCATGAAATCCGTGTTTCGCGGGCAGCCCGTTCCCGGTTAGCTGCTAGCAGCGGCACTCTCCTGTCCCTGCATCGGAAGCGCAATTATCATTCCCGCAAAACCTATGACCTGACAGGCATAAACGTTCACAGTCGTAATAAAAGGTACAACCCGTTATCGAAAACCCGATTATAGCCACCGCGGCGATAATCCCGAGAAATTTGAGTTTGCTTTTCATACAAAACTCTCCTTGTTGCGCCACCCGCCGCCTTTCGGCGGATGACCGCTTTGATTTGCCCGTTTTGGGGCGATTCCCTCAACGAGGAAATATACGCGGGCCGGAACCGGGCCGCGTATTCGCGTGGAATACGGAACCGGCCGGTTCGGGCCTGGGAAAATCATACAGAAAAGCTTTCCGGAATATATCCGTGTTTTACGCACGTTTTTTTCGTGCGTAAATGCACGGTTCTGTCGATACGTCGGTCTTTGTGCGTTTTTTGGGGAAGGACAAACGTCGCGCCGCCGCAATCGAGGGGTTTCCGGAAAAATATGCCGTAATCGGCCTTGATCGCGCCGGAAACCCCATCTAGGTTATGTATAATCCGGTCGATGATGACCGCATCAACGTTTTCCGTGCGATGAAGGTTCGCAAAAGCACTCTTACATTGCGTGGCCTTTTAGGAGGGATTTACAGCTTCATCAAATCCAGCTTGTTTTTGGTTCCGGTTTTGAAATAAATGTTGCTAAGATGGTTCTCCACCGTGCGGACGCTCAAAAAAAGCTCTTCGGCAATTTGGCCGCTCGTCTTGTTTCTCTTTACCATGTCCAAAACCTCACGCTCGCGCCCGCTGAGTTTTTCGAACACGCCGAGATCCCGCATCGCCTTTACCGAATGCCTTTCGGAAACGTAAACCTCGCCGCGCAATACCGCGTCGATTGCGGCTAGCAGCTCGTCCTCGCCTTCGGCCTTGGACACGTAGCCGGCCGCCCCCAGCTTTAACGCGGTCTGTATGCGAAACGTTTCGTCCAGCACGGAGCATACCAGGACGAAAGGCCTGGGCCGTTTGTTCCTGCGGCAGAAGTCGTCCAGAAACGGAAGAAAGTCAAGGCCGTTGTCCTCGCCCAGTATTATGTCCAGTATGACAAGATCGGGCATACAGGGATCGCCGTTTTCGATGCGGCGTTTCGCGTCCGCCAGCGTGGTCACTTGGGCGCAGACCTGGAAGCGCCCCGTTTCCTCAAGGTAGGAGGCCACGCCCCTGTTCGTTAAGGGGTGATCGTCAACCAGCAGTATGTTCATCATCGGCTTCTCCTTTAGCCGGGGGAATGGAAAGGCGCAGGCTCGTTCCTTCCCCAGGTTCGCTTGCAAGCTCAAGTTTACCGCCCAGAAGCGCGGCCCGTTCGTGCATTCCACGAATGCCCAGAGTCGTCCCGTGGGCGTCGCCGCCTGGGATGTCCCGCCGGCTGAAACCCCGGCCGTCGTCGAAAACCCCGGCGTGGACGCTCCCGTCCGCGTTATGGCGGAACATTACGGAAACCAGCGCGGCGTCCGCGTGTTTCTCGATGTTCACCAAGCCTTCCTGTACTATGCGGAATATCTGGAGCCGTTTTTCCTTGGTCAAAACGCCGCACCCCGGCGCCTCGGCTATGTCAACGCTGCATTCGATCCCGGTTCGCTCGCTGAAGTTATGGCACAGTTGGCCCAGCGCTTCCCGGGCGCTGCGAAAGCGGAAGTCCGGCGGGACAAGGTAATCGCACGTTGTGCGCACCCTGCGAAGAAGCAGCGACAGAAGCGCGACGGCCTCGGCTCCGCTTTTCTTCCGCGTGGCGGCATCCTCCGTCCTGCAAATCCTGCCCACCTCAACCATCAGGAAGCGCAGGTCCTGTGCCACGGTGTCGTGCAGGTCGCGGCTAAGACGCGCCCTTTCGTCCTCCTGCGCCAGAAGAACGGCCCGTGAGTACGCGGTGCTTTCCTTTTCCCTGACTATCGACCACTTGAGTTTCCGGTTAAGGAAGAAGAGCAAAACTATCGACACGGCTACGGAAACCGCAAACGCCGACAGCAGTACGATGTATGCGCCCGCTGCAAAGTGCTGTGCGTCCATGCCGCATTATAGACGGAAGCGCGCTTTTGTGCCAGACTGGCGTATGATGATTGCAAACAACCGTGCCTCGCGTTTTATCACGCTTTTCCTGTTATGCGTTGCGGCGGCCCTTCTTAACTGGGGTTTCAGTCTTTTCGTATTCCATGTTCTGACTTTTCCGCTGTTTGTCAACACGATATTCACGGCCGCCGTCACCTTCCATGCGGGTCTTGTTCCGGGGATTGCGGTGATCGTGATTAATCGGCTGTTCAGGCTTGTGGAACCGGGCGGCATGTCGCTGTTCATTCTGGTCAGCATTGTTGAGGTCATTATAATATGGCGGCTAAGGCCGGAGCTAACCTGGCCGGGTCTTCGTGGCAGCAGGGCACTCGCCCAAACCGTAAATATTCTCTGGCGGCTTGCGCTGCTGTACGTGGCGGCAAGCTTAACGGCGAGCGTTCTGGGCGGGCTGATCGGCTTCTATTACATTCTTGCGGAACCGGAAATGGCCCGGGAGCGGTTTTCCCCGAACACCGTTTTCCAGACCGTCTTTTACGACGGCGGCATCCACCAGCTTGCCACGTCCATTCTTTCGCGTATTCCCATTAACCTGATCGACCGCGCCATCGTCGTCTTCGGCGGCTACTTTGTCGCGCTGGGGATTAGGAGGCTGATGGACAGGCCCGTTTCCGGAAAGGGGAACCGCGTTTCGGCGCGGGGCCGGCCTCGCTTGTTTTTCGGGAAAGTCAGCGGGAATCCCGCGGGGAACGATTGTGAAGGACGTTGAAGAAAAACCGGTTCGCGAAGAAACGAAACCGGAACCGCGTTTTTCAGTCTTGGAATCAGCCTGATGCTAGGCTTTATTCCGCGCTTTCTGGTAACGGAACGAATGATGGAAGCCGCCGCCGAAACCGTTCTGGTGCCGGAATCGCGCGGCTTTATGCGGGACGGCGAATGACGGGGGGCGATATACGCCGCCGCGTTAACGCGACCGGGCTTCCGCTGGTTCCGCACCTGGACGCGATCTGCGACGCGCTGGACGAAAAGGGCGCGGCGGTTTTGCGTGCAGATCCCGGCAGCGGAAAATCGACGCTGGTGCCGCTCGCGTTGCTGGATCGCTTTGGCGGCAAAATCGTTATGCTGGAACCCCGGCGGGCGGCGGTGCTGGGGATAGCCTCCAGGCTGGCGGAACTTCTGGGGGAAAACGTCGGGGGGCGCGCCGGTTACGCGGTGCGGCTTGAACGCAAAATATCGCCGCGCACCAAAATCGAGGTTGTTACCGAAGGGCTTCTGGTACGGCGGCTTCAGGAAAACCCGTCGATGTTTGACTCCGGCGGCGGCGTTTCCTGGACGGTAATCTTCGACGAATTCCACGAACGTTCCGTCCACACCGATTTGGCGCTCGCGTTTGTCCTTGACCTTAGACGCATGGGCGCGAAGGTGCGCCTGGTGATAATGTCCGCCACGATGGACGCGGGAAGGGTGGCCGCCATGCTTGGGCCCGGCGGCGGCGAAACCGGAACCGGCGAACCGGCGGGGGAGGGCGTTCCGGTAATTGAGTGCCCCGGCAGGGTTTTTCCGGTGGAGGTGTCCTACCGCCCCCTCCCCCGGAGGGGGGCGCTGGGCGCGGAATGCGCCGCGGCGCTTGCCGACATTCTTGAGCGGGAACGCGGGAACGCCGGTTTAACTCGGGACGGTTCCGTCGGCTCCGGCGACGTTCTGGTTTTTCTTCCGGGCCGCAGGGAAATAGCCGCCTGCGCCCGGTACCTTGGCGAGCGGGGTTTTGACGGGGATTTTGACATAGAGACGCTCCACGGCGGTCTTCCGCTGGAAAAACAGCGAAGAATAATTTCGCCGGGAAAACGCGCAAGGCGCAGGGTTATACTTTCGACNANCTGTGGCGGAAACCGGGCTTACGATACCGGGCGTAAGTCTTGTCGTGGATTCCGGCTACGCCCGAATCCAGCGTTTCCATATTTCCTGCGGCATGAACAGACTTTCCCTCGAACCGGTAAGCGGAAGCTCGGCCGGGCAGCGAACGGGGAGGGCGGGGCGGCTGGGGCCGGGACACTGCGTCAGGTTGTGGACCGCCGGCGAGCCCGGCTTTGGCGAAACGGGCCCCGATGAAACCGCGCCGGAAATAAGGCGCACCGACATTTCGGCGGCGGTTCTGGAATGCCTGCTTTGGGGCGTCTCGAAAATCGACGACCTGCCCTGGCCGGACAAACCGACCGAGGCGGCGTGGGCCGGCGCGTTGGAACTGCTGGGCGAACTTGGCGCGGCGGACGAACGCGGCAGGCCCACCGAAACCGGAAGGCAAATGGCCGCCCTTGGCCTGGAACCAAGGCTCGGCAGGCTGTGCGTCGCGGGGCGCGACACGGGAAAGGCCGCGCTTGCGTG
>JGI24694J35173_10002805_pt1 | contig 13852 bp, 11 predicted proteins | sample TergutCo191P1_FD_35173 | JGI IMG/M metagenome (IMG submission 35173) | reverse complement strand
GCGTCGTTGTCTTCTATCTTGAGCTGCTTTCGCCTGCTTCCGGAAAGGAACGAAAGCGGTGCAAAAATCGTTTTAAGGTTTACCTGGCTTGCCCCAAGGATGATATGGCAGTCAAAGGGCGCGGGCGCGGCGGTACGGTAAGGGAGGATTGCAACGCCGGACGCGGACTGCTGGGCAAGGTATTCAACCTCTTCCAGATATCCGGTAAAAAACGTATAGGGATCCGGAAGGCCCACGTCCGAAAACTTTTTTTCTATTTCGACAAGGGACACCAACTCGGAAATGCAGCGGGAAAGCACAAGATCCGTTTCCTCCAGGCAGTTTTCCATGTCGAAAAAACGCTCGCGGAAAACGAAATAGTTTTTCCTGATTTCGGCAAACGATTTTGCACGGCGCATGTTGTTTGTCCACAGCTTTAACTCCCTAAAGAAAGACCGTGTTTGGGGGTTAAGCCCCCCGAAGGGTTGCGAGAAGGCATCCTCCCAAACGTTTATCTTGTTTTGCTTTCCGTCCTCGCCCTCTTCCTCCGTCCACGAGCTTATGCAATTGTTTTTTATGCCAAAATCAATCAGCTCGCGAATCTCCCGCTCGTGTTTCCAAGGCAGCCGCCTGTTTAGCAACAGGGCCGTAACCGAGGAAAAAGAAAAATCCGCCGAGGCGCAGCCGGCAATCGCCGCAAAAAAACCTCCCGCAGGATACGCGCAAAGGGGTTTGCCGGCCTGCCTAATGTACGGGATGTTTCTGTTTTCGAATTCCCGAAACAGGTATGGGCCGTAGGCTTCCGTTTCAGGAATGCTTACCGAGATGGAATCCCACGGGATTTTTTCGTTTTTGTGCAGCGCCAGAATGTACAGCGCGGCCTCGGTTATTTCGCTGCGGGAATTCGTGTAAAAGAAAACGTCGGGGGGGTGGCGTTCCGTTTCCCCCTGATCGGTCGGGACGATTGTTACGTGTTTGCTTGAAGCAAGCAGCTCCCTGTACTCCCCGAAATCCAAAAGCGCCTCCGAAAAGAAAATGAAACATTCCTTTCCGGTATCGTTAAAAGGGGGAGTTTCCCAAGCGGGCTCAAAAAGACCGTGCGCCTCCAGAAACCGCGCGTACTCCAACGCCAGCGCAAAAAGGTCCCTGTCCTCGCCCGCCAAACCGTCCGACGAACACGCGGCGGCTTTCCCTTGGATTTCGCCAATTTGCAGACCCGTGGCCTGCCTGAACCAAAGGGCAAGGTAGGGCAGAATTTTCGCAAGCCAGTCCGCAAAGGAATCCGCCTGCCCCGCCCACTCGCTTTGGATTATCGCCTCGAAAAACGGCTTTTCGCCTTCGGCGCAACGTCTTGCGTTTTCGCGTATCAGCCCAATGACAAACATTTTTCTTAACACGGACGGCACGCTTTGCCTGTCCGGAACCTTCGACCTAATCGAGTTCTGCTTGAATCTGTCCCACGCGACAAACTTGTCCATGGCGACCGACCCGCCGCCGCGCAAAACCAGCAGACGATCCACCCATCGGGAAACCGCCACGTCGGTTGGAAAAACAAACAACGAGGAAGGCTTGTCGATATTGTTCAAAAGAATATGCTCGACGGATTTCATCAGGGATATATCGTAACCCGTTTTCGCAAACTCGGCAAGTGGGATATGCCGCCACTCGAAGCTACTGGCTTACCCAAGCGGCGGCGATGTGATATTACCACCTAGGTCGGAGTCGGTGCCTGCCACGCGCATCACCGCTATAACGAAGCTGCAATCCGTTCCCTGACCATTTCGCCGATGATTTCCGCCGGAGTTTTCTGCATTGCCATCGCCTTGATCGTTAGATAATCCGCAGACAGGCTATCAACAGTTATGGTGCGGGCATCGGCCTTGCGTCTGGTGAAAAAGCCGGTTCCGTTCTTTGTTGGGTCTACTTTGGGAGGGTTCTGCGTGTAGTACTCGTCCAAAGCGTCGTATTCCTCATCGGTCAAATCTGCCATTTTTCATTCCCCATGCTTTATCAGCGGCAAATAGATATTCCTGCATTTCATTGCGTGGAATACTTTCAGGGTATCCCCGTCAATGACGTTATACAGGATTTCAAGAAGATTGGCGTTGCGGCCAAAGCCTATAAGCAAGTATCGTGCGTCAAGCTCATTCTCGCCATCACTATCATCCAATCGCTCATCATACAGAACATTGTCAAAAGCCATCCGTATATCAACCTCGGAAATCTTATGCTTAAACGCCGATCGGCTGAATTTTATGGCAATGTCCATGCTGAGATTATAATGGTTGAGATGGGGCAAAACAAGTACTCGCGGTGCTTTTCATGCCAATTAGGGAAGGGGCGGGGATTGGCGGACAAATTCCCCGTGGAAAAGTGGTTGGCGGTCAGTGTAGTGGTTGAGGGAAAACGCCGACGGCCTTCAAACTTGCCACGGCCTCTTCATCTGACCACTCTTTCGGTGCCTGCCATCGCGCGTCACCTTTCACCGCCGTATTTTCGTCCACCGTTAGACGGGATTGGCTTTGTCATATTCGATAGCTTTCCGGTTGAATTGCGCGGGATCGATATCGATATCCGCAAAGTGTTTTTTTCGCCATTCGGTGTAATCCAAAGACTCCTTGAGCAGGGTGGAAATAAAAATTTCAGTTTCAAGAGTCCCAATTGCGTTGAGGAGGGCCGTTACCCCTTCGTCCATAATGGTGGCAGTATTACGCATCCTTTTGTTCCTCCAAATAGTCAAAAAACCGAACGGGACTGCAAATAACAATCCCGTCATTCTTGTATCCCAGGAGCGGTTTATCGGTAGTTATGAAATAATCACATGCGCCTTCTATGGCGCAGGAAACGTGAAACGCATCCGCGGTTTTAATGCCTGACTGCCTTATTATGTTTGCCCGCGCTTCAATACTTTGCCAATGAGTATGATCGATGTAGCGAGATGCATACTTGAAGAATTCGTTGATTGATTTCCTGTTGACGGGATGCGGGCTTTTGTCGTTCTCAAAACGGTTTACATAGGAATACACAAGGGCAATGGCATTTTTAGTGATTAGCCACTGAATGTGTTGTTTTGCTGCCGTTTCCAGGGCGATTTTTATCTGTGTCTGGTCGTCAAACGGGCGGTTGTAGGCGCAATTGTCCAGATAAACCTTTATCATGGTTCCATTTTAACGCTTCCTGAAACCTTGGGCAAGACCGGGGAGCCGGCGACGTGTCGCGTGACCGGTCTCTGTCTGCGCACCCCTTTTCACTATTCCCCGTTCATTGTACGCTGTTAGTATGATCAAAGTCGCCGTTTGTGATGACGATGAGGAACTCGCCGCCGGCCTGAGCCTGGACGTGGCCTGGGTTCTGGACGACATGAAGCTCGCGCATGAAATCCACGCCTGCCATTCCGCCGAGGAGCTCTGCCGGAAACTGGAAGACGGCGGGGGATATGACCTTATTTTTCTTGATATACAATTTGCCAGAAACGAAATAGACGGCGTGCAGGCGGGCCTGCGCATCCGGGAGGAGCACGAAAACAACAACGTTTCCATCGTTTACATATCATGGGAAAAGGACTATGCCTTCGATCTGGTTGACATAAATCCCTTGCGGTTCCTTATAAAGCCCTTGACGCGCGAGGAGATCGAAAAGACGCTGAAAAAGTACCTGAAGATAAAAGGCTTTTCATCGGGGCGGTTCAGCTACAAAAAAGGCCGCGATACCGCCAGCGCATGGATAAAGGATATCGTCTATTTTGAATCCCGTGACCGCAAAATATACATAACGCTTGCCGACGGCACAAGGGATGAATTTTACGGGTCACTGAAGGAAGTGTACGATAGCCGGCTCGAATCGGGGAACTTTCTTTTTATCCATGCTTCCTACCTGGTCAATTATGACTATGTTACCGACATAAAATATGACAGCCTGCTTATACAGGGCGATGTGCCCCTGCCCATAAGCCAAAAACGAAGAGCCGACGTGCGCCGGCGCTACGCGACGATTACCCAGCAGCGGAGGCTTGTGTAGCGTGGATCACAACCTGACGGTGTTTATCGGCTCCCTCATGAATATATTCGTCATCAACAGGATGGTGCGGGTATTTTTTGACATCACCCACGAAGACAAAACCTTCACCGCGGTCGTCTTTCTGTATATAAGCGCTTGAATCGCCTACACGCCGCGCAGCAGCTCGCGGGGCCTTGAACCCTGGGCCGGCCCCACCACGCCTTGGTGTTCCATTATTTCCACCAAACGCGCGGCGCGGTTGTAGCCGATTTTCAGGCGGCGCTGGATGTAGCTTGCGCTGGCCTTCCCCTGCTGCACCACTATGTCCAAAGCTTTCTCGTACAGCGGGTCGTCGCCTTCGGAAAGGAAGGACGGGTTTGCCTCTTCGTCGTCTTCGTCGAAGAAAATCTCGTCGTCGATGTAGTCCGGCTCGCCAAGCGTTTTTACGTGGGCCACCACCGCCTCGACTTCCTCCTCGGAAACAAACGCCCCCTGCATGCGAATCGGGAACGGATCCACGACCCCGGCGTAAAGCATGTCGCCTTTGCCAAGCAGCTTTTCCGCGCCCACCGTGTCTATGATAATGCGGCTGTCCATTTTGCTTGCCACCATGAAGGCGATGCGGCTTGGGATGTTTGCCTTGATAAGCCCGGTGATAACGTCGATCGATGGACGCTGGGTCGCCAGCACAAGGTGGATGCCCACGGCGCGGCTCATGGCGGCAAGACGCGCCACGGTGGACTCAAGCTCCTTGCCTGTAGTCGCCATGAGGTCGGCAAACTCGTCGATAATGATAACGATGTACGGCATTTTTTCCTGGGCTATGTTTCTTTCTTTGATGCGCCTGTTGTAGTTGCGGATGTCCCTTACGCCCATCGAATCGAGGCAGGCATAGCGGCGCTCCATTTCGTAGATGCAGTACTGCAAAGCCTGGAACGCCCGCTTCGGCTCGGTTATCACCGGCGTCAAAAGATGCGGAATATCGTTGTAAAGTTTCAGCTCGACGATTTTGGGATCGATAAGTATGAGCCGGCAGTCCGAAGGCGGCAGGCGGTAAAGTATGGAAAGAATCATCGAATTCACGCAGACCGATTTTCCCGCCCCGGTTGCGCCGGCAATCAAAAGATGCGGGGTCTGCGTAAGGTCGATTGTCTGCGCCTCGCCGCCGATGTCCTTTCCCATAACCACGGGAATTTCCGGCCGCTTGCCCTCGCGCTGCAGCTCGCCTTCGATGATTTCCCTAAACGAAACGATGTTTCGCCTTGCGTTCGGCACCTCTATTCCCACGGCGTGTTTGCCCGGAATTGGCGCGACGATGCGCACCGACGAGGCGGCAAGGCGCAGGGCGATGTTGTCCTGCAGGTTCACGATGCGCGAAAGCTTGACCCCGGGCGCCGGCAGGATTTCGAACATCGTGATTACGGGCCCTTTGCGGATTCCGGTAACCTCGGCCTGTATCTTGAACTCCTCGAGCGTTTCCTTAAGCGTAGTGGAGGCGTCCTGCGTGGCTTGATCGATAATCCAGTATTCGCCGTCGGGATACTGGTTCAGGATTTCCAGGGGAACGCCGTACTTCCTTCTTCCGTAATGGACCGGCGGGCTTTTCGGTTTCCTGCCCTCCTGCTCGCCGTGAAAACCCGCCGCGGGCCCGGCTTCCTCCCGGGCGGGCTCCGCGCCGGCGGCTTTGTTCTCGTGCCTGCTCCATGTCCGCTCGCGGCTTTCGTAAAGCTCCGGCCCGTCCAGCTCGACCCTCGACTCGTTTGAGGTTTTGGTTTCCGGAACCGACTCCTGCGGGCTTTGTTCCTTCGCGGCCGGCTCGCCGAGGTACTCGAGGGCGAGAACGCTTGTAAGGGGTTTTTCCGGCGGCAGGTTTGCGTCGAGCTTTTCCTCGACAATCCTTTCCACCCCGTTTTCGTCACGGCCCAAGCTGTAAGTGACGATCTCGCCTTCAAGCTCGATAGCGTCAACCCACTCCTCGGTAACGGGCGACGCGGTATGCGTTTCGGTGGAGTCGAAGCTCGCGGCCCGGCCCCCAAGCTCGGCGACGGGCGGCGGCAGGAAGGCGGGCTGTTTCCGCAGGCGCCAAACCCTCCGCTTTCGGGTAGCTTCGAGCTGCGGGAACAGGGTGTTCCGCAGAAGCTGCAAACCCACGACCTGCAAAAAAGTCAGCACGACTATCAGTATGCCAAATCCGGTTCTTCCTACTCTGTAGAGAAATGCGCGCCCGCCGGCGAGCGTTTCGAAATCGCGCATCAGAATGAACCCGACCCCGAGCGTGAGAAACGGGAGAATCGAAACGTTCAGGGTAAAGATTTTCTTGGGCCGCCAGTATGGGTCGGCCAGGATGTAGGCGGCGTATCCCAGAAAGACGGGTACGAAGAAGGCCAGAATCCCGTAGGAATGGGAAAAGAACATCCCCAAGGCCGGGTTGAAGGCCCTGATTCCAAAAAGGGAACCCAAAAGCGAAAGCGAAAGCTTTACGGCGAAAAGCCCAAGCACGCCAGCGGCCACGAGCCCCGCCACGCGGTATCTGAAGTTGTCGCTGGTCTTGATATCGTAGAGAAACCTGTTTCGCGCTTTTCCCACTTTGAGAAGAAAAGCCGAAACCTTGGCAAAAACATCGTTCTCCTGCAAACGCGCGCCCCCATTCATGTATCGGCATGTTTTTACGGCCGGTTAAGCCTTTCCTGTCAAAACCTTGAGTGTGTATTTATGGAATCGTCGGTTAGTTTGACGCGAAAGCTCATGGCATAAAACCAGGAAACCTAAGATTTTCATACTTTTTCTCCAACATTTTGTCGGAAGCACTTGAATCAAGCAGGGCGATTTGGTATATTGTAATTAGCCTGACGAAATAAAGAGATGGTAATCATCGCTTTGCCTAAAGCGACACCATGTGAAGCAACTTGGCTTTGGCGCTATTACGTCAGGCCGCCCCTTGGGTTTCCTCACCTCCTTTTCCCAAGGGGCTTTTTACTAAAGCAGCGTACCTCCGGTACGAAAACATATAAGCTTACGCGGAAAGCGGCCTCGCCTCCCCAGGCGAGGTTGTTCTTTTTATGGAAACTTTGGACGGATTTGCGACGGCGTTTATCGACGCACGGAATGTGGCCCGGAGCTGAAGGTCGGATTTTACGAACTGTTTTTGAAGCCAGATTTTGCAAAAAACCTTAAACGTTAAATTGGGTTTGGCGGAATTGGCGGAGTATACAAGTTTTACCAGGGGTATTATTGCGGGCGGAAAACCGGTATGCTTTCCGAAAACAGGAGGCGTATATGGCAACCGATCAACCGATACCGCGCTATTACTATGGAGCCGGCGAGGGACGGGACTACCGTGAGCACATGACCGGCATTGCCGAGGCCATAGAGAGGGCGATTTCTTCCAACACGTCCGCCGCAGAGCTTACGTACCAAGGCGGGCAAACGCGGGGGCTTCGGCCAATGTCGCAAAAATTTGGGGCAATCCGATCCGGCTTTGTGCAGGGCATGGGCCGGTTTAACGACACGCTTGTTCTGGCTTCCGGGGAGGTTTGTAGCGTACTGGACAAAATCAACGGCGACCTAAGCAACCCCTTTTTGGAAAAATCCCGCAAGCTGTACCGCCGGGCTTTGCTCAATTATTCCAAAGGGTTCTACGAGGAGGCCGTGGAGGATTTGGACAAAGCCATTGAAATCAACAAAACCGATTATATTGCGTGGTTCCTCTTGGGCAAAACCTACCTGTTTGGCGCGGGGGAGTTTAGCTGCGTAATCGATCCGGATGCCGCGATTCGCTCTTTTACCACCGCAGCCAAATACATAAAGCCAGACATTGCCGGGCACCACAAGGCGCGGCTGACAGCGGCGGAGATACTTTTCCATCTTGGCCTGGCGCGGCAAACCAAAGCCAAAGACTCGGCATTTAAACAAAACACAAAGGAAGATGCCAAGCTTGCCGCAGACGCAAAGCGGGCCTACGATCAGTCGTGGGCCTGTTCCAACGAAATGCTTGAAGCCCTGTACAATTCCGCCCGCTACGACATAATCCTTGGCGACGAAAAGGCGGCGTTAGAAAAGCTGCAAACCGTTATACAAAAGGATCCCGGATATGCGGAAGAATCAATGCGCGATTCGGACTTTGCCCCGCTGTACGGCGACATACCCCGCATGGTTGGCCTTCTGCGGGATAAGCTCTATCCGCAGGCCAAAAAAATCGCCTTGGAGCTTTCCGGGCTTAAACAAGAGCTGGAACCTCAATACGACCTGCCGCCTTCCGAGCTTGCGGCAATATTTGGCAACCTGCCAAACAAAGAGCTTGCGGCAATATTTGGCAACCTGCCAAACAAAGAGCTTTCGGAAGCGTCGTCGTACTTTGACGTACTTCACATTGCGGCAAACGGTTCGGCTATTAGAAACGCGCTTTTTGATTTTCACGAAAAGGGTTTTAGCTGCGACGCCGATGAAACGGGGGAAGGAGTAACGATTACCAAATACACGGGAAAAGCGAGCCGCCTTGTTATCCCGCAAACATATAGAGGAAAACCGATTACCGGCATAGGGAAGTGGGCCTTTAACGGCTGCTTCGGCCTGACCTCGGTTGTCATTCCGCAGGGCGTTACCAGTATCGGGGAATCGGCCTTTTCTGGTTGTTCCGGTCTGACCTCGGCCGTTATTCCTCAGGGCGTTGTCAGGATCGGGGAATCGGCCTTTTTTGGTTGTTCCGGTCTAACCTCGATTACCATTCCGCAGGGCGTTACCAGTATCGGGAAAACGGTCTTTTTCCGTTGTTCCAGCCTGACCTCGGCCGTCATTCCGCAGGGCGTTACCAGTATCGGGGAATCGGCCTTTTCTGGTTGTTCCGGTCTGACCTCGGTCGTCATTCCACAGGGCGTTACACGCATCGGGGAAAGGGCCTTTTCTGGTTGTTCCGGCCTGACCTCGGTCGTCATCCCGCAGGGCGTTATCAGCATCGGGGAAGGGGCCTTTTGCGCTTGTTCCGGTCTGACCTCGGTCGTCATTCCTCAGAGCGTTGTCAGCATCGGGGAGTCGGCCTTTTTCGATTGCGAGAGCCTATCCTATGAATGTCGTGAAGCAATAGTAGAGAAATGGGGAAGGGGCGTAATTTAAAGCTCTCTCAATTTGGCGGGATTGCCAAAAAATCAATGTCGTGCCACAGCTTAATCATCCTCGGCCTCGAGCAGCTCGTGCGCTTCAAGTAATATGCACGAGCAAGGCAAAACCAATCAGGAGGGGCCGCAGTCCGCTATTTGCCTGACCACCTTTTCAGCTTCGGGAAGATTTCCAGGATAAGCTCGCGCGCCCGGTCGTCGTTTTCGCATCCGTCGCGCCAGAAGGGGATGTTGGCTTCCACCGCCTCCTCGAAGGTCATCTCGTACTTAAAACCGCCGTCGGCGTAGCAGTGGCAACAGTAGTCCCCGCTTGGGTCGCCGCCGGATTCCGTGCCGAAGTCTTCCGGCTTGGACATCGGCATGTAGCACGACTGGCAGAAAACCCCGCCCTGTGTCGTCGTCGTCGTCGTCGTTTCCATAAAAAGCCTCCTTACTTTGGGTAGTGTACCCTACACGTCCAGGTTGCTCACCAGCAGGGCGTTTTCCTCGATGAACGCCCGGCGCGGGGCAACCACCTCGCCCATAAGCGTGGTAAAAATGCGCTCCGCCTCTACGGTGTCGTCCATGTGCACCTGGATTATGTTGCGCTTTTTGGGATCCATCGTGGTGTCGCAAAGCTGGTCGGGGTTCATTTCGCCAAGACCCTTGTAGCGCTGAACGTCCACTTTTTCCGCGTCCCTGCCGGATTCCGCAAGTATGCGATCCTTTTCGGCGTCGTCGTAGGCGTAAAAAACCTTTTTGCCGTAGCTCACCTTGTAAAGCGGCGGCATGGCGATATAGACGTGGCCGTTTTCGATGAGCGGAGTCATGTAACGGTAGAAAAACGTAAGAAGCAGGGTGCGGATGTGCGAGCCATCAACGTCCGCGTCGGCCATGATTATGACCTTGTGGTAGCGGATTTTCGAAACGTCGAACTCGCCGCCGCAGCCGGCGCCTATGCTTGCGATTATGGGTTGGAGCTTTTCGTTGGTAATCACCTTTTCGATGCGCTGCTTTTCCACGTTCAGCATCTTTCCCCAAAGCGGAAGAATCGCCTGGGTAACCCGGTCGCGGCCGCCCTTTGCGGAACCGCCGGCGGAGTCGCCCTCTACGATAAACAGCTCGCACTTGGTCGGGTCTTTTTCGGAACAGTCGGCGAGCTTGCCTGGCAGCCCCGCGGAGTCCATCGCGTTTTTGCGGCGGGTCGCGTCCCTCGCCTGGCGCGCCGCTATGCGGGCCTTTGCCGCGATTACCGACTTCTCCAGAATGTTGTTTATCACGTCCGGGTGTTGGTCAAAGTAAAGCTCGAGCTGCTCGTTCACGAACGACTCGACTATGCCCTTTACCTCGGAGTTGCCAAGCTTGCCCTTGGTCTGCCCTTCAAACTGCGGGTTTGGAACCTTCACCGAAAGCACGGCGGTAAGGCCCTCGCGCACGTCGTCGCCGGAAAGGGTTTCGTCCTTGTCCATCTTCTTCGCGTGCTTGGACTTCTTGAGAAACTCGTTCAGCGTGCGGGTAAGTGCCGACTTAAAGCCGACCAAGTGGGTGCCGCCCTCACGAGTGTTGATGTCGTTTACGAACGAGTACATTATCTCGTTGAAACCGGAGTTGTACTGGATGGCGCACTCGATTTCCACCTCGCCGCCCGCGCCGTCCTCGCGCGTCCCCTCGAAATAAACCGGCGTTTTGTACAGCACGGTTTCGTTTTCGTTAAGGTACTCCACGAAGCTTTTCACCCCGCCCTCGAACCTGAACTCGTGGACCTTTGGGGTGGAAAGCCGCTCGTCGCGGATCGTTATTTTGAGGCCCTTGTTCAAAAAGGCCAGCTCGCGAAGCCGGCTGGAAAGCGCGCCGAAGTTGTGGGTGGTGGTTTCCATAACGGAACCGTCGGCCTTCCAACGAACCACGGTTCCCTTGCGCTCGGGCGTGTAGGCGTATGGCAGGCCCGTGGGGGCGATCTCGCGGACGGGGCCTTCGGGAACGCCGATTTTGTAGCGCTGGGAATGGACCTTGCCGTTTATGTGGACGAAAGCCTCGCACCACTCGGAAAGCGCGTTCGTAACGGAAACGCCCACGCCGTGAAGCCCGCCGGAAACCTTGTACGACCTTTTGTCGAACTTGCCGCCGGCGTGCAGCCGGGTCATGACCAGCTCCAGCGCGCTTACCTTTTCGGTGGGGTGGATGTCCACCGGAATTCCCCGGCCGTTGTCCTCCACCCGGATAATGTCGTTCCCCTCCAGCACCACAAGGATTTCGGTGCAGAAACCCTGCATGGCCTCGTCAACGGAGTTGTCCACCACCTCGAACACCATGTGGTGAAGGCCGTTGATGCCGGTGGTGCCGATGTACATGCCGGGCCGCGTGCGGACGGCCTCCAGCCCCTTTAGAACGGTAATGTTCTGTGCGGAATAGTTGGTATTCATAGTGCTACCGTGCGTACTCAGTTATCCTCGTTTCCCTTATGGCCGTAACCTTAATCCTGCCCGGATACTTAAGGTCGCTCTCGATTTTCTTGGCGATACCCCTGGCAAGGCTGCGCGACTGTTCGTCGTTTACCGCCTCGCTGTTCACTAGTATGCGAAGCTCCCGCCCGGCCTGAACCGCAAAGGCGCTGGCAACCCCCGAGAAATCCTTGGCTACGTTCTCAAGGTTTTCAAGGCGCTTGATGTAGCTGTCCAAGGTTTCCTTGCGCGCGCCGGGGCGGGCCGCGGAAATGGCGTCGGCAATCTGCACAAGCACCGCCTCCACCGAGCCAGGCTCGATGTCGTTGTGGTGGCTGCCGATCGCGTTTATGACCTGCGCGTCCTCGCCCATCTTGCGGGCCATGTCCATTCCCACCTCGGCGTGGTTTAGATCGGAATCCGAGTCCACGCCCTTGCCTATGTCGTGCAGAAGGGCGGCCCTCTTGGCAAGCTCGCGGTTGCAGCCGGTTTCGGCCGCAAGCATNCCCGCGATGATTGCGACNTCCTTCGAATGGCTGAGCACGTTCTGCCCGTAGCTNGTGCGGAAATGCAGNCGGCCAAGGGCGCGTATCGCGTCCTGCTTNATGTTGTGTATCCCAAGGTCGAAAAGCACCTTTTCCCCTTCCTCGAAAATCTTCTGGGAAATGTCCTTGCTTACCTTCGTAACGATTTCCTCGATGCGGGCCGGGTGGATGCGCCCGTCCAGAATAAGCCTGTCCAGCGCGACCCTGGCGATTTCCCGCCTGATCGGGTCGAAACACGAAATGACCACCGCCTCCGGAGTGTCGTCTATGATGATGTCCACCCCGGTGAGCGTTTCCAGCGTGCGGATGTTCCGCCCCTCGCGCCCGATTATGCGGCCCTTCATTTCGTCGTTTGGAAGGCTCACGGTGGTTACCGTAAGATCGCCGGTAACCTCGGAGGCGAAGCGCTGTATCGTGGCGACTAGCACGTCCCGCGCCTTTTTCTCGCTGGTGAGGTTGGCCTCCTGCTCGATCTTGTTGATCAGGGCCTGGGCGTCGTGTTTCGCCTCGCTTTCCAGGCTCTTGATGATCAGGCCCTTGGCTTCCTCGATGCTGAGGCCGGAAACGCGCTCAAGCTCCGCCTGATAGCGCTCCTCTTCCTTCGAAAGCGCGTTTTCCCGCTCAACGCAGGCGCGCTCCTTGTCCGCAAGCGACTGCTCCGTCCGCTCGACCTGCTCCACCTTTCTGTCCAGAGCGTCCTCTTTCTGCACGATGCGGCGTTCCAGCCGCTGCAATTCCGCCCTTCTTTCCCGGGTCTCTTTCTCCTGCTGGTTGCGTTCCTGGATAACTTTCTCTTTCGCCTCGAGAAGGATTTCCTTCTTTCTGGCTTCAGCCTCTTTTATCGCATCCTGTTTTATACGCTCGGCGCGCTGCTCCGATGCCGTAAGTTGAAATCTGGCGTACAGCCATCTTATAGTCCAGCCTAGGGTCAACCCGGCAAGAGGGAGGATGATGAACCATAACCAAGCCATCGTTTACCCCTTACCGCTGATGTGGCCTCCACACGGAAGCCCAAGCTTCATCCATGGAAGCTTTACGATTAGGTGATGGTACACCAAAAACGGCGATTGTGTCAAGCCCCTTTGCCGAGTTGCGACCATGGATTCGCCCGGAGTCCGCAAAAACCGAAGCGGCCTGGGCGGTTAAGGCAAAGGGCACCGTTTTCGGCGGAAATACCAAAACGGTGCCCTGATTTTTGGAACAAGGCCGCTCTACTGCACGATCACCTGCACGGGAACAAGGCTCCACGGCATAGTGCCGTCGCCAAACTGCCCCTCGTTGTTACTCCCCCAGACCCATAGCGAACCGTCGGCCCGCAAGGCGGCGGAGTGATCCCCGCCTGCGGTCGGGGAGCTCCAGCCCGTTTCCGTTCCTATTCTGACGGGATCCCTGCTGGAGCCTGCCGTAACGCCAAGAATCTGCCAGTAATCGTTTACCCCCCAAGTCCACAGCGAGCCGTCTTCCCTTATTGCCACGCTGTGCCCGCGGCTTGCGGAAACCGACGTCCAGCCCGATCCCGGCGCCTGCCTGGGAGTCAAGGCGAGATGGGCATTTGAAGGCGACGGTCCCACGGCGGTCCGCCCTCCCGTGGTATTTCCCCAGCCCCAAAGCGTGCCGTTTCCCCTAACGCCCACGCTGAACTGGTCGCCCGCAGCCACGGATACCCAGTCCGTGGCCTCGCCTATCCTGAGGGGAGATCGATTGGTTTCCGTGCCGTCGCCAAGCCTGCCGTGCTGATTTGATCCCCAGGCCCACAGCGTTCCGTCCGCCTGTATGCCAAGGCTGTGCCCTACGGGGGCGG
>JGI24694J35173_10002793_pt1 | contig 13879 bp, 17 predicted proteins | sample TergutCo191P1_FD_35173 | JGI IMG/M metagenome (IMG submission 35173) | reverse complement strand
CATTTTTCGCTTAATATAGACAATTCCATCGAGAATGGGTTCAGTCATCGCGCAAAAACACCGCCGACGCAGTCGCGGCTTGCGCTCGACTTCACCGTTCTCGATTGAAATTGCTATAATATAGTAGGAAACTATACCGTGCAGAAACATCACCGCCACACCCAGAAGCCATATATGCGCGGCGATTTCATACCACGAGGGGAGGCTTCCCTCTCCGTAAAGCAGGGCGGAATCCATTGCCTCGCCATGTGTGATTGACGCCGGAACGAACCCGGGCGAGGCACTGGATGTAATCGGCTGCGCGGCGAACGGGATAATACTCCACACGCTTTCGATGGAAAACGGTACAATCAGCCGAACCGCCACAATTACCCACAGGCAATACGACACGATTTTGGGGGCCTTTTTAAGCATCAATGAAACATAGAAAAAACGGCAGTAATTTCCAGTTTTAAGGATAGGCTCTCGCCGTCTTTGTCCTTATTTTACTGGATTTTACGCCGTCGCTCCCGGAAGCGCGGCGGCATAAACTTTCAAATCCTTTTTGTTTTACACAAGGGTAGTTGGATGATTATTCGCAACCAACATTTGTTTAATCTCAACTTGGTTTGCATATATTAAACCTAGCAATTGAAACATACGGCGAAAATTATCTTGTTGAGCTTCTTGTGGCGTTAATTCGCGAAAATCATCTGTTGTAAGTTCCATAATTTCGTTATCACTCATATTTCTCATAAAATACCTCCTATTTAATCAGCTTTTCAAATGTCTTGCGTAGTTTCATTGCGTGGAATATTATGGTTATGCCATTATGGTTTGCTAATAACTCTATCAATCTGCCTTTGGTGTCCATCCCAATGTACAAATACTTGCTTTCTTCTCTTTCAAGTATCATGCTCTTAATTGGAAAACGATAACAGTTGATAATGTCATCGTATGTACACCCATGTTTATACGCCGATTGCTTAACCTCTATTTCATACATATGGTATCTCCACTCTCTCCGTTCATATTACATAGTTCCTTTCAAAAGTATAGAGTAACCTGTCCAAAAACTCAATCCTAAAAATGGCAAGGGCTTCACCTCTGCCATTCCCGGCACTCAATAAAGGTATCGGCGGCGTTTATATCAGGCTCATGTTCAAAACCGTCAGAAACAAATTACTCATCTTCGCCACCGCTTTCATGTTCCTTTATTAATTGCGTCAGCTCTTCGACTTGTTGCGGTGTCAGCTTTTTCCCGCCGAAAAACGATGCGATAAATTGCGGCAGGCTTCCGCCAAAGATGTCCTCCACATAGTTGCGGCTTTGCCGTGCGCGCAGCTCGGCCTGGGTAAGGACTATTGACACATTGGCATTTTCATTCCGAAAGACGCCCTTTTCGCACAGCTTGCGCAAAATCGTATATGTCGTGGACTTCTTCCAATCCAGTTCCCGCTCGGCAAGGGACACCAGCTCCGGCGACGTCATTGGGGCTTCCTTCCATATTAATATGGCCAGCTTTTCCTCTGCGGATGTTAAGTTCATATGCCACCTCTCAAGTCCAGTTTAAAACGTTTAAACCAAATTGTCAAGTAGAAAAACTTATGGCACAATGCTATTACCCCGCGCCTAAATAGTAAGAATTTCTGATGGATGGCGGGAGTGAGTAAGCGCGCCTAGCGAAGGCGCGTGATTAGTACGCCGGACGAGGGCAAGTGCCACCGCACGGCTTGGTACAAGACGGGCACAGGCACTGCCCAAGCCGGCGGAATCATTACGTGTCAAGCGTTAGCGCGTCACACTCCCACCATCCATCAGAAATTCTTACTATTTAGGCGCGGGGTAATATCAACTTCGTTTTGGAGGTCATAATGGAGTGGCGAATCAAGCTGGATATTTTTCTGTCTGATTTTGAGCATATGAAGGACGTCGTCGGGGTGATGGTGTGCGGTAGCTATATAACCGGGAATCCCGGTAAGCATTCCGATTTGGATGTCCATATAATTCTCGATAACAATGTGAAGTACAGAGAGCGCGGCAATCGTGTTATTGACGGGCTGGTAATCGAATACTTTGCCAACCCGCCATATCAGATATTGCGATACTTTGACGAGGATTTGACGGATAAATCCCTTATGTCGCAAGTGCAGTTTGCCACGGGTGAAATTATTATGGATGAAGTGGGCGAAGTCGCGGCCTTGAAGGAAAAGGCCATCGCCATGATAGATGATTTTTATGTAAATCCGCCCGATGCGTCCGTGTCGGAGTTGGCAAAATACTTCATGTGGGACATGTTGGACGATTTGCAGGATGCCCACGAAACCAACAGAGCCGACTTCGATTTTTTGTATTTTACGGCCCTGGATTCGTTGCTGCGGGAATATACGTCTGCCATAAATCGCCCGTACAACCGCAAGGCCATACTCGGAAATATCCAAGACGCCCATGTACGCGAAAAGTATCTTTTGCGGGAGCTTCCCGATGAAACTATAAGCCGCTTAATTTCCGGGGCGATTACCGCCACCGGCAAAAACGAGAAAGTCAATATCTATCAGCAACTCACAAATGCAATATGGGATAAATTCGGCGGGTTTAACATTGATGGATTTAGATTAAAAGGAGGGCTTAATGATTTGTGAACATTTTGGGCGTTGCGGCGGTTGCGCATATTTGGATATTTCATACGAAGATGAGCTGACTTTGAAAAAAAACGCTTTGGTAGAATGCTTGGGGGAGTACGGTTTTTTGGTAAAATCCCTAAAGCCCTCACCGCTGCCGGTGGGCTACCGCAATAAAATGGAGCTGGCCTTTGGCGACGAAAGCAAGGACGGACGGCTCGCGCTGGGAATGCGCAAGAAGCGCAGCTACTACGAGGTGGCCACGCCGCTGGATTGCGTTCTTATTCCCGATGATTTTAAAAAAATTATCGAATATGTACTGGAATATTTCCGTGAGGCCGGCGAAGCGTTTTTTCATCGGAAGCGGCATATCGGTGCGCTGCGGCATTTAGTGCTTCGTCACGGAGCGTTTACGGGGGAAATTCTGATAAATCTGTCGGCCACGTCAGCGTTGCAAGCCCCCCTTGAGCCTTTTGTACAGGGGCTTACTTCGCTTCCCCTAGCCGGGAAAATCGTGGGCATTTTGCACAGCGTAAATGACGGAGTTGCCGATGCGGTCAAAAATGAAAATGTCCGGCTTCTGTGGGGACGGGACTATTTTTACGAAGAGATTTGCGGGCTTCGCTTCAAAGTGGCCGCCCATGCTTTCTTCCAAACGAATTCATCAGCGGCGGAAGTGCTATACGAAATTGTAAAGGATTACGCGGCGGAAGGAAATTTTAATCCTAAGCGACTGTCAATCATCGACGAAAGTGGTTTTCTCTCGGCGATTAGTGACCCAGAGCGTAGGATAAAATTTCCTTCCGCTGCGAACTCAACCGCCTATGACCTCTACTGCGGCACGGGCACAATCGCGCAGATTATCGCGCCGCTGTTTGAGCGGGTAGTGGGAATCGAACTGGTGGAGGACGCCATTCTTTCCGCTAAGGACAATGCAAAACTCAACTTCATCACCAATTGCGAATTTCACGCCGGTGACGTTTTTGACGTTTTGAGAAATCTGCCCGGCACCCGTCCGGGCGTTATAGTCGTAGACCCGCCCCGTGACGGCCTCCACCCTAAAGCCCTGTCGCAAATCTCTGCTCTCGCCTCGCCTCGCCTGATTTACGTGGCCTGCAAGCCCTCCTCCCTTGCCCGGGATTTGGTTCTGCTGGCCAAGGCCGGGTACACTCCCGTCAAAATCGATGCGGTGGATATGTTTCCGCGCACGCCCCATGTGGAGTGCTGTGCGTTGCTACGTCTAGCCGATACCTAGAAATCCTTGAGTTTAAGCACTTTGTTAAGCATAATGTCTTTAACGGAGCGGGTGAAAAATCACGAAATAAGGTGCTGAAAAAGTACATCACCGTAAAGGTCGTAATTGATATGGAGTGTGGGGACACAACAGAATAAAAAGTAGCGTTATCGAATAAGCCGAGAGCATAAAAACTTTCGGCTTTTTTCATTCCCCAAAAAAGGCGCGGCAACATGAGCATAAAAAAGCAGTTAAACCAACCAAGCCAACGCAAGCCCATCACAGGACACGGCTACATGGACGATATGCGTTTCGCTAAAGACACACGGCACATGATTGTATTTGACGTACTCACATGGGATAAATAAAAATATGATTTCAAGAAGCAGATTATGGGTTTCTTCAGGTTATTATAATGAAGATGAAATACTTATTAAACGTCCAGACAACTTAGACAAAAAATATTCATTACTTATGCGATATGTAAAAAATAGCACCATACACAGAAACGTCAATAAAGTATCCTAATGGTCATATATCTCGCTCAAAAGAATATATAATCCCTTATTTATTGAATTTAATGGAGCAACTGATTTAGATTACTTTAATTGAGGGTATAACAAAATCGGACATATACGCAAGGGCGCGGTAGCTGTCATTACTGACGGTTGCCACGCCCCTTTTTTATGAATGTACCTTTTGCCTAAACTCAATATGAAGCGTTTTACCCATGCCGTTTGCAATCTGTTGTAGGGTAGCTATGGTTGGGCTACTGTTGCCGTTCTCTATGCGGCTTATGTTTGATTGTCTAATTCCCGTCCTTTTTGATAATTCCGCTTGTGTTAAATTCAATTCCATACGGGCGGCGATAATCGCCTTGATATATTCACGCTCCGGGGCTTGCCGTTCCCATTCGGTGGCAAAATCAGGGTCTTTTAACTGCTCGTCTAAATATGTTTTGTAATCATTCATTTTTTATTTCTCACCTCATAATCCGCTTTATATTTCTTGGCAAGGGCAATTTCACTTGTCGGCGTTTTCTGTGTCTTTTTAACAAACCCATTCGTAAGAATAATTTTATTATCCACAACGAAAAAATAGAATATCTGCGTTATGTCACTTGCAAATTTGATTCTCAATTCAAATAAGCCGTTGTCTATTGCTTTTGAGTATGGCTCTCATAAGCTGTTGCCAAATTCCGCAAGTATGTCAATACTCCCCAATGCCTTAACACGCATTTTCTTGTCGAGGCTATCAAGGAAAATTTTTACGGGCTTATCCCCGTTTGGTAGTTTGTAATATTCCACATCAAACATATCATATCCCCTTACATAAATAATATTCCTTTTTTGATATATTGTCAACAATGCGTAATTGCGAAGTAATTATCGCAACGCGCAATCGTTTACGATTGTCGCAATTATAACTCCGCACCCCGTAGATATTGGCACGGCGAAGTAAAAGCCGCAAACCCACTAACGGAAAGCGCGATATGTATAGTCGTAAGTATGCTTTTAGTTCAATGCTTGAATAGGGTAAGAAGTTTGGCCCCATGTGGAGTGCTGTGCGTTGCTACGTCTAGCCGATACCTAGAAATCCTTGAGTTTAAGCATTTTGTTAAGCATAATGTCTTTAACGGAGCGGGTGAAAAATCACGAAATAAGGTGCTGAAAAAGTACATCACCGTAAAGGTCGTAATTGATATACACGCGCATATTTACCGCAAGGCGCATATCATATACAATGGGTTTTATAGACGTTTCCGTTGAAAATGGGCTCAGTCATCGCGTAAAAACGCCGAAGTCGCGGCACGCAGGGCAACAGCATTTACTTTGGGCCCCCGAAAATGGCCGCCGAAGCGGAAGGATATTCCGGCGTGTACTTGGCCATCGGAGGGAAAGCGGCGGGGCTGATTTGTGTGGAAGACCCCGTCCGCGAAGACGCCCGCGAGGTTCTTTCACAGCTGAAAGCCCTGGGCCTCGCCCGGATAATCATGCTTACCGGCGACGGAAGCTCTGCGGCGACGGCTGTTTCCGATTCGCTGGGAATCACCGAGTTCCGCGCCCACATGCTTCCCGAGGACAAGGCCGCTTTCGTGCGCGGCCTAAAAGAAAGCGGCCACACCGTAATCATGGTGGGCGACGGCATCAACGATTCCCCCGCCCTCTCCTGCGCGGACGTTTCCGTAGCCATGAAGGACGGCTCGGACATCGCAAAAGAAGTGGCAGATATTACGCTGTTAGGCGAAAATCTGGACGGCCTCATAACCCTGCGCCGCCTAAGCCAAAGCTTGCTGGCCCGCGTTCAGCGGAATTATTATTGGATTCTGGGCATCAACACATCCTTGCTTGGCCTTGGCCTCGCCGGTGCTATCGCCGCCCCCACTTCGGCAGTCGTACACAACATCTCCACCATGACCCTCAGCGGGTTGAGTATGCGGCCTTATGTGCATGATGACTCTACCTAAACAGGGCAACAGCATTTACTTTGGTCCCGAGGGGCCGGCGGTGCGGGGCTTGGGTTCCGTTCGCTTAAGGCTACGGCTTTGGACGGCTGGTAAGGCGGGAAAAAACGGCATTTCCTTAACGGCTTCCGCCGTTGAAAATGCTCGTTTTTCCATCCGCCTCAATGCGCCGCCCGCCTCCGCAAGTCGCTCACAGAATCCCAAGCCCCGCACCGCCGGCCCCCGGGCCCAAAGTAAATGCTGTTGCCCTGCGCGGCACGCGCTAGACTTCACCGTTCTCAACTGAAAACGCTATAATATAACGATAACGACGAGAGGAAATGAGCATGAATCAAAAAAATGTGTTGGTATTATTTGGGGGATGTTCCCCGGAGCATGAGATATCAAAGGAGAGCGCGAATGCGGTTATGGGCGCGCTGGGGCGGCACAATATAATTCCGGTGTATATAACGCGGGCAGGGAAATGGCTGCTGTACGACGGAAAGCTGGACAGCATTCAGGGAATAGACTGGGAGAAATTTGGGACGCCGGCGATTTTGAGCCCGGACAGAGTGAATCGCGGGCTGCTTAGAATCGTGGGCGACAAAGTGAAAACGATACGTGTAGACGTGGTGTTTCCGGTGCTGCACGGGCCCAACGGGGAGGACGGCACGGTGCAAGGGCTGTGCGAGCTGGCGGGGATTCCATATGTGGGATGCGGGGTGACGGCGTCGGCGGTGGCAATGGACAAATCCACGGCCCGGCTTGTGGCGCGGTCATTTAAAATTCCGCAAGCGGACTTTCTGGTGTTCGACAGAGTACAGCTGAAAGCGGATATAAAGTCCGCCCTTAAAAAAATCCGCTACAAGCTTGGTTATCCCTGCTTTGTAAAACCCAATACCGGCGGCTCGTCCATCGGCATATCAAAGGCTTCCAATAGAAAAGAGCTCATCACGGCTTTGGAAACGGCCGCAGGCCTCTCCTCCCGTGTGATAGTGGAAAAAGCCGTAACCGGCCGCGAAATTGAAATAGGAATTCTGGGTACGGGAATCGACGCAAAAGCCTCTGTTGCAGGGGAAATAATCCCCGCCGGGGAATTTTACGACTATGATTCCAAATATGAAAACCCGGACTCCCAGACAATCGTTCCCGCGGACCTGCCGGAAGAAATTTTGGCAAAATTGCAAAAATATTCGCTGGAGATTTTCCGCGCCATAGGCGGCCGCGGTTTGGCCCGGGCGGACTTCTTTGTGACCGAGGACGGGGTCGTACTGTTCAGTGAAATCAACACCGTGCCGGGGTTCACAAAAATAAGTCTTTTTGGCAAGGTGTGGGAAGACAGCGGCGTCCCCTGGCAAGAGCTCATCGAGAAACTTATCGAGCTGGCCGTATCGGATGCGTAGACCCATAGGAATATTTGACTCCGGAGTAGGGGGGCTGACCGTCGCGAAGGAAATCCGGCGGTTGCTGCCCCACGAGGACATTATATATGTAGGAGACACGGCCCGCGCACCATATGGCGGCAAGGACGAGCCGACTTTGCTAAACCACGGCCGCGACATAATCCGCTTTCTGCAAAAAAAGGACGTAAAAGCCGTGGTGATGGCCTGCGGAACAAGCTCTTCCACTTCCTTCGAGCAGCTTCGTGGGGAATTTCCGAATCTGCCGATGGTAGACACCATCCGCCCCGGCGCGAAAGCCGTTTTGGAATTGGCCGCCAACAGGCCCGGCATAAGGCTGTGCTTCGTAGCCACAGCGGCCACAATAAAAAACGGCCTGTTTACGCGCCTGATTTCCCAGGAACGCCCGGACTTGGTTGTGCACGCCAGAGCCTGTCCCCTGTTCGCGCCCATGGTAGAAGCGGGGCTTGCCGCAATCAAAAACCACCCGCTTACCCGTTTCGTTGCGGAATTTTACCTCTGTGACCTGCGCGGCCAAGTTGACGCCGTAGTTCTGGGCTGCACCCACTACCCCCTGCTAACAGACGCCCTGACTTACGCTCTGGGTGACATAACCTTTATAAACCCGGCCCAGGCCACAGCCCAAGCCGCAAAAGAATTACTGTCTGGCGATTCGGGTGATGGCGACCACAACGACTCCGACTCACCCGGAAAAACAACTTTCTACACCAGCGGCGACCCCGAAGCCTTTGCCCGTACCGCCCACTCCATACTATTGCCTACACATCATATTTATCCCGTTGCAATTGGAATAGTTCCGCATATCGGTGTTGGTTCTTCAGCAACGCAGCTTGTGTGCCGTCCTCCACAATACGCCCATGCTCCAGCACAATAATACGGTCGGCCAAAACCACATTAGCAAGGCGATGTGAGGTGAACAATGTCAACTTTCCCTCGGTAAGCGTTTTTAATGCCTCGAATATCTCATGCTCTGCCAGTGGGTCAAGGTTGGAAGATGGCTCATCCAGTATCAACGCCGTATGTTGTCGATACAGTGTCCGCGCCAATGCCAGCTTTTGATGCTGACCGCCCGATATCTCTATGCCCTCGGGGTCGTACAGGCGAGTGAGGCTGGTGTCCAACCCCCTTGAGGCTTTGGCTAAAATATCGCCGCAGTACGCCGCCAACAAGGCGCGGTGCGCGCCTGCATCTGCATCATTCTGCCCATCGTCGGCAATGGTAAAATTCTCACGTAGGGTGAAATTGTAGTTAAGCATATCTTGAAAATACACACTGAAATTCTTACGAAGCTCCGCCAGCTTGTATTCCCTTATATCTATGCCATTGACGCTAATCATGCCCACATCGGGGTCATACATACGTAACAGTAACTTAACCAGCGTAGACTTTCCTGAGCCGTTTAACCCCACCAGCACCAGTTTTTCCTTTTTATGTAGAGCAAAGGTAATATCCTGCAAGGCCAGGACAGATGCCGCAGGGTACGTGAAACTGACTCCCTCAAATGCAATGCTTTCCACCCGGGTCAAATCAAGCGTACCCGTATCCGCTACACGGTTAGTAAAGTCGTCGAGCTTTTTTATGTTTTCAATTTTCAACCGATTATCGTATATCTGTAACGCTGCTGACGAGAACAAACTTATAGACATCCACAACTGTCCCGCCAATCCGGTAAACAGGGCATAGTCCCCCACCGTGTTATATCCTCCCAGCACCCCAAAGGCGATATCCACCCCTATAAACACCACCACAACTTCAGGTAGGCACGCCAGCAGCCCGGTAGACACAGACCGCCGCCGCGTCATGCCTCTGCGCTTGGTGAACAGCTGTGTCCACCGCCCACGATACCGTGCCCGCAGCCATTCCCCCGCCCCAAACAAGCGCATATCTTGGGCATACTCCTTTACGGACGCCAAGTGTTGTGCATAGTACATTTGACGATGTTCGTTTACCTGTTCTAAGCTGAGAATATACAGCAACTTGGTATACTTTGCGGCGGCAATGGAAGAGGGTGCAGCCGACACCATCATTGCCAATCCATACAGGGGATTGGCCGAATACAGCACCGCAAAAGCCCCAATAAACGACACAGCGGCACTAACACATGAAAGCACACTCCACACTATGTGGCTTACTGCCATCGAATCCTGTGATGCAGATTGCAGACGGTCGTAGTAAGTCGGGTTGTCAAAAAACTCAATGTCTGCATCCAATGAGCGTTTCATCATGTTTAATGCGATTTCGCCGTTAATCATCTCGGTTTGCATGGTTTGGCTGTACTGAACGGCCTTTTGGCTGACCACGCGCACCATGGCAATGCTAAACAATAATGTAAAAAGGGTCAGCAACGCGGCAGTTTGCTCTTGCGGCAACCATGCAGGTGCATCCGGCGCACCGGAAAGCAAGTCTATCATATGCTTACCCACAAATGCCGCCAAGATTGTAAGCAACGGCGTGATAATATCAGACACTATACGAATGATTGTATATAATTTAGATGACCGCCAAGACAGAGCCAAACACCAGCGGATAGTAGCCCAAAAACCGGGGAGTGTACGTATAAAATCGCGCATCATCAGATACCCGCTAATCAAAAATCCGCACAACCGCCCCATGGTACAATAGCCTATCGGATGAAAACACAATTGGGTCATCCGGAGGTAAAAAGCGCAGATTTACCATATCACCCAGCCGTGGGGGACGATCCATGGAAACGCGGTGGCGAGAGGCTACATATTCGCGCCCCCAAACGCCGTTGCGCCGCGAAACCGTGTAAATATGATATTCACCTGTAAACTCGTTACGATGCACCGCAGAGGTAGGAACCAAGGAATCACTTACAGCGTTAAACTCCCTGGGTGACATGAAAACAGTAACATTTTCCCCGGGCCATACTTGCTCGCGCACCCCATCACCCCGTCCGGCACGGAAGGGGCTGGTATAGTTGAAGATGATGGTTGCATCGTCGTTTTCCGACAGTACGACACGGGCAATTTCCGTGCGTTCACGGTGGCCTACGTTTTCCGAAACTACGTAGGTTATGAGAGCCGGCGGTTCGCTCATATAATCAATCCACGCAGTATGGGGAAGAAACACCTCAATAGTCCACACCACCCCAAATGCGGCAAATTCCTCGCTTGCAGGCTGTATAGTGCTACGGGTCACATATTCCCACACAAAGGAACCGGATTGCGCAAAACCAATATCCACCAAGGGCTTGCGTCGCTGAGCGTAGGTGCGGGAGTAAATCGTCACACCGCTCAGTCCCAGTATAAACACGAGTGCTAAAATTTTTGCTACCATCTTTGATTTCATAATTATTGCTTCCTTCCTGAATATATAATCCCCTCGCTTAAGTCATCCTGTCCGTAAATAAAGACAATCAATGCCGGAATCATAAACAGCGTAGACAGCGCGAACACGACCCCAATGTTACCGGTAAGGTCTGTGGATAAGTACACAGACATGGGCAACGCAAATTCATTGCGGATAAATATCACGGCTTGGTCGACGATATTCCACGCCTCTGCAAAGGCCAGCACCGCCAGCGCGAACAACGCAGGCTTTATATTTGGCAACACAATTCGCCAAAACACCGTCAACTCGCTTGCGCCGTCTATTTTTGCGGCTTCAATCAGGCCGTTGTCAAAGCCCTTCATTTGTTGACGAATCAGAAAAACACCAAAGGGAGCCACAACAGCCGGCAAGATTACGGCGAAATAGCCATCACTGATGCCCAAAAAATTTGCGGCGATAAAGTGAGGCACAAGCAAGGCCTGCATGGGCAGTAGCATGATAATGATATACGCAAAAAACAGCTTATCCTTGTGACGTGCCTTTGCCCGCTCAAAGCCGTAGGCGGCCAGCGGGGCAATCAAAAGCTGCCCCAGCACAATGGGTACTACCAGGATAATTGAGTTCCACATAAACCTGAGGTGCGCAGGCTCACCAAATAAAATATGCCGCCAGCCCGAGGCGGTAATCAGCGTGGGCAAAAAGGTCATGTCCATGTAATGCATACTGCCCGAAATTACCCCAAACGCGCTGTGGGGCGTTACCATGGCTGTGTACCGTGCGGCGGCTTCCGTCACACTCATAAATGAATTGGACACAATAAACACAATGGGCAGCATATTCACAATAACCACGCCGATTATCACCAGCAACCGCGCATTGTATGACAGTCGTTTTTTGCGCATCGTGCCCCCCCCCTTAAAAATTATCAGACATTTTCCGTTGCCCGGTAAAAATGCCCCACACCAGCACAACGGTAACAGCCGAAATAGCAGTAGCCGTCACCGACAGCCTTTGCATATTAGCAAAAAGAAACTGATTGTTCATAAAATGCTGTAGCATATATACGCTTCTGTGAGGGTACTGTCCGTACAGCAAATATATCTCACGAAAGATTCTAAAGGAGTTGATAATAGACATCATAAAGACAATAAACATCGTGGGCATCATATAAATGAGCGTAACACGGCGCAGGGTGGCAAAGGCACCCGCGCCCTCCATCTTGGCCATTTCGTAATAATCCTTGGGAATAAACTGATACCCCGACAAAAACAGCACCATATTGAAGCCAATATTCCTTTGCAAAAACACCAGCACCACCACATAGAAAGCCCAATCCGAAGCAAGCCACGGCACGGTACTCATTCCCGCCCTAAACAAAAGGCTGTTAATCGCGCCGTTATCCGCAAACAGCACATTCCAAAAAAACACAACGGAGCCCGACGGAATAATCATGGGTAGCATAAAAAAGACGGACAACAACTTCTTTTGCGTCAAATTTTGCAAAAGCGACGCCAATATAAAAGATATAAGCATATTCAAGGGTACACTAACGGCAATAAACCGCAAAGAATTGGTAGCCCCCAGCCTAAACGCCATGTCACCAACCAGATTTGCAAAGTTAGCCAAGAAAACAAAATCACCCCTGTTGTTGGTAAGGGCATAAACCAGTGTACCCACCCCAGGGATGAAAAAAAACACAGCCATGCCCATTAGACTTGGGAGAACAAATACCCAAGCAATGCTGACTCTAAAGGGCTTGCGCCTACTCATGTACATACAGTTCCAACCGATTTTGCATACTTGCCAGCGCACGGGGTATATCCTGTTGCCCAGAGACCAGTAGCCATACATCAGGGTATAGCAACGAGCGCATGATAGCCCTGTTGGTTCGTCGTTCAAAGTTTACCGCTTCCATCATGCCGCGCATATGCTCCATAGTTTTGGCTACTGTCTGCTCACGATGTTCGTCTTGGGTAATCGTAGCATACCGCTCAAAGCCAAAAACAAACCATGCTCCGCGGTGTGCCTCGTATAAATGGCCTCCAAACTGTGTGTCAAACCTCGCCCGATTTACAGGGAGACTAAAGAGACCCTGTACGTGGTCTATATGGTCAAGGCATTCTTCAAGCTCTATCACAAAGCGCATAAACTCCCAAGCAAGATTTCTGTATTGGGAGGCTTCCAGCATTGCCATATTTATTATACTTCTAAAGCCCTTGCCTTCACCTCCGGCATATGCCATAAGAACAGGTGGGGAGAGCTGCATATTCGGATGGTCTTCAAGCATAAACCATATGTAATACCCAAGATACATTATTTCCGGATATGTGGTGAAACGCATCTGACTGGATTCACTGACGAAGTTCCAAGGAGCAAAAGGGCGATACATGTGTATTACTCGTGTCGGCGTGAATTCAACCTCTTCATGCAGGGGTATTTGCATTGCCATTTCAAGCCTGTGCCGCATTTCCGGCGTGTCCACAAAAACCTCCCCGGTTTGCAAGTCGTACAGCCGTTCTCGCATCAATATATCCAACACAGAAAACTGCCGAGCGGGAAATATCAGCTCATCCGGAAATGCTTCAACTATACGAAAATAATAATAAATTTCATCGTCAACGGTAAATGTCGCCATTTGTGTCACGTCCACGCCAATACCCTCAAAAAGCCTCCTGTTAAGCAATGAAAAATCGGGATGCACATGATGCGGCAAATGAAACAAACTACCTTGCACTTCTGCAGCCCTAAAGATATTGTCAAAGTAGTGCACCCGATTAATCCCCCTTGGGCCGTCTAAAAAGGGATTTAAATCAGCAAAGACCGCACCCATATCCATTTTTTCAAAAACCTTTTCGCCATGAAAAGCTAAAATATCGGGTGGATTTGC
>JGI24694J35173_10002781_pt1 | contig 13928 bp, 11 predicted proteins | sample TergutCo191P1_FD_35173 | JGI IMG/M metagenome (IMG submission 35173) | reverse complement strand
GTTCGCCGCCGCCTGGGTAAGAAACATATTCGCCCTGGCGTTAATTCCAAAGACATGGTCAAAACTTTCTTCGCTCATTTCAAGCAAATCCGCTCTGACCTTTGGCGCGATACCGGCATTGTTCACAAGCACATGAATGCCGCCGAAACGCTTTATCGTTTCTTCCAGCATTCTTTGGCGGTCTTCCGCCTTGCTGACGTCCCCCCGGATATAAAGATACTCACCGCTAATGTCCCGGAACGTATCGCTTTCCTCAAGCGGGCTTACCGCGTTAATCGCAACATTAAATCCGTCATGCGAAAGCCGCGCGGCAATTGCCCTGCCTATGCCCCGTCTTCCGCCTGTAATGAGCGCTGTTTTTTTCATTTCTCTTATCCTCTTTTGGGGGAGTTTTGTAAGCATGCGTTTTTTCCCAGTTCCCTGGCTTTTTCCGCCAGGGCTTTTACTCTTGTTTCGGCTTCCAGGGCATTTTCCTCAAGGTCATCCCAGGCAGGATCAAGACAATTGCCAGCCCTAAATGGCCTGAAATACCAGGGGGCGTTATCCGCAAGGGGGGCCAGGGCTTCAATGTCAACTTCGGTGATAAAGCCGCCGGGCAGGGCAAGAGTGCGGTATTCGTGCTCTATGCCCGATTCACGGATAAGGGCGGCGCTTTGAATCAGCTTATCGCCGGACTCCCCGTATCTGGCGGGGGCTATTTTCAGATCCAGGGACAGGAAATCGGGGCGGGTCTCCGCGCGGCTGAAAAGATTTTCCAGCATGGCGGGGAACGTTCCGTTGGTGTCAAGTTTCACCAGGAGTTTTAGCTTTTTGATTTCGCTGATAAGGCTGCCCAGTTCTTCATAAAGGCAGGGTTCCCCGCCGCCAAGGACAACGCCCCCCAGAACAGAACGCCGCTTCCTGATATGGGAAAGCGCATCCTCCACGCCGACAAGGCCCGCAGCTTCGCCTGTAACCAGTTCCCGGTTATGACACCAGGGACAGCGGAGGTTGCAGCCGGAGAAAAAAACCACCGACGAAAGACGGCCCGGATAATCAACCAGGCTCGTTTTTCGAAGAAGTATTTTCGCGGACAAAGCGCCTGAAGATTATTGCCGGAAAGCGATGGATTCGCTGCCGCCGAGCAAGAGGCCTATGGTTTCCGCGTCTCTGGCGCGCTTGAGTTCCTCNCCCCCGGAAGAAAGAAGNATGGCGGTGGGAGTTGACATCACATTGCGCCGCCGCGCCTCGGCCATGCCGTCCGAGGTATCAGCGTTTACCANNTTGACCGGGATACCAAGCCGNCCCGCGGCGGCCTTTGCCGGACTGCAGCCGGGGCAGGAAGAGCGCACAAAAAGAAGGAGATGTATTTCCGAAAAGCCTTTGCTTTCGGTTTCGGAAAGTTCCTTCACCGGCGGGGAAGCGCGCATGGAAGAAGTGGTACTCGCGGCGGCGAGTTCTGCGGGGAAAGAGGCGGAAAGGGCGGCGGCGTGCAATCCGTCAACGTCTATGCGGTAAAGCCGCCGCTCGCCGTATTCTTCCCGTTTTCCCCTGTTCCAGTTACGCACCGAACGGTAATACCCGACGATACGGCTGTACACCTCCGCCGGCGTACCTTCCACAGTTGAAAGGGCCTCCCTCGCCGCGGCTAATTCATTTTCAATGTCCTCAAGGTTTCTCATGCTATACTCCCCGCCATTAGGCGTTATTGTTTTTTGTTGTCCACATTTATGGACGTAATTAGCGCGCGGAAGCCAAAACCTCCTCNCGCTCTTTTTCAAGATCAGTAATTCGTGACAGTAATTCGTTTTCTTTTTCCGCCCGGCATTTTGGGCAGGAAAAATGCTCGCCGTGCAGATAGCCGTGAACCGGACACACTGAAAAAGTCGGCGAAATGGTAAAATAGGGAATCCGGTAACGGTGCGCTATGGTCTTCACCAAATCCCGGCAGCTGCGCCAGTCCTCAACCGCTTCGCCCAGGAAAGTGTGGAAAACCGTGCCGCCGGTATAGGCGGACTGGAGTTCCTCCTGAAGATCCAGGGCTTCAAAAATGTCTTCGGTTTCCATTACCGGAAGCTGTGTAGAGTTCGTGTAGTAAGGATCGCCTTTTCCGTCATTCCCGCCGCCGGCGCAGATGATCCGGGGGTACTTTGACTTGTCGTGCCTTGCAAGGCGGTACGATGTAGATTCCGCCGGAGTGGCCTCAAGGTTAAAAAGTTCCCCGGTCTCTTCCTGGAAGTCCGCAAGTTTTTTCCGCATAAAGCCTAAAACTTTAAGCGCGAATTTTTTGCCGCGGTCAGTGGCTATGGTATTTTCCCCGCCCATAAAATTCAAAAGACATTCGTTCATGCCCACAAGCCCTATGGTGTTAAAGTGGTTGTCCAGGTTTTTAAGGTAACGCTGCGTGTACGGGAAAAGTCCGCTGTCCAAAAGCCGCGACACAATTTTACGCTTGATTTTAAGGCTTTCTTTGGCCAGATTCATAAGCCATTCCATGCGGCGGAAAAAATCTTCTTCGTCCCTGGCAAGGAAACCTATGCGCGGAAGGTTAATCGTCACCACGCCGATAGAGCCGGTCAGTTCATCAGAGCCGAAAAGACCGCCGCCGCGTTTGCGGAGTTCCCGCTTGTCAAGCTGAAGGCGGCAGCACATGGAGCGCACATCTTCAGGATTCAAATCCGAGTTGACGAAATTCTGAAAATACGGTGTCCCATAACGCGATGTCATTTCAAAAAGAAGGCGGGCGTTATCGCTTTCCCAGTCAAAGTCGGACGTAATGTTGTACGTGGGGATGGGATACTGAAAACCCCGGCCCTCGGCATCCCCTTCAATCATGAGCTCGATTAATATGCGGTTTACCCGGTTCATTTCTTCCTGGCAGTCTCCGTAACAAAAGTCAGCTTCCCTGCCGTTTACAAAGGCTGTCTTGCCGCGCAGATCTTCCGGGCAAGTCCAGTCAAGCGTGATGTTGGTAAATGGCGCCTGACACCCCCAGCGGCTTGGGGTGTTTACCCCGAAAATAAAACTTTGCAGACACTGTTTGATTTCCCTGTCCGAAAGCTCATCCGCTTTTACAAAAGGGGCAATGTAGGTGTCGAAAGAACTGAACGCCTGCGCGCCGGCCCACTCGTTTTGCAGACAGCCCAAAAAGTTCACCGCCTGCTGCATCAGCGTGGAAAGGTGCTTGGCGGGCTTGCTGGTGATTTTGTCCGGTACCCCTCCCAGGCCCTCCATGATGAGCTGCCTGAGCGACCAGCCCGCGCAGTAGCCGGAAAACATGGAAAGGTCGTGGATGTGAAAATCCGCGTTCCGGTGCGCGTCGGCGATTTCTTCGGGATAGATATTTTTAAGCCAGTAATTGGCGGTGATGCTCCCTGAATTGTGGAGTATGAGGCCGCCCAAAGAATAGTTGACATTGGCGTTTTCGTTTACGCGCCAGTCGGACTGTTTCAGGTAGCCGTCCATGGTGCTGTCTATGTCCAGCATGAGTTTTTTCACATCACGCATGGCCTGGCGGCGGGCGCGGTAAAGAATATACGCCTTGGCTACGGCTGTTTCCCTCGCTTCGATAAGCGCGGTTTCCACAAGGTCCTGAATTTCCTCAATGGCCGGAATGGAATTCGGATGACGCTTACCCATCATCCCGGCGATAAGGTTTTCGACCTTCGCGGTAATGTCTTCTACCCTGGCCGCGCTTTCGCTTTGCAGCTTGTCAAAGTGAATGTTTGTCTCAGCCGTTCCGCCGGTTCCTACCGCTGCAAAAGCCTTGTTAATGGCGCTGCTGATTTTGGATCGGTCATATTTTTCAATTTCGCCCGATCTTTTTACAACTTGCTTTATAAAAAATTCCTTGCCCACTATGAACATTCCCTTCTGTCTACTTTTTGAATCTCTTGCACAAATTCATCCAAATCCTCAAAATGCCGGTATACCGAGGCAAAGCGTATATAAGCCACTTTGTCCAGGGCGGCCAGTTTTTCCAGCACAAGATTGCCGATGGCGGCGGAGTCAATTTCATGGTTCACTTTCCCCATGATGACCGCCATATCCTCAATCTCGTTGATCAGCCTTTCAATACTCATCTGGGAAACCGGCCGTTTTTCCAGCGCGCGGGTTATGCCGCGTTCAATTTTGGCCCGGTCAAAAGGCTCCCGGCGGCCGCTTTGCTTTACTACCATAAACTGCTTGTCTTCAGTCCGCTCATAACTGGTAAAACGATAACTGCAATTGTTACATTCCCGGCGGCGGCGAATGGCATCGCCGTTGGCCAGCGTTCGGGAGTCTATCACTTTGTCATCGAAACTGCCGCAATGGGGACAACGCACAGTTGTGGTACCTCAGTACTGGTTATTGATATATAGCGCCATATATATAGCGTATTTTTATCTTGTTTTTATTGTATCACACAATATCTTGTGGTGCAAGAGGGGCCAAGGCCAATCCGCACAAAAAGGGGAATTTTTATGAAATTTACGGCTTTTTTATGGATAATTATTCACCGGCCCCTTCGGCAAGCAGGGATTCCGCCAGCGCCAGGGCCTGGTCATATTCGGCTATGAGTATGTTCCTGGATATGCCCTGAATAACAGCGGCCTCAGCGTCAGGGAGGTTCAGGGCCAACAGTTCATCCAGGGTATTGTTCATCACGCGGGCATCAAGGGTTTCAAGTGAGTCCTTTAGCCTTGCAAGCTTGGCCTTTAACAGCATGTCCATATCCGGGGAAGTGATCACTTTTTCTCCCTGTTCGCGGAACAGGATTAGCCTTTCGTTGATCTCGCTTAAAAGTGCTTCCAGCGACTCCAAAAATGGAGCGTTATGCATGATGATAAAATCCTCGTCTGATCTCTTTCCGGCCTTTTCCAAATCTCTGGCGGCGGCAGACAGGTCTTCCGCGCCGATATTCGCGGCGGCGCTCTTTAGCGCGTGGACATGAATTGTGTACAATTGTATCTTGCGTTTTTCAAGGCACGCTTCCAGTTCCCTGGCTTTTTCCATCCCGTCATCATAAAATACATGCAGTGTTTCAAAATAGCGCTTGATTGATCCGCCCGCCAGCGCAATGCCTTTTTTTACGTTCAAGCCGTCGATTTCAGGTAGCGCCGGGGAGGCAGCATCAACGGCAGCGGAGACGGGCAGTTCCCTTTCATACAGCGATGAGACCTTTTGCTGTTTTTTTCGTGGAATCCATTTTTCCAGAATTGAGTTCAGCTTGACAGTATCTATAGGCTTTGCCAAAAAGTCGTTGAAGCCGTTGTTTATGAACATATCGCGTGTGCCGGTAATGGCGTTCGCTGTCAGCGCGATAATGGGCATATCACTGTAATAGTTGTCTTCGCCGCCGCCCAAAGCCCTGATGCGCTTTGTGGCCTCAACGCCGTCCATCTCAATCATCCAGTGATCCATAAAGACCAGGTCGTAGTGTGTACTTTGTATCGCTTCAATTGCCTCAGGGCCGCTTTTGCATAAGTCAACATGCATTTTATACGGAAGCAGCAGTCCCTCAGTTACGACAAGGTTGGTTTTGATATCGTCAACAACAAGAATCCTTGCATCAGGCGCGGTAAAGTTTAACAGCGAATCGTTTTCTTTATACAGGTAAGCTTCGGTTACACCGTTGAGGATATTGGCAACCGATATACAGTGCGCAGGCATGGCAAGGATATTAAAATCTTCGGTAGGGGGCGTTTCGCCGAACTCCGTAAGCATAACAACGGTAGAAGTCTGCGCAAGTGTCGCGATTGCGTTTTTGCTGTACTCATACAATGCCGGCGCAAGAAAAACAAAGGGATAGCCGCCGCTTGACAGTTTTCTGCGAAAGGAGATTCCGGTTGAAGCAAAATCACAGCGCACGCCCAAATTTTCAAGCGTAGTCATAATGGACTCGGCATAAATATCCCGGCGCTCGTAAATGAGAACGCTTTTTTCCTCCGGATTTTTTACAGCCGCCAGCTTGCTGTGGGAAACAAATATTTGGGGGAGCGTAACGGTAAATATGCTGCCTTTTCTGTATTCTGAAAAAACCTTGATGTCCCCGCCCATCGCCCTGAGGATGTTCCAGGTAATTGCAAGGCCCAGTCCCGTTCCCTCTATGCTTTTGTTTTTCTCCGCGTCAAACTGGGAAAAATCTTCAAACAGCTTATTCATGTCTTCCTGTTTTATGCCCCTGCCGGAATCCTTTACAATGATGCTCAGGTTAACGCACTCTTCATTGACTATTGTTCCGGTGATGGTAAAGGACACATAACCTTCATCGGTATATTTTACGGCATTGGTTAAAAGGTTAAGCATGATCTGGCGGATTCGTGTCTCATCCCCGTACAGCTCGTTTGGTATGTTGCTGTCTATATTCACGGCAAAGCGCAGCTGTGAATCAATGAGCTTCATTTTGATAATGCTGATAACATCGTTCATCAGTGAGGAAAACAGATAATTGTCCGAAACAATTTCCATTTTCCCCGATTCGATCTTCGTTATGTCAAGGATATCGTTGATTATCGACAGGAGGTTTGCGCTTGCCTGTTTTATCGTAAGGATATGCCCGCGGGATATGTCCAGGTCTTTCTCGCGCAGGGCAAGTTCTGCCATGCCGACGATTGCGTTCATGGGCGTGCGTATCTCGTGGCTCATCTTCGCCAAAAAATCGCTTTTGGCCCTGGAAGCCTTGCGCGCTTCCTTTACCATGACTTCCAGCTGAGAATTGGATGTGCGGATATCACGCGCCATTTCGTTCCGTATCAGCGTACAGGCTATCATGCGGCTGATGGAACGCAGGATCAATTCTTCGTTCTTTACAAATATGTGTTCACTGCGGCGATCGTCGAACGCGACAAAGCCCCAGAATTTATCGCGTACAAACACCGGAACCGCAAAAGCGGACAATACGCCGTGGTTTGGATCCTCCATTTCCGGGAACATATTGCGCGTCATGATGTTAAGGCATTTTCCTTTTCCCAGCGCTTCTTCGCAGTTCGGGATATTTTCATCGTAGGATATGTCCGGCAGCACATCATTGGTCTGCGGGATATTGTCGTCCAGCCACTCGTAGGCCAGGGTGCAGTACAGGCGTTCGCCCCTGCTGTAGTTTTTCCATATTGATACGCGGTTAACGTCAATGGTTTCCCCGATAATGGACATGGAGTCAAATAAATTGCTCTCAAACTTTTCGGTGTCAGGATCCAAAAGCATGGCGGAAACATGGTTCATGGTTTTAAGGAGCGCGTTCTGCTTTTCAATCTCATTGAGCATCTCCATATGCTCGCGCATGTCCCGCACATAACCTATAATAACATAATCATTGTTGTAACTGACACGCACCAGGGTGATCTGTGCCGGTATCCGTGTGCCGTCCAGCAATTGATGCATCCATTCAAAAGAATATTTGCCTTCCTCAAACGCTTTTTCAAAATACAGATGGGACAACTTTACAGAAAGCCATCCGTCCGGCTGATATTTCGGCGACAGGTTAAAAAACTGGTCTATGAATTCCTGCTTGCTTTTCAGTTTAAAGAGCCTTGTGGCTTCGCTGTTGCAGGCAAAGCATTGGTGTTCCTTGTTCAGCATGATGCAGCAAAAGGGAATCGTGTCCAGCATAAGCTCTGTGAGTTTGTGCGTTCTGTCCAGTTCGTCCAGTATCGTTTTAAACTCAGTCAAATCCCTTCCGATTCCAAGCAGACCGGTTATCTTGCCGTCCTGGATTAAGGGAACCCTGATGGTCTCTATGAATTTTCTTTCGCCGCCAGAGAAGGTTCTCCACGCCTGTCCTTTTACCTGCCGTTTTTCATTAATCGCAACGGCATCCAGGCTTAAAATATGCTGAATTTGTTCTTTGTCCTGATAAAGATCATGGGATGTTTTGCCGATTATTTCCATTTCATCGTATCCGTGCAATTTCCCAAAGGCGTTGTTATAGCTTGTGAAAACGCCGTTTATGTCTTTAATAAACACCACATCAGGCATGGCGTTATATATTGCCGAAAGGGCTGTTGCCTGGTTCTTGTACTGTTCCATCAAGGTCTTGGGCTCGGTCATATCCCTCCCGATTCCAAGCAAGCCGGTTACCTCGCCGTCCTGGATCAGGGGAACCTTTATGGTCTCCAGGAACTTCTTTGTGCCGTCGGGAAAAGTTTTCCATGACTGCTCGCTTACCGATGTTTTTTCAGCGAATACGGTATTGTCATGATCCTGAAAGAGGCGGGACAATTCCTTGTCCTGATAAAGGTCGAGGGACGTTTTCCCGATTATTTCCGATTTATCGCGTCCCTGCAGCTTTTCATAGGCATGGTTACAGCTGGTAAAAACCCCGTTCCTGTCTTTGGTGAACACAATGTCAGGCAGGGCTCCGTATATGCTGGAAAGGGTTGTTGCCTGCCTTTCGTACTGCTCAAATAAGGTCCTGAACTCTGTCAGGTCTCTGGCGATTCCGAGCAGTCCTGTCACTTCGCCGTCCTGGATCAGGGGAACCCTTACAGTCTCTACAAACCTTCTTGTGCCGTCGGCATAGGTTCTCCAGCCTTGTCCCTTTACCGGCCGTTTCTCTTTGACGACGGTCTCGTCCAGGTCTTTAATCAGCTGGACATGCCCCTTGTCCTGGTAAAAATCATCGGGGAAAATATCCGCGGTAGTACGGCCGATTATTTCCTGTTCCTTCATGCCGTGAAGCTGCTCAAAAGAGCGGTTACAGCTTGTGAATGCACCGTTTCTGTTTTTGGTGAACAGCAAATCCGGCAAAATATTATATATGGTAGACAGGACAGCAGCCTGGTCTTTTTGCTCTTTGCGCAGCTGTCTGTTTCTTATGGTCAAAAACACCAGGATAGCAATAGAGCATAATAGCAGAATAGAGGATACAGTGATATAAGCAGTGCCTGGGAGAACATTCATTACTATAGTATATATATGGTTTTTCTTATAAAAACAAGGCTCAAATTTGTAAAACTTTTTAAAGCCGGCATTTTCCAAAGGCTTTACAGCGCTTGTCTTTTCCCCCCAAGCCTGATATGCTTGAGGAATGAAAGTAGGGATAGACACGTTTGCCTGTAACAATGGTAAATCAGCGATTGGTGTCTATTTGATGCATTTACTGAAAAGGATACCTCCCTCCGGTGCCAATTATGAGCTTTTCGGATGGGAGTATGATCGTTTTGCCTACAGCGAAGCGGCTCCGGATATGGAGTTTATTCCCCAGTGCTCGGTAAACGGGCGTCCTGCCAATTTCCTTTGGCATGTTTTTAAATACCACCAATTTGCCCAAACTAGGGCCTGGAACCTCTGTTTTTTCCCCGCCGCCCACAAAAGGCTCCCTGTCTCCTCCCCCTGCGCAACCGTAGGGGTTGTCCACGATATGGCCCCCTGGTGGGAGCGCAAAAAGCGTGAATACCTGAACACCTTTATCCGCATGCTCCTGCCCAGTGCCTTAAGGCGCCTGGATCGGGTTATAGCGGTTTCCGGGTGGGTAAAACAGGAACTTATGGATATTACGGGAATCAAGGAAAACAAAATCGAAGTAATTCCCAACGGGATTGACCTCCAGGCCTTTTACCCCCGTTCCCGCGGGGAGGAAAGCGTTGTGCTTATCCAGCCTTTCAGTTTCAGGCGGCCCTATGTACTGTACGCTTCCCGCCTTGACCACCCGGTGAAAAACCATGTTAAGCTAATACAGGCGTTCGGTATTTTTAAAGAAAGGACAAGATACCCCCACCGCCTGGTGCTGGCCGGGGGCGACAGCCGCGGGGCAGAAAAGGTCAAGGAAGCAGCAGCCGCTTCTTCCCACCGGAATGATATTTTCTTTACCGGGCACTTTCCGTACACAAGTCTTCCCGAACTGTATTCCGGGGCTGATATTGTTGTGATCCCTTCCATGTATGAAGGATTTGGGATGGGGGTATTGGAAGCGATGGCAAGCGGGGTTCCGGTAGCCTGCGCCAGGGCGGCTTCCCTGCCGGAAACCGCCGAGCACGCCGCCCTGTACTTTGATCCCCGGAATGCGGAGGACATGGCGGACAGAATGGTTACCTTAACAACCAACCGCGATATTCACCGGGAATTCCGCCAGCTGGGTTTGGAACAAGCCAGGAATTTTTCCTGGGACCGCTGCGCTCACCACACTCTGGAAATCATTCAGAAAATGGTTACTTAACGCTGATTGTATTCCCTTGCTTTTTCCAGACAGTTCTTGCAAAGGGTATGCTTCAACGAACGTAATTTTTTTCCGCACCTCGGACACTGGCCGCTTTCTTTACGCGCGGCGTACCTTTCCCGCCTTTTCTCGTTGATCTCGTCCCTATGGTTTTCCAGGAAACGCTGTTGGCGCAAACGGTTGGCTTCTCTTTGGTCTTTTGTTGGCATGCTGCGAACTCCTCATGGTAAACATAACACATTTGCTTAACGACTTACAACCTCAGGCGCGAACGCTACTTCGCGGGCTTCTTGGCCGCCGCAGGTTTCTTTTCCGCCGCGGGTTTTTTCGCAGCTTTCTCCGCCGCCGGCTTCTCGGCTTTGGCTGCCGGCCTGGCGGCGGTTGTAGCCTCGGCGATAAGCGCCGCCTCAACACCCTGAATCTGCGTGTCTACAGCGCTCCGTTTGGCGTACAGCTTCTGCAGGTCTGAAATCATTCTGTCAATTCTTGTCATGCTCTGTCTCCTCTACTATGGTGATTTTGCTACTTCCCTTATATCAGGAAAGGTGATTGGGATCAAGCGGCTAACACGGCCGCTGTCAGCGACGGCTATTCTATTCTGTATTTCCCGCCTTCCTCGGCCACCATAGAATCCCTTCCCAGAGCTTCCAGCGCCCGGTAAAAGTCTTCCTCTCCCGCAGGGACATCCAGGCGGCTGCGGAGTTCTTCCGCTGTCGCCGGGCCAAAGGAAACCAAAGAGCGGAGGAGGCTGCCCCGAACCTGCCGGAAGGAGCCGGAGAACTTTCCCTGGCGGCTGTAGTGGGCGCTGCGGCGGTTCGGGTTGGGAGTGAGTTTTTTGAGGGCAGCGCCGTAATCCATAAGGGCCCAGTACCATTTCCGGGGATTGTCCCTGTCCAGCGCTGTATCAAGCAGGGGCATTATTTCCCTGTCGGTAATTCCTTCCTGCCCGTGAAAAAAGAAGTGAAGCATAACAGCGCGGATATTTGTCTCGATAAAAACAGCGGGGTAATTCCAGGCAAAGGAGGCTATCGCGCCCGCGGTATAGGGGCCTATGCCCGGAAGTTTTTCCAGGGCCTGCGGAACGGCGGGAACCCTGCCCCCCAAATCCTCTGCGATAATCCGGCCGCACTCCTTCAGGTTTCTTGCCCGCCGGTTGTAGCCAAGGCCGCTCCACTCTTTCAAAACGTCCTCCAGGGACGCACCGGCAAGGCTGGCAGGGGACGGCCACTTTTTCATCCACCTTTCCCAGTACGGTACGACCCTTCCGGTTTGGGTCTGCTGAAGCATGAATTCCGAGACAAGGATTCCCCAGGCTTCCGTGTTCTCCCGCCAGGGAAAAACCCTGCCTTCTCTCTCATAGGCGCTGTAGATGATGTTTTTGAATTCCGCAAAACCGCACTGGGCCGCAAACGGAAATTCCGGGCTGCCCATTATTAAAGCGCTATTTTCCGTTTTGCTTCAGCGATGATCCGCTCCGCCACTTCCTGGGGGCCGATAGTATCCGTCTCGATAACAAGGTCGGCAAAGGAATAATTGTCGTTGTCGATTTTGTAAATCCGCATGTAGCGCTCGCTGTCCTGCCTGTCCCTGGCGGCGGTAAACTCCGCGGTGCCCTTGATGTCCCCGCCTTCGCGGGACTGTATGCGTTTTGCCCTTGTTTCCGAAGCGGCGGTAAGGACTACTTTTATGTCCGCTTCCGGCAGCATCCAGATGGCAAGGCGCGAGCCAAGAACGCAGCCGCCTTCTTCCCTTGCAAGTTCCACCTGACGGGTGTCAACTTCCCTGTCCCAGAAATCGTCCTGCGCCGCCAGTGCGAGGACTTCCTTAAGGCTCAAGCCCTTTTCCTGTGCCAGACTGCGGAAGGTAAAATTGATGAACCTGAGTCCCAGGTTCTCCGCCACAAGACGGCTTACCGTAGTATTGCCGCAGCCGCTCTTGCCGGAAATCGCAATCTTCACGTCTTTAATTTCTCTGTTATTCGACATTTCGCAATTGCTCCCTTATATTCTCCAAAGCGTTTTTCATTTCCACCACCGCACGGCTTACTTCAAGTATCGGCGTTTTTGAACCAATGGTGTTTATTTCGCGGTTTATTTCCTGGCAGAGAAAATCCAGTTTNTTTCCGGGGCTNGGGTTCCGCCCTGTTTCAAGGCGGAACTCCGCAAGGTGGGAGGAAAGCCGCACCAGCTCCTCGGAGATGGTGTANTTCATCAAGAGAACGGCGGTTTCCGCAAGGATGCGGCTTTCGTCGATNCTGTCCCCCAAAAGTTCCTCAAAACGGCTGCGTAAATTGTCTTTTATAGAAGTTTCAATTTCAGGCACATGGGCGCTTACCACTTTTATCGACTCTTCCAACGCGCTGATATGCGAAAGTATATCGTCCTGGGTGAGCCTGCCTTCACGCTCGCGCTCGGCCTCGAACTGGTCGGCGGCGGCGGCCAGAAGCGGCTCTATAAGGGACTGGTANTTTTCGGCGTCCCTGTTTGTTTCGGTTTCCAGCACCCCTTCAAGNCCCANAATCATCGCAAGGCCCGGCTTTTCCTCAAGGCCAAGCGTTTTTGCCAGGGCGCTGATTGCCTTTTCGTACATCAGCGCCGTGCCTTCGTTTACAGAAACGGAAACAGGCGCGTCCNTTTCCCTGACCTTAATGCCCACGTCCACTTTCCCGCGGCCAAAGCGGGAACTCATCTGCGCCCGTATCCCNGCTTCAAGNGATGAAAGCCAGGAGGGAAGGTATACGGAAACATCCAGAAAGCGGTTGTTGTAGCCCTTTATTTCCACAGAGACCGTAATGTTCCCGCTTACCGATTCCCGGTAGGCGTAACCTGTCATGCTTTTCATCGGGAGCCTCCTCTTTCACGATAATGGTCGAAAAGTTTTTTTCCAAGCCGCCAGTTGTCCCCCGCGCCCATGGTGATAAACAAATCGCCTTCTTTAAGTATNTCCGGCAAAAGCCCCTCCCCGTCTTCGACTTCCTCCGCGTAATAAAAACGCCCAGGCGAAGGGCCCANGGTTTCNCGGGTTTTCTCAAAAAGAGTCCTGCCCGTAACGCCGCCNGAATANACTTCCCGGGCCGAAGCGTAGATTTTGTGCAGTACCAGCACATCCGCGTCGGCAAACGAAGCGGCGAACTCATCAAGAAGCGCGGCTGTCCTTGTGTACGTATGCGACATNAAACTGACGACAAGCCGCCGCCGGGGGTAAAAATCNTTNAGNCCCGCCAGCGTGGTTTTGATCGCCGTTGGGTGATGCCCGTAATCGTCCATAAAAAGAATCCCNCCGGCCTCGCCCANAATTTCAGAGCGCCGCCTTGAGCCGGAAAAATCCGCNAGCGCTTTTCTTGCCCCTTCCCTTCTTTCCCCGTTCCAGCCCTCACTGCCGAATTCCGCCTTCACAAGCGATGAAGTAAGCGCCATNGCCGCCGCCGCGTTAAGCGCCGTGTGCCTTCCCGGTACGCGCAGTGTNAGTTCNCCGGGGAAAAAACGCAGGCGCATCACGGCCCTTTCATCCCTGACCTCAAACGACTCGATTCCGTAATCCCCCGGCGCGCTGAAGCCGTAGGGAACGAGCTTTACGCCGGGCCTTTCCCGCTTCAGGGAAACGGCGACATCGGAGGCGCCGACGTCGTCCGCGCAGTAGATGAGCTCGCCGTCATGGGGGAGCCGCCTTCCGTATTCCAGAAACGCCTCTCTGATGTCTTCGTATGTGGGAAAATAATCCTGATGGTCACTTTCCACGCTGGTAAGTACTATCCGCCGGGGATGGAAAGAAAGAAAGTGCCGGCGGTATTCGCAGGTTTCAGCCACGAAGTATT
>JGI24694J35173_10002754_pt1 | contig 14005 bp, 10 predicted proteins | sample TergutCo191P1_FD_35173 | JGI IMG/M metagenome (IMG submission 35173) | reverse complement strand
TTCTTCAAGCATATTGTCAAGAAGCTCAATATCGCGGTTGAATAAAGTTATTTCATTTATATGTTGTTCCATTATCCTCTTTTTGCAGTCACCCCTTTTTGTGTCTGCAATCCCTTCTGATTATACTAAATTAAAATCCCAGGTTTAAACCTCCGGTCAACTTTGACATTGAATCGTTCATGCTTTTTTCCGCTGTGCGCAGGGCTTCGTTTACTGCGGCTACTATCAGGTCTTGCAGCATTTCGACATCATCGGGGTCAACAGCGTCAGGCTCTATAGCCAGCTCCGTTAGTTCACGNTTTCCGCTGACTGTTGCGGTCACAACNCCNCCNCCTGCTTGTGCNGTGTATTGCTTTTCTTCCATTTCTCCCTGCATTTTCATCAGGTCNTCTTGCATTTTCTGCGCTTGCTTAATCATATTCATGTTCATGCCGCCGCCCATTTGACCGCCGCGGAAACCGCCTTTATTCTTGCCCAAGATGTCTNATCTCCTTATTATTTATTCAAAATCTACTACGCCGAACGCNCTTAGGCTTTCGAGTTTACTGCGTCCGTCTGTTTTTGTTGCTATAACACCTGTTTCTACGTTTACTCTAACTGTTTTTCCGAGTGCTTTGTTTGCCGCTTCTTTGAGTGTGTNCATATATTCTGCTTCTATCATNCTTGCAGTAAAAGGCTCTGACGTTGTAATGGTCAGCGTNCCGTTATCTTCTTTTATTGAGACTTTTGTGCTGTCACTGAGAAGTGCTCGCACAGGTGGGTCTGTTATTTGTTTTAGAATGGTTTCTGTTATATCTGTGCCCGATTTCGGCGCGGGTTCGGGGGGTGCCTTTTTTGGTTTCGGTTTTGGGGTAGGTTCGGGTGGTGGTTCTGCATGTGGGGGCTTCGGCTTAGGTTCAGATTGCGTAGGTGCTGGGGGCGGCTCCGACAGTTCGAGTTCCGGCGCAGTGGTGGCTTCGTCTTGCTTCGGTGCCGAGGACGGCTGTGTATGTTTGGGTTCAGACTTCGACTTAGGTGCGGGTGCAGTAACTTGCGGGTCGCGATTGACCTCTTCCCCTGCGATAATTCTTATCATGCACATTTCCATCGCCAGTCTCGGGCTACCTGCACGTGATAAACCAAACAATGCATCTTTTAAAACATCAAGACTGAGCAGTAACTTTTCCGAGCTGAAACTCTCTGACAGCTCCGCTAAATCCGAGCCCGCTACACCACTGCTCAGCAGAGCCGTTTCGGGTGCGAGCTTGTATACAAGTATATCTCGCATAAGCCCTATCAGCTCGCTCAATAGCGCCGCCATATCCTTGCCGCCGCTATATAGTTCGTCCAATATTTTAAGAGCAGCTCCCACGTCGCGCTCTATTATTAACCCTGCTATTTGCATGAGTTTTTGTTGCCCTGCAAGCCCCAACGTGTCCTCAATATACTGTAAATCAATCGGCTTATCTGACGCGCATTGGTCGAGCAGAGATACCGCATCACGCATTGAGCCATCTGCCAGTGAAGCCAGTTTCCTGATTGCTTCTTCGTTAAGTGTCAGTCCTTCGCTTGTTGCTATGCTGCTGAGTCGACTTATTATTGAGTCATTTGACAGTCTGCGAAACGAATACTTTTGGCAACGTGACTGTATCGTTCCGGGTACTTTGTGAAGCTCAGTTGTCGCAAGTATGAATAGTATATGCTCGGGCGGTTCTTCCAATATTTTCAGCAGTGCGTTAAACGCTGCGGTTGAAAGCATATGCACTTCATCTACTATGTAGACGCGCTTTTTAACGGCAGCAGGAGAGTATATCGCCTCATCACGGAGTGCACGCACGTTGTCCACACTATTGTTTGAAGCTGCATCGAGTTCCAACACATCAAGTATGCTGCCATCTTCTATGCCCACACATGCTATGCACTTGTTGCAAGGGTTTCCGCTCTCGGGCTCCAGGCAGTTGACCGCTCTGGACAATATCTTGGCGCAAGTGGTTTTCCCTGTTCCGCGTGTGCCGACGAACAGGTATGCATGAGATATTCTGTCTGTTTCGATTTGACGGCGCAATGTCTCGGTGATGTGCTGTTGTCCTGTCACATCACTGAAACCTCTGGGTCTGTATTTGCGATATAGCGCCTGATACATACTTCACATTCCTCTCGAAGTAATGTGTATTTTCTTTGCCACGCCGACGAAAGGCCGCACACCGATCCTTGAAAGTATGATATGCCTGCTTTCTTGACAGCCGGCTCGAGGCCGGCTCCCTTGCGGCACACGTAAANCCTCGCTTAATGCTGCTCGGTTCCCCGCCTGACATGGTTCACGAATTTACGTTGCGCAAGACCGACCCGTCAACNCTGCTTATCAAGGGCTGACAACACATTAAAAGTCCGAATATCGGAATTCATTCCTGCTGTAGCGGTTTGCAGGTTACAGGGCACCGCTATCTCCCCAACTAGTGCGACCTTTCCTCGGCATCGCAAAAATAGCCTGCTAATCCTATCATAAAACAGGCTGTAAGTAAAGACAGAAATTGTGGAGAGGTCTCCCGCCGCCGGAGCGGCGGGAGGTGATACAGTTGTATAGGAAGCCTGCGAGGCGATATATCCTATCCAACGTATTTGCTATTTTTAAGAGAATCTCCATCTGTCAGCAGTTTGTAATCTGTTTCCAGTGTCGGTGCTGACGGCAGAGTCCGTAGGCTGTTGTCCGAATTTCTGAGTTTGAAGTTTTCTACAAGATCTTCAAGTATGTTTGCCTGTCCGCTCATTTGTTGACTTGCCGCTGCACTCTGCTCTGCCGTGGCGCTGTTTTGTTGTACAACCTGTGCCACTTGGTCGATTCCCTGATTTATTTGCGCGATGCCTTCGCTCTGCTCATCTGAAGACCTCGCTATATCGGAAACAAGTTTTGTGCTCTCATTGATTCCGCTGACAATCTTATTCAAACTTCCTGCTGTTTCTTCGGCGATTTTTGAGCCGAGTTCAGCTTTTTCCATAGAGTTTTGAATCATGTTGCCTGTTTCCTTGGCTGCCTCCGCGCTCTTCGCAGCGAGATTGCGAACTTCTTCAGCCACCACGGCAAAACCCTTACCATGCTGCCCTGCTCTCGCTGCTTCGACCGCCGCATTGAGTGCGAGGATGTTCGTCTGAAAGGCGATGTCATCTATAACTTTGATTACTTTGCTGATATTTTGGCTGGCATCGCTGATTTCATTAACGGCTGATACCATGTTATCCATCTGGTGACTGCCTTTTTCGGCACTGTCCATTATTTCTTCGGCAAGATTTGCGGCGCGCTCTGCCATCTGCGCATTGCTTTTTGTTTTTACTGCGATTTCGGATATTGAAGATGATAGCTGCTGTACTGATGCCGCTTGCTCTGTTGAACCTTGTGCCAAAGTTTGTGCGCCGTCTGCAATTTGTTTTGAACCTGCGGAGACTTGGCTTGAAGCATTGTTTATTTCGCCAAACATAGTGTTGAGGTTGTCAAGCATTGAGTTTAATTCTTTGCCTATTGTGTCTTTGTCCGATACCATATTTGCAGTATGGGACAAATCGCCCCCTGCAATAATCCTAAGTTCTTCTGCTACGCTGACCAGCTCAAACACGAAATCGCCCGTATACTTAATTGTCTCGCCTATTTCATCTTTTACTTTGCCAAGCATTTCTATTTTTTTGCGGTCTTCATCGCTTAACATTATTTCACCTGTTTGCGCTGCATTTTTCATCCATGCAGATAGCACAGTCAACGGTTTACTGATAAGTCTTGATATATATATTGCAAGAAATGCAGCGACTGCGATTGCGATGCTGAGAACTATTATGATTACCGTTAAGAGATTTGAACTCGTGACTACATTGCTCTGCTCAAGGCTTTCTGACTGGCTGATACGCACCTCAAGAATTGTATCCATGTTGGCTGTTATTTGATTAGCCGCTTCTGTTGTTTCTTCCATTATTTCCATCAATGCATCTGTAGAAAGCCCTTCACGTGCACCCGCAGTTACTGCTTCTATACCCGGTTTAAACACTGTCCTGAAAAGGTCGTAAATTTCGTTTGCCATACGGATTCCTTCGGCAGTTGTCATAAGAGGTCTAAAATTCTCAAAGTAGTAAAGAAATTGCTGTTCCCTGGCAAGATAATCTTCTGCATAGCTATTTACAAGCACCAACTCTCCCGTACTTATCGCTATGTTGCGAGATTGCACCCTCATGCGTTGAAAGTATTCGCGGGCATAACTCATATCTACAATCGGAATCAATTGGTCTTTGTAGAGTTCTGTGCTACCTGCTGCAATTTGTTGCATACCGATGATTCCAATTGCTCCTACCGTTGCGGTCAGCATTATCACAACCAGAAAGCTGATTATCAGCTTTTTTGCAACCTTTAGATTTTTCATCATAAAATCCTTTCTTGGGCATTGTTAACCCCTACTGCGGCTTATTCTGCTTGCTTTTTAGCCGAAAAAACCGATAATCTTGATGCTAAATCAAATTATCGGCTGCGTTGTCTGGCTCCGCATCAATGCGTCCGGCTCTTTGACAATTGACATATTCATATTTTCCACGTTAATTATTGTTTCATGCTTGCATTTCGGACAATATAGTGCAAAATTTACCAGCACCGTGTCTGACCGCACTCTTATTCTTGTCTTGCTTGTGCAAATAGGACAAAGAAGCCAACATTCATTTTCATTGTCCACTTGCACCACTCCCCCTCAGTTTTTCGCTTTGCCCGCATGTCTTCAATTCGTGAAAAAGTTTGTGATGCGTATTATGAGCCTTTATTTTGTTTCCCGCTACACCCTATAGGGTGAAAATTTAGCTTAAAAAACATAAAAATCTCATCAAATTCGGTGCTAAATTTGATGAGATTTGCTTGTTGTTGTTGAATTTTTCAGATTTTTTGCTGATACATTTACATTTTAGGTCTTGTAGTGGTAATGCGCTCCTTCTCCGCTCAGTCTACCAGTTTGCGCTCGAAAGCTATGCGTACTGCATCTAGGTTGTTGCTTGCATCCAGCTTCGTGTATAGAGAACTGAGGATTTTTTTTACTGTATTGATTGAGAGACATCTGTATACTGCTATTTCGTCGCGAGAAAGCCCCTTGCACATATCACTGAGAACCTCTCTTTCTCTTTCTGAGAGGGAAATTTCTTCCTCAATTTTATTTTCACGCTTGAACGCCTTTTCTATCACTGCTGTGTTTTTCGCATATATCAAGGCTTTACGCTCCATCGCACTTAGCCATTTCTCGGGAATTACGCTGCTTTTACATTCATTGACCGCTGCGATTATTGGGGTTATGTGTTTACCCATCTCTATAAACGGCATTTCAAAAACACCCTTGTAAGACAATTTGTATGCTGTTTCAAAACTTTTCACCGCTGCTTTCGGGTCACCTGTTCTCGCCTGTGCCACCGCCAAAAGAATTGAAAAAATGAGTTCTGAAAACAAGAAGCGTTCATGCGGCAATCTCGGATACGAGTTACAAAGTGTTGTAAGTGCCCGTGTATATTTTCTGCACGCTATAAAGTATCTTACACTGACTATCAGTTCTCTCATAGGAACTCTGAAATCTGCGGATTCGTCCTTATCAAACTCTGAAAATATCCAAGATGCTGTCCTCTCCGGAACTCCTATGTGTATATAAAACGAGCCTGTGATGAGGTCGTAAAGCAGTTGTCTGTTGAACTTGCCTATGTTTTCCATGCATCCGTATATTTGCTGAAGGATTTCTTTTGCCAAAGCGTAATCGCCCAGGTGCATAGCAATGCGAAGCATATATTGGCTGAGCATCATCTCGATACCGTGCTGTGCATTATCCTTAGCTTTCATCACCCCGCGAAGTGCGCTGTGCATTGCCTCGTCCAGCTCATTTCTAAAAAATGCTATCTCGCACGCCGTCCACTCTTCATAACCATGAAATTTGTTATCAGAAAGCTTTTTTACATGTATGGCAAGTTCTTTTGAACTCTCGGAAAACTTAGCGAAATCTTCCTCTTTCGCGCCTTCCCCAACAAGACATGCAAAAGAGCGAACATCGGGGAGCGAAAAAATCCCTTGCCTTTGCACTACCGCACCCGACAGGTCACTAAGCGTAGCCGACTTAACCAAATACATTGCTGTCTTATACTCGTGCGTAGTAATGCAGGTGTATTTACTTATGTGAGCCATAGCATTATATGCATTTACCAGAATTTCTTCCTTACATGGCAGGTCTGATTGCTCCCACTCGTTTATGACCGCTTCGGTTAATTTTTCTGCTTGCTTGAACTCCCGCATCCCTATTAGTAAAAATGGTATTGTGAGTGCTTTTAATTTTGCGAGTTCCAAGTTTTCTTTTTCATCACCGCTATACTCCGCTTTTTCTATTAACTCCAAAAAATATTTATATGTGTCGTGCGGAAACTTGCCGGGGTATGTGCGGAGAATTTCAAAAATCTGATTATAGTCGTGCGCTGTGGCGCAGTATTTCACCGCACTTGTAAAAAATCCGTTTGTATGACACCACTCCGCTGCTATTTTGTATGTGTAGTGCTTTTCTTTTTTCGTCAGTAATTTTTGCTTTCCTTTGAGAAAACTCAAATACAGCGGATGGATTATATAGTTGTTGCAAAAACTGTCATAGCTGACAAATGATGCCAGTTCCGGCATATATTTATCTGCCATCGCATCATCAAATATTTCGTGCAACAGCGGAGGTGGCAGGTCGGCTACGAGCGAAAGTTTTACCAGTATTTTTTTTATGCTTTTTGGAAATGCACTCCATGCTTCACTCTCAAACAGTTTGTTGATATTTTGTGTTGTAAGCCTCAGCGCAGTACCTAAGTTTGTTTGCGAGTTTCTCATTGCAAGAGACAGCAAATTAATTGCCAGCGGCCAGCCTTTTGTGCTTTCAGCAATTTTCTCTGCACTAACTGACGTGCAGGGTATTTTTTGCTGCTCGAAAAAGCCCTTTACCTCATCTTCTGTAAAGCGCAAATCATCCTGTGTTATCATTGCTACGCTTCCCCTTGAAAGCATACTTATGGTGTTTATATCCGGTTCTGCTCTGGAAATAATGATTACGCAGGCTCCGGGCACACGAAGGTTAGCACATCGCTGTGCAAAAGTGAGCGCCTTTTTTGAGTTTATCAGATGAAAGTCGTCGAGAACCAGAAATGTTTTACGCGAACTATGTTCTCCGCGTTTAATTATATCCGAAAATTGCTTGAAACGGGCGAGTGTTTCAGGAAAACCCAGCTCCTGCAACTCATCTGCCAGTTCCGGATTGTCTGTCGCTACCGAACGAGTGAAGTTTTCCCAATAGTGTGAACCGATGTTGTCGCTTTCTGTGAGTTGAAGCCAGCGCACTACTGCTTCCTTTTGCTGATATATATAGTCTTGTACGGCTGTTGTTTTCCCGTATCCTGCTCCCGCTATGACATATACAAGTTTGCATCCCGATGCGCTGTCGAATATTCCATCAACTCTCGGGCGCGCAATGAGGTACTTTCTCAAAGGTGAAGTACTGATAGCAATATCTGACGGGCTTTTCATCATCGGACCCTCCCTCGTGATGCTATTACTTCTGCAATATTTGTATAGTTATTTTAAAATTCGACTATATTTTGCCTGATAATGTCCATCAAAGCATCAGTATCGAACGGTTTACACAAGTGAGCGTTCATTCCAACTGCAAAACACTTGTCTATATCCTCCTGAAAAACATTTGCCGTCATTGCTATAATCGGGATTTTTTTAGCCGTGGGAAACTCCAGTTCACGAATACGTCGCGTTGCCTCAAAACCATCCATGACAGGCATAAGCACATCCATAAAAATGAAATCATACTTATCGGGCGATTTCATAAACATTTCCAAAGCAATGGCACCGTTTTCTGCCCATTCTACCGTCGCAGGGGTCGATTCCAGATGCATAATGAAAACTCTCCTGTTTGTCTCAACATCTTCCACGAGCAGAATATGTTTGCCGGATAAATCTAATTTTTGTTCACTGCCTGACGATTTTTCAACAAATTTACCCCCGGTGTCTTTCACATATACTGCTTCTTGAGGCAACTCAGCGTTAATAGTAAAGCTGAAAGTCGCTCCTTCTCCCGGTGTTGATTCCACCCATATGTTTCCATCCATTAACTCTACTATGTGCTTGCAGATATTTAGCCCCAGCCCTGTTCCGGCGTATTCGTGCGATGCGGCGTTCTCTACTTGGAAAAAAGGCTCAAATATTCTTGAATGTTTATCCGGGCTGATTCCGAATCCCTGGTCAATTATATCAAACTTTAATATGCAATTGTTTGAATTTTGGGATGTTACCTGTACTATAAGCTTGATTTCTTTATTATCAGGAGAACATTTCATGGCATTTGATACTAAATTGGACAGCACTTGGGTGAGGCGTTGCTCATCACCAAGCAAAACATCCGGTATTTCTTCGCCCACATCGATTGAGAGTGATTGCTTTTTTTCTTCCAACTGAAAATGACTGATTGTCAGAACTTTTTCAAGGGCGCGCTTAAGGCTGAAAGGCTGGTGTAGCAAATGAAGCTTACCCGCTTCTATTTTTGACATATCCAGCACATCATTGATTATTCCCATCATAAACTTTGATGCATCTTCAATTTTCTCAAGTGCATAGTTCTTTCGTTCGATATTATCCGCGTTCCTTCCTATGGAGCTCATTCCTACAATGGCGTTCATAGGTGTGCGAATTTCATGGGACATAGTGGCAAGAAAGCTGCTCTTGGCACGATTTGCCGCTTGCGCTTGCTCCAGCGCTTCACGCTCCTTTTCCTCAGCAGCTCTTAGTCGTGTCACATCGGTGGAGTATGTCAACACCACCATTTCCTTGTTAATGCCTGTGCGCACTCCTACTACATCAAAAAGGACAGTTGCACCGTTGAGATTTATTTCTGTAAAATCGGTACGCCCATATCCTTCTTCAAAAACTTTCTTCAAAAAAGCATACCAGTAATCCCATGAAGGTGTGCCATCAGGCTGACATTCGGGTAAGACACCATGCAGACCTGCGAAATATTCCTCTTTTGTGCGAAATCCGTAGAAATCCAGCGCATTTTGGTTGCAGTCTATGTAGTCATATTTTTTGTTCCAGTACTGTACCATCAGCGGTGCAGAGTCAAGCATAACGCGAAGCCGTTCGTTAAACTCTTGCTCAAACAGCTTTTGTTCATACTCGCGCTCTTTTTTCTTTAAGTTAATGATTTGCATCTGATGCTCTATGCGTGCCCTGACAACATCTTTACGAAATGGCTTGTTGATATAATCTACCGCTCCCAAAGAAAAACCCTTTATCTCATCTTCCGGGTCACTTTTTCCCGTGACAAAAATCACAGGTATGTCTTTGGTTTCTGCATCATCTTTTAAGATTTTAATAACATCAAATCCGCTTATTTCGGGCATCATTATGTCAAGCAATATTAATTCAGGATGCAGTTGTTTAACCAAACCAAGACATCTTGAGCCGTCCTTTTCTACACTTATTGTGTAATCATTTCCTAAAATAAGCATAAGCGCAGTTATGCTCATAGCATCATCTTCAACTATCAGTACGCTATTTTTTGCCGTACCCACATTAATTGTCCTCTTCAACTTTCTTCAGCTTTTTCCAAACATTTGAGTGAGGTCATGCGAAAAAGAGTCGGGGTGTCAGATCCGCAAACCGACCCCCAGTTAACCATAAACGGTTTTTACTGTATGAGAATATTATACCATTTAAAGTCGCTTGTCAATATAGTATCAACAACAGTAATATGCAGTTGAAGGTGGTCTTAACTGTTCACCGGTTAGCCGAAGCCCACATCATCCCGCTCTTTCCTGATTTAAACGGATCATTTAGTGATATAATCATGTGGATATGTTTGATGCCTACTTAACGTAATTACTAAAAGTCTACCATAAGTAGACTTTTAGTTGAATGCAGGACAAAGGTATGTGCACAGAACAGCAACCCCAAGAATTTTCCATTACTACAATTTCAGAGATTAAAGCCATGCCCACTGTACATCCGGCATATACTGCGCCAATCAGCAAAACAGGCATGGCTCGTGTTACAATTTCAGTAATTTACCTCGCTAAAAACGTGTTCCTCCAAAATGACCTGCTATGAGACCATTGCGGTCAATTTGCAAACCCACCTCAAAGTGCCTAGTCGCATTTGAAGTATCTAGCAAGTGGCTAACCCTTGCAATTACTGTAGCAAGTGCCGAAGGGTTATTTCTTGTAAAGACTGGTTCAGTCAATCTCAGTTGAAAGCGTTCGGCTCTGTTGAAAACGAAAGTGTAGTTAGCGTAGTTGTGAAGCCCCACATTTGTTCCGCTTGCCACTACCTGCGCACCAATTGACATATCACCAATCCAAATGAGCGGATTATCTCTATCATGAATTCTTATATTTAATCGTCTAAATGGCACAGGAGCCAAAGGAGTAATTGCGGATTCAGCTGTTACAATATACAAAAGTTCACCGTCGGTTACCAATGTGACTCCATCTTCATTGAGCGGCACACCTTGCTCTGATGAATGTACTTTAATAAACTCAACGTCAACGTAAGGTCCAATTCTGCGCACATAAGCTTTCTCTGAGAAAGAAGCTATGCAGGATTGATCGAGTGCCATGAGGTCCGACATTTCCCAGGGCATAAGAAACACGTCGGGTGCTAACATAGTTGTACTAACCGATATTGTCACTGTGTTCAATTCTCCTAGTTGCACCTCTGGATGTACCTCTTGATTTTCTGCGGCAATAACCGTTGCGCTACCTACGGTTGCAATAATCGAAATCAGCAGTAAAATAGTTATAAGTTTTTTAGTTTTTTGCATAATCGCACCTCCTAAATAAAATATCATTTCCTGTAAAGTTTTGTTTTCAATGTGCCTCTCTCTATGCCAGACAACATAGCACCTACTACTATAAAATACAATAGGTCATGCACAAACGCTGGAAAAAAGTGCATAAACGCTATTCAGATTTGTTTTCCATCAAAATTCTTAGGTAAAATTTGCCTGCCTCCTGATTGTATTCCGGCTGAACCGTGCCGTTGTATTTTTTTGTAATGTTTTCCATTTGTCTCATTCCAAACCCGTGATTTGCTTTATCTGCCTTGGACGTTTCAAAACTCTTATTGACAGGGGCAGAGGCGGGGTTTTCTACATAAATCGAAATATAGTCGGCTGCATCCGTTATGTCGAGTATCACCGTTTTGTCCCCATCACCCGAGCGCAGTACCCCCTCAATGGCATTGTCTAGCGCAGTCGCCACTATAATTCCCAGCTCTATCTGGTTAATATGTACCTCATTTTCTATATTTACCATATACACTATACGCAATCCGTGTTTGTTTGCCCTTGCAACTTTTGTGTTTAAAACAGCATCTATCGTCGGAAGTCCTGTATATATATTTTCAGCCGTCCTAACTACATCAGCCGTTATTTTTTCTATAAAATCGAGCGCACCGTCAATATTTCCATCCCTGAGTACACCCGACACTGCTGTCAAGCTATTGCGTAAATCATGGCGAATAGCCCTCACTTCACTCTGCTTTTGCTGCAATTGCTGATAATGTTTAACTTGTGCTTCCAACTTGGCTCTCGCCATTTCAATTTGTTTTTCATTTTCCATAATTTTGAGTTGGTTGCTTAGGATATACATTATGACAAAAACTAATATCAGTGAAAAAGTAACGGTTATTATTCCAAAAATTGGCGTTCGGAGAATGTATATGTCGGCTATATAACCGACCACGATAAAACTAATCATAAGGGGCATTATCGCCACAAATCCCATAAGCAAGTTAAACCGTCTACCCAACTTCTCATTTTTGTTTTTCAAGTAAATCTTAGACAGGCAGACAATCAAAATGGTAAAAAGCTTAGATGCTAACACACCGATAAAGTACATCCAAGCCGTGTCAAGAATTTGCTCTGCTGATATTCCAAGTATCTGGACAATTATGACACCCACCAGTGCTTCTGATATAAAGTGAAGGGTTGTTATTATAACGGAAATAAGCACCTTGTATGAAATGCCCGAAATAAAGAAAAAGCTGAGGACAAATTTTGATGTAGCAGTAGCCATCGTTAATGCAGCCGTGTTAATAAGAAATGTTGTAAAGATAATATCAACTATGAAAATCAGTGCGAATCCACCCACAAGAATGTGCTTTTTGACACGTTTTCTCGCCCAAAATGCATCATAAAACAGTAGTGTCGCAAAAAAACCAAGCCCTGTTCCAAAAATGTCTATTACTAACCTTTCCATGGCTCACCGCCTCTTTATCTGACCCTGTATTTTGTTATGAAAGTGTTGAATGATTGCAGGCAAAAGTGTTTTTTACGTGTACTCATATATACCGAGTGTCCTGACTTTGCTTTGATGAATGTGTCCTCGATAATCTTTATGTAGTTCATATTTATTAGAAAACTGTGATGGCAACGCAGAAACCCGTATTTTTGTAATTGCCTGTCGTAATCGTTGAGCTTACCGATGATTTCATAGTCTTTCTCGTCTGGATCCGCCGTTACTATTTTTAGCTTCCGCTTCATGCTTTCAATATATACAATGTCCCCGACATCAAGGGCGTACACATCGTCTCCCCATTTGAATTTGATGAGGCAGTGCAAATCTTTGTATTTTCTCAATGCCCTGTTAAGTACGTCTGATATTCTACTTTCTTCTGCGGGCTTGACGATGTAGTCAAAAGCTTCAATGCGGAATGATTGTGGCATATGCTGCTCGAACCCAGTCAGAAAAATAATGATTACATCCCTATCGCCAGATCTTATTTTGTGCGAGGTTTCGAGTCCATTCATGCCATCCATTTGTATATCAAGAAAAATTATATCATGGCGGTTCTCTGCGTGACCGTAAATCAGCGCAGAACCGTTTGAATACTCAAAAAGCACGGCATCTACTGGAAGGATGTCGCAATCTTTGATTATTTTTCTGAGTTTTTCCCTATGGGTCTGTTCATCATCACATATTGCTATTTTCAAATATAACTCTCCCCACTATCAGACAGAGAATTGCGCATCCATCGTGGGTGGCAACACTCACCGACCTGCCCTCTCTTCTCGATGTGGATACATTATACACATTATGAGCGATATAGACAAATAATTTTGTACATTTATGACGTATATGAATGTGCTTTCCATGGTGGAGATATAAAGTAAAAGTGAAGAGAGCGAATTATTAAATGGTTGAATTGTGGGATATACTGGACGAAAACAGAAGCAAGACAGGGCGGCTCCATGAACGAGGATTCCCGATGGCGGTGGTTATTATTCTACCGTTGTGTAACCATCCCAGGGCCTCCTCAATTCCACGGCCACCTACCATCTTGTACAATGTACATAATATCTTCTATCGGAGACCAATCATCAATGGGATTCCCCTCAAGCCACACAGAGGTTAGCCCGAAGCCATGAAGTATAACAAGTGGGTTTATATCACTCACACTATTATCTTTTATATGGAGCCATATTAAATTTGTAAGATTTGACAATGGGGAAATATCGTCGATTTGGTTCCCGCTCAAACTTAGAAAAGTTAAGCTATTACGTTGCGATAGTGGAGATATGTCACTAATTTGATTCGAGTCTAAATCTAAAAATTCCAAACTTCTAAGGTTTGACAGTGCCGAAATGTCTTTGATTTCGTTCATCTGCAACCTCAAATCTTGAAGATTCATCAGATTTGACAGAGGTGATATATCTTGGACTGAATTCTCATGCAGGGTCAATCTATCTAAATTCGTTAGATTCGACAGCACTGAAATATCACTGAAATTATTGCCATGCAGGCTTACATCTCTTAAACGAGTAAGTCTTGATAATGGTGAAATATCACTTATTTGATTACGACTAGCAAATAATACTTCTAAATTTGTAAGATTCGATAATGCAGAGATGTCACAAATTTGGTTTCTGCAAATATGCAACACTTCTAAATTCGTAAGATTTGACAATGGGGAAATATCGCTGATTGAATTGACATGCAGTTCTAA
>JGI24694J35173_10002742_pt1 | contig 14028 bp, 10 predicted proteins | sample TergutCo191P1_FD_35173 | JGI IMG/M metagenome (IMG submission 35173) | reverse complement strand
AGCGCCATCTTTAGAATGACCGTTATGTCCGCTATCGTATCAAGCGGGAACTCGATTGTTTTGGAGTTTTTCTTGACAAAGGATATTCTGTCTTTGTACAGGTAAAGCGAGCCTTTTGCCAGAAAGGTGTTATGGCTTGCCCTTTTTGTTGTATACAGTCTCTGGTTGGGGTCGGTGAAAATGGGGACATTGTTGTCAAAAGAGAGGGCTTTTTCCGCGAGGGCGGCGATTTCGCGCTTTTGCCATTTTGACCATTCAAGAATGGTTGTAAACGGGGGCTGTTCGGTTTTGTCCGGCATTTCAAAGTAGCCGTAGTCATTGTACAGTACCTGAAAGCCGCATTTGCAGAAAAACCGCGCGCCTTTGCTTTTGAGGGTGGAAAATTGNCTGCATTTGGGGCAGCAGTACAGTGCTGTNTCAAGGTATTCCGCCTGGTTTCTTCCGCGAAAGGCTATCGGCTTTTTTTTCTGCTCNTCATAAGCGTTGACATAGATATCGTTCTTAATCGCTTCCGAAATTTCGTCTTCTGACATGGCTGCGAGTTTTTCGGGGCTGTAAATCTGTACAAGGCGGCCTTCTGATTTCCCGCGGTGCACAAAACGTGACCAGCGGGGGAAGGAAAAATACGTGCCGGTAAAGCGGTAGGTCACAAGCGCTACCCCGGCCCGTTTTATCAGTCTGCCGACAGAAGGCTGGATTCCGCCGGTTTCGCCGTCAAAGGGGTTGTTGCCTTCCGCGAAAATGCAAATGTTGCATTTTTCCCTGAGGCGTCTGAATATGGTCATGACCCCGGAGGTTTCCAGGGCCGAACGCGCCCGCGCTATGGGCGAAAAAAGAAATCTGAGCAGTTTGCTCTTGAATCCTACCCGGTATACATAATCGCTGGCCAGATAATACATGCTCTTCTTGAAGCTCATGGCTATAAGAAGAGGATCCCAGTTGGTAAGGTGATTTGATATAACTATATAGGGCGAATGTCCAACGTCAATTCTATCATACTCAAAATTGAACTTATGGCACAAAAACTTTCGCACAACCACCGCTGCAAATCTATACGAAAAATCGTGACGTTCTTTCCCTGCAATCATTCTGGAACAATTTTACCTATTTTGCGAGTGATAGTCTATGAGGTTTGAAACTGTTGTCAGTACAAAACCTTCGCGGATCAGGGCGTCAAGGAGTACATTTATGCGGTTAAAAAGGTAATCGCTCCTGCCGCCCGGGAGCAGGCCAAGGCGGATGGGTACAATAAATCCGGGTCTGGCGGACGCCACGATATAATCAACCATTTCCGAAACGGAACGCAGCGGGAAACCCAGGCGGAGAGAGTCTTCCCGGCTCATCCAGTCCAGGGGATCAAGGCTCCTGCCTACGGTAATGTAGCCGGCACTGGCGGCGGCGGCGATGATTTCCGGGGATGTTATGTACCAGGGGGCATGCCAGAGCAGGGCCAGTTCGTTTCCCGTAACCCGGTAAAATTCGTCCTCGTTTCTGGCCAGGCCCCGCGCGATAAAGTCGCCTCCCGTGTAGTAGCGGGCGTCCGAAAGGTCTATGGGAGCGAAAAACATGGAGGCGCTTTCGTGCCCCGCGGCGGCTATGGCCATAACGGACTGGGGATGCCGCCGGATAAACTCGCCATTGAGGAAAAAAGTCGCNCGCACGTTTAAGCGGTTCAGGGCGGCCAATGTTTCAGGGAGTCCCTGGTCATCATCGTACAGGTCAAAGGTGATNGCGATTTGATTNTGACCGGGCCGCGCCGCGCCAAAACCTGCGGGACGGGGGAAAAGCGAGAATGTTCCCACCGCCGCGATGTTCCGTATCATGGGGAGGTTGGCGTAAGGGCCGGCGGCCTGCCTTTCCAGGAAAACCCGGTACTGGGCGGATGCCTGGGAAGGGCTTCTGAGCCGCGGGCTGTCGATCGGTGTCCAGGGGGTTCTTCCGTCAGTAACAAACCAGGCGTTGGCGCTTTGTGCCAAAATGCGGGATGTGCCTTCTTCAAAAGCGGCCTGTTGTGTTCCGGACAGGGAAATCAGTTCACGGCTGGTTATGGCAAGGTGGGGTGTCCGCGTCAGCCGTATCCGCTCAATTTTTTGATCATCCCCTATGATAATATCGTTGTTTCCCGCCCACAGGCATGAGACCGCGGGCCGGGGGCTCAGGACGGCAAGGAGCTGCCATGAGGCATAATCGTACAGCAGTATCCCGCCGCGGCCCCAAAGAAGGGCGAGCTGCCCGTCCGGGGAGAGGCTGGCGGACTCGGAGAAAGCGGGGGGCAGCGGGAGGGACTCAAAGGCCGCTCCCCTCTGGAGCCGCCAGGCCATTACTTCCGTTCCCGTATGATGGGGGACGGTTACAAGAATGGTCGCGGGGCCCCCTGAAGGCCAAAGGACATTTATTTCCGAGGAAAAACGGGGCAGCGAAAGGTGGGGCAGGACGCTTGCCAAAGCCCCGGAATCCATGCCCAAAGGATAGTAAAAAAGACTGCGGCGGCCCGTTGAAACAAGCATGGAACGGGCATCGGGGGCCACCCAGAATGAGTCAAAAACAGGGTCAAAGTCAAAGGGAATCCTGCCCGCCACAACGCCGATATTCAGAAAATCNGCGTAAAGGGCGCGGGTAAAGAGTTCGGANGTCCGCACATGGTANAGGGTGGAACGGCGGAGGTAAAAAAAGTCCCCTTCAGTGCCCCAGGCTATGGAATTGATTGTCCCTTCCCCAATGCGCCTGAGCCTTTCATCCTCCGGCATGGGGGAGGGGCCGACCATGTAATAGTAAAGCAGGCCTCCCCGCTCGTAGATGAAAAGGCGGGAATCCGGGCTCCATGAAGCCGGAAACTGCGTTTCGGGGCGCTCCAGACGGGAAGCAATGTGGGTTCTTGTGCCGGAAAAAACGTCAAGCAAGACCAGGTTTCCAAGGGCAGGGCTTATCGGGTCAAGGAAAAGCAGCCAGCGCCCGTCAGCGGAGGAGGCCATTTCTTCGGTGCGGCCGCCGGGGTTTACATTGCCGGAGGCAAAAGACGGGAAGCCGGAAATGGGCATGGGCAGGCCCCCCGGGAGGGATATCCTTACCGGGCCAAAGGCATTGCGGATTTGCAAGACGCGGCCATTTTCGAGTATATCCATTCTTTCGGGGAAGGCGGTGAGCTGCTGCACGGGAAAGGCCGGGTAGACGATGTCAGGATTGGGGGAAAGGCGGGTCAGGAAAAGGGCTTCCTGGGCGAAAAGACCCTGCGGCGAAGCAGCCCGAAAAAGGAGCTGATTGGCGGCGGAAAGATCCAAATCTGAAAAAAATATCCTTCCGTAGGCCGGAAGGGAAAAAATAAAGGAAAAAAGGACAAGGGGCAGGAGAACCTGTCTCAATGCCTTATTCATGGCGGCCCCGCGCGAAGGGTTCCAACGCGCCCCATGAACTCATTCAGTGACTTTTCGATGTTGTTTAACTCTGCTTCCATTTCGCGAATNCGCCGGATTGAATGCTGAACATGCCTTTCCCACAAACGNTCGCATGTGGCGTCCAGGACAGCCTCAAAAGATGGTTTAAGAAAATCATAGTCACATTTTATGATCACAGGCTTTTCTCACAGGCCATAGTTTATCATGGCAGCAAATCTGAAAATTCAGCCGCCTGAATTACAGATGTATAATCAAATGCTCTTATAAAAGTTACAATCGCGATAGACGCGATCAAAATCAACACTAATTTCCGCATGAAACTCAACCCCCAACCAGGTCCCGATGAATATTATTTTATAACAACTGTTTCAAAAGACTGCCTTTTGAAACAGTTCTTCTACTATTCTAGTTTCTGGGATTTAAAAAATCAAGGGGGTTAACGGCCCTGTTGTTCCTGTAAATGGCGAAATGAAGGTGCGGCCCGGTNCTAAGTCCGGTATTGCCCACAGTTCCTATCCTTACGCCCTGGCGTACCTGNTCCCCTCTCCTGACCGTAATGGTATGAAGGTGCGCATACAGCGTCTGAAAGCCGTTCGCATGGGTCATGATAATGAAGTTCCCGAAAACCCTGTCATAGCCAAGGGCCGAAATTCTCCCGTCTTTGGCGGCCATGATGGGGGTTCCCGTGGGGGCGGCCAGGTCTATGGCCGCGTGGTGCCGCCTGACGCCGGTAAAGGGGTCGTTCCGCCAGCCAAAAGGCGAAGTCAGGCGAGCGCCCCTGACCGGGTAGACAAAAAGCCGGTCTCCCAGGGCCATTCTGAGGTCGTCCCGGTTCATCCGCGCGCCGGGTATAAAAAGGATCGTGCCGGCGCTTATGTTATCACTTTGTATGTCGTTGGCGTCCAGGATGGCTTCCAGGGGCACGCCAAAGGACTGGGAAATGCCCACAAGCGTGTCGCCGCTGCGGAAAGTATGGGGAATACCGTCCATGTTTGGAATCCGCAGGGTTTCCCCTTCCCTNAAGGCACGCGCGTTGGTGATTCCGTTGGAGGCGATGATGGCGTCCATGGAAACCGAAAACGCCAGGGCTATNGANGAAACNGTATCGCCCCGCCTTACCCTGTAGTTCTGCCAGGCAAAGGTTTCCATGAGATCCAGCGGGAGGGCTTCCACGATTTCAAGGCCTTCTGTGGGCGGTTCGGCAAAGTTTATCCCTGCGTAAAGGGCCAGGCTGTGCTGGACATTTGAATCCCCTGAAAGGCTTATGACATCACGGCCTGTCCAGTCCAGGCTTCCGTCCTGGCTGTGGATGATAAAAAACACGCCCAAAACGATTAAAAAAATCGCTGTAATGGAAACAACCGAAAGGGCAAAGGAAGACCAGCTCCTTTCCTGCTGCGGCCCTGCCTCCCGGATGTTTTTCCGCCGGGGGGGAGCCTCGCTCTGATGAAGATGTTCTTCCGCCGCAGCTTCATCAACCGGAGGATTGACCGGCCATTCGCGCGGCTTTACAGCCTTGCGCTGAATTTTGGCGGGGTTCTGCGGTATCTTATCAATGAACCTGGAGTTCTGCTGGGAAAGGGCAGTTAACCCCCTGGGCCTGAACGCCGGCCTGGATGCGGAAGAGGACTTTTTGCAAGACTTTGCACCAACGGCTTGCTGATCCCTGACAACAGGCTTTGCCGTTCTTGTCCGCTTTGTTATATGCTGGTTGTCTAAAAGACTGTTCACAAAATCATTCATAGTGTTACTGGTTTATCGACATAATCAAGAGAAATGATTATACTGAACACCAAGAGGGGAATAAGTATTGGGAAGTACCGCCGCTCACGGCAATGAAAAAGCATCAAGAAAAGTATCAATAGAAAAAACTATTTTATTGGCTTTTATCGTTGCCCTGTTTATAAAAATTTTCATCCTTGACTTTATGATCGCCGATGGGTATTCCATGTCTCCTGCGATAAAACCCGGGACTATACTCGTGGTTTGCAGGGTATTCTACGGAATCAGGCTGCCCGGGGCGTCAACCTATCTTATCCGGTGGCGGGTTCCCAATACAGGTGATGTCGTGGTTTTTTATACCCCGCTGGGAGAGGTCGCTGTTAAGCGCCTTGCGGAAGTTCTGCCGGGAGGAAAGTTTTTCGCTCTTGGAGATAACGCTTCCCAGTCCTACGACTCACGAAACTACGGTCCTGTGCCGAAGGATAATATAATAGGCAGGGTTTTAGGAGTCAGATGATGGGAGACTATTCCAACGAAAGTGACCGGAATCGGGTGACCGGCAAAAGGCGTTTTGTTATTTTCGCGGTGTGCTTTTCTTTGGCAACTCTGGCGGTAATAGGCCGCTATGGTTACCTCATGCTCTTCACGCAGCAGGTTCCCGTGTCCCCCCGCGTGGAACGTCCCGGCGGCAGGGGCCCCATAATGGATCGCAATGGCCGTATTCTGGCCCTGGAATCGCGAATGGGGAATATCACCCTTTGGCGGCCGGCAATGGAGAGCGCCACGCTGCTCAGCCGGGAATTGGCCCCCTTCCTGGAACAGTCCCCGGATATAATCTACAACAGAATCGTAAATTCCCGAAGTGATTTTATGTACCTTAGACGGCAGGTGAATGAAACGCTGGTGACCAATGTTGAAAGTGCCATAGCGGAAGGCCGCTTGCGGGGCGTAAGCGTACAACCTGTGCCGGGCCGGATTTACCCCGAACGGGCACTGGCCGCCCAGCTCATCGGCTTTGTCGGAAACGATAACAGCGGCCTTGCCGGGGTGGAATTCGCGTTTAACCGGGAACTTGCCCCGGGAACAGGGCCGCGCCAGGCTTTGGGGCATCTGGACAGGCGGAACGGGAGCCAACTCTTCCTTACCCTGGACATAAATGTCCAGCACATTCTGGAAAACATAGCACAGCGGGTATTGACCCAAACCAGGGCCGAGGCAGTGATGTTCATGGCGATGGATCCCCGCACCGGGGATATACTGGGTTCTGTTTCCCTGCCGGGTTTTGATCCCAACAATTTCAGAAACTCTGACGATATCTCCCGCATGGACAGGCCCGCAATTTGGGCCTTTGAGCCGGGATCAACATTCAAGATATTTTCCATGGCGGCCCTGCTGGATGCGGGAGCCATTACCTCAGATACCTTTTTCTACTGCCCCGGTTATTACGAGCGAATCACCGCGAGGGGAGAAAGAATCATCATCAGCTGTATGCATGCCCACGGGTGGGTAAGCGCCAGGGAAATTACGGTTGTTTCCTGCAACGCCGGAGCCGCCTACGCCGCAGACCAGATGAGCATGAGGGACTTTCATGAGCGCATGAGGGCCTTTGGGTTCGGGGCGCGTACCGGGGCGGGAAACCCCGGGGAAACCGCCGGCTTCCTCCGCCCGCCGGAGCAGTGGTCGGAGCGCTCGAGGCCCACCATTTCCATGGGCCAGGAAATCGCCGTTTCCGCCCTCCAGATGCTTAAAGCCTCCACAGCCATTGCCAATGACGGCGTGCTTGTTCACCCGCGGATTATATCCCACATTGTTTCAGCCGACGGCACGGTTACGCCCTTCCAGCCCGGGCCTCCCCGCCGCATCCTTTCGCCGGAAACCAGCCGCGCCATGCGGCGCTACATGATTGACACCACTTCCAGCCTTGGCACCGGCTGGCGGGCCTATGTGGAAGACCTCTCTTTGGGGGTAAAAACCGGCACCGCGCAGATGATTGATCCCAGAACCGGCGCGTATTCCCTGACAGATTTCATATCGAGCTGTATCGCCATACTCCCCGCCGACAACCCCTCGCTTGTTCTTTACCTGGCGATCATCAGGCCCCAGGGCGAAACCCTTGCGGGCAGAATCGCCGCCCCGCCGATACGGGAAGCGGCGGACGCGCTTATCAACTACCTGGGTATCCCCCGGGGAAGGAACCCCCAGGTCATCCACTCAGGTGCCATTGCCATCCCCGCCCTTCCCTATCCGGCGGTGAATGAAATTGTCCCGAATTTCGCCGGTGTGGCCAAACGTCAGCTCGTCCCCCTTCTTATGCGGGATGATCTGCGCATGCAAGTCCACGGGGACGGATGGGTAGCGCGGCAGCACCCCGCGCCGGGAACGCCCCTCACCAGCGACACGGTGATAATCCTGGAATTGGAGTAATATCGAAAATTAATGTTATATTTCCGGCTTGTACGTGATTATTTTGTCGACAAAATAATAAAGCCATAGTATTATAATAAAAATTATAGCAGAAAGGGAAGAATATGCCCGGTGTAACGATAATGGTAGTCGATGATTCCAGGATCATGAGAAATACCGTGAAAGGTGTTTTTTCAGGAGTAGTACCCGCCTGTAATTTTGTTGAGGCAAAAGACGGCGTAGAGGCCCTGACATTGCTGCAGGCGCAGCCCATTCACCTTATTCTGCTTGACTGGAATATGCCGAACTTGTCAGGAATTGATTTCTTAAAGCAGGTGAGGGCTATGGAGGAATACAAGGAATTACCAATAATCATGGTTACCAGTGAAGCCGCAAAATTTAATGTTATTGAAGCATTAAAGCACGGAGCAACTGACTATATCACAAAGCCAATCAAGCTTGATCTGTTCAAAAGCAAGCTGGCAAAACTACGTTTATTTTGGATGTGAGCATGGGAGTAGAATTAACAAACTATGTAGAGGCGTTCGTAGAAGTTACGGTCAACACGTTTAAGGAATTTGTCGGCGTAGATATCACCCCAAAGCACCCGCACTTTCTGGATGTAGAGAAGGGGTTTGAATGGGATATTTCTGCGGTCATTGGTCTTTCCGGCATGGTTAAAGGGGCAATCATTATTTCCATGAAATCTGAAATGGCGATAAGGCTGACAGATCTGCTAACCGGTTCAACGCATACGGAAATAGATGTTGATGTGGTGGACGCTATTGGTGAAATCAACAATATCATAGCAGGAAACATAAAGCCAAAAGTGCCGAACGGGGAAAAAATTGTAATATCGCTTCCTACAATATTTAAAGGAAAGGAACATTCAATCGCATGGCCAAGCAGGCAGGCGAGAGTGCTGTGCATCCCCCACAAGGCATTTGAAGACGACATCTTTCACCTAATGGTAGCTGTGGAGCTGGAAAAGTATAGAATGAATTAAGGAAGGGAAGATGAAACATGTTTTTGTATTCGACCCTGAAGCTTTTTATAATCAGCAATGGAAGATGGATCTTATCCTGGACACCATACAGCAGTTTTTCAGAAAACAGGACAAGCCTGATATTTCCGTAAAGACTTCCCGCTACCGCCGGAATGCCATGCTCATCATTCAGGAAGAGGTTGAAAGGGCAAAGCCCGGCGATATTGTCAGAATTTATGCCGTTGGCGGCGAAGGTATTCTTTTTGACTGTTTAAACGCTGCTGCCCACTTTCCAAATACACAGCTTGCGTCCGTTCCTTTTGCGGGATCAAATGATTTTATCAAAGTTTTTGGCACTGCAAATCAGGAAGCGTTCAGGGATATGCCAACGCTTATACAGTCAAAAGCGCTCCCCACAGATATTCTAAAGTGGGGCGATTATTATGCGCTAAACTCATGCTGTGTTGGAGTAAATGCTGTCATTTCCAAAAAGCCCAAAAGCAGCAGCCCGCGCCAGGGCCGCTTCATTGCGCGTTCACGGTTAAGCTACCTGTTGACCCTTTTTAACAGGCAGGTAGCCAACCAGAGATACTCCATTACCATTGATGATACGGATTACTCGGGGCACTACAGCCTTATTCACGCTGCCAACGGCCCGTACCATAACGGAAGAATGACAGGGGCATCAGGGGCTGCTCCCAATGACGGCTTAATGGACATTGCGCTTGTCAAATCATCGTATCCCTTGCGGGCATTGGTTGCAATGAGAATGTATTCCCGGGGCAGGCGGCCCGGAAACTGCGTATATCTGCGGGCGAAAAAAATGACCATTGAATCTGACAGCCCAATGTGGATTCAATTTGACAGTGAATATATCCAGGACACGAGAATCAGCCTGGATTTGGTTAATGAGGCAGTGCAGATAGTCGCGGCAAAAGATTCATCTTACCCCTCAATTCCGGCTCTCTCTGAAAGGGTTAGTTCATGAAAGAGGAAAAAAGTGAAAGCATAAAATCCCGAAAAGCTGCGGACATTGCTTCTGTAATAACAGTTGCGTTTTTAAGCGGGATGTTTATTGTGGACACGCTGCTGGGTGACACGGATGTAATAAACTATCTTTTTGTCGGGCCAATCATGGCAACGGCATTTTTTCTGGTCATTTTCACCATTAAGAACAGCGTAAACCATTACAAAATGGCATTTACCATCCCGTTGGTGTTAATGTGCTTTTACACAATCCTGATGGAAATAACCGGCTGGTATTCCCATTATTATCTGCTGGTTTGCCTGGTTTTCTCTGCGATAAGCTGTTTGTATTTTGATTCAAACAGGACGCTGAAATTCATTATTGTCCAAACCATACTGATAGGTGTTTTGCTGGCAAGAGGAACGCCTGTCAGCGGATATGGAGCGCCCGCTTATATCCTGCTGATTAACTGGCTTATCTATTTGTTTACGAGCATAGTAATGCTGGTATTTACCATGATGCAGGAAAACGCCCGTGAGCAGCAGCATTCATTCAATGACCTTATGGAGTCTACAGAAAATTATGTTGCCATGATAAACGAACGCAATGAAGTTCTTTTCGCGAATAAAACCATGTCGTTTTTGGCCAACTCCAAAGAACCGTCGCTGATTCAGGGGCGGCCTTTTATCGATCTTTTCCCGGGGAAAAGCCTTAAGCTGTACGCCGGGGAACTGCTGATGGATAAAAGCAGCTATACGGGAAACTGGGAATTCATGCTGAACGGGCAGAAACGGTATTTCAGGGCTGTTTCAAAAAGCCTGCAGCGCGGAAGCACCGGCTCCCTCATCAATCTGTATGACATGACGCACCTTGCCGAGCGTGATGAAATTGTTGCATTGAAGGACAGCATGAAGATTGGCCTTTTCTTCATGGACAAAAATTACGTTATACAGGATCACTATTCACGCTATCTGGAAGAAATGCTGTCAGAAACAAACCTTTTTGGAAAATTGTTTACCGATTTAATTTCAGATTCAGTTACCGCCAGCGAACTGCAATCCATCAAAGACTATTTTGCAATGGTAATGGAACGCGCCTATGATCAGGAAATGCTGGATGACATAAATCCTCTGGGCGAACTGCATTATGTGAACAGCAGAACAAATGAAAGAAAAGTTTTCCAGTGTGCTTTTTCCACAATAGAAAGGGATCGGGGTGAAGTATTTATTCTTGTAACGGTTTACGATATAACCATCAGGGTTGAACTTGAACAGCGGCTGGCGGAAGAAGAAGCCCTGCGCCAGGAAGAAATGCAGTCCATATTTGAACTCATCCAGGTTGATCCAAATGTGTTCAGCGACTTTATGGAAGACGTTGAATATGAGTTTGACAGCATGGACAAAATATTCAAGGATGGTGCCATATCTGCACATAATGTACTGATAAAAGTATATCAATCGGTCCATGCCATTAAATCCAATGCGGTTATTCTGGGATTAAATATTTTTGGCCATAAACTGCATGGACTGGAATCAAAAATAAAAAAGATGCGTGAGGCGGAAAAAGAAATACCATTGTCCGAGAGAATCAATCTGGCAATGGAAGTAGAGAAAATTTTCACGGAAAAGGAACGGTTCAAAAATATTATTGACAAGATCCAGTCATACGGCGGCGGAGTTGACAAAAACCAAAATCTTAAAATCATGGTTGAGTCCATCACCAAAGCCGCGGAAAGAACCGCTGAGGACCTGGAAAAAAAGGTGCGGTTTGTGGTTGATGATGTTGATCATGATGCGGTAGAAAAAGGCCCGCGGCGCATAATGAAAGAAATACTTTTACAGCTTGTCCGCAACTCTGTTGTGCATGGAATTGAAATGCCGGATATCCGGCAGGCCAAGGGCAAAAACGAAACCGGCTCCATTAAACTTTCAATCAAAATGGCTGAGGACAACAAAAAGATTCAGATAAAGTTAAACGACGACGGAAGCGGGCTTGATTTCCAGGAAATTGCACACAGGGCCCTTCAGAACAAGCTGATCAAGGAAGAAGATGCGGACAACAAAAACATCCTGAAAAAAGTGATCTTCTCACCCGGATTCAGCACGGCGGCCACGGAAGGGATACACGGAGGCCGCGGCATAGGCTTGAATTTGGTACGCGACCGCATCAAGGAAGTAAATGGCAGCATCAAACTGCGTACCGAAGCGGATAAAGGGACGCTGTTCATTGTGTCCATTCCGGTGGATTAAAAAAACTTCTTATGCTCCCTGATTTTTTTGCCTCCAACATGGAAGTGCTAAAACAGCTTTACCCCCTTCTCGCCGAAGAGCTGGACAAGGCGGAAGACGACATAACGCCGGAAGAACTCACCGTCGAGCCCGCCTCCACCGGCGCGCCAACGCTGACGTGCCGGGGCATTTCCGTCCATTCAAAGCGAGACCCGCAGCGGGAAGCCGAGCGCCTTGTGGAAAGCGCTGCTGCCGAGTCAGGCGACAGCGAATCTCCGGCGCTTGTCCTGGGTTTCGGCCTTGGTTATGCCGCTGCTGCCCTGGGGGCGAAATTGCGCGGCAGGCCCGTCATAGTTGTGGAAAAGCATGCGGAAATACTGAAAAAGGCGCTTGCGGCCCATGACCTTTCAGCATTCCTGTCCCAAAACAGCCTGGTCTTTGTCCTGGGGGGCTCAGGCGAAGGCGTTACCGGCGCGCTTTCCCTTTTCAAAAGTTCGCCCGGTGTGCCGCCCCTTGTCATACGAAACCGCGCCCTGACCGGCATGGACGAGGAATGGTACGCCGCTGTGGAAGAGCGAATAAAAACCTGGAATTCCCGCACCAATGTAAACCGGGCCACCCAAAAGCGTTTTGGCAAGCGCTGGGTGCGGAACCTGTCCCAAAACCTCCAAGCGGTGCGTGACATTCCGGGAATCTCACGGCTTGAAGGAATCCTCAAAGAGCATGACATCCCGGTCTTTCTTGCCGCCGCCGGCCCTACATTGGATGCGGCGGGCCCCATGCTGGGCGAAATAGCCAAACGCTGCGTTGTCGTGGCGGTGGATACAAGCCTCCGTTTTCTTTTAAGCCGCTGTGTAGACCCTGACTTTGTGGTTTCTGTAGACCCGCAGTACTGGAATTACCGGCATTTGGACAGGGTTCCGGCCCCAAAAACCCGCCTTATCGCCGAGTCCGCCGTTTACCCCCCGGTGCTGCGCCACCGCTTTGGGGGAATATTCCTCTGCGGCTCCTTTTTCCCCCTGGGGCGCTTTATCGAAGAAAAGGTAGACCCAAAGGGAGATTTGGGCGCGGGCGGCTCTGTGGCAACGAGCGCCTGGGATTTCGCGCGCCACCTGGGGGCAAAGAGCGTGTGGATTGCGGGCCTTGACCTTTCCTTTCCTGAACTGAAAACCCATTTTCGCGGGGCGGCTTTTGAAGAAAAGTCCCACGCCGAGTCCCGGCGCTTTAGCCCCGGAGAAACCTGGAATTTCCGGGTTTTGCGGGACGGCCAGCCCTTCCAGGCAAAACGGCAGGGAGGCGGCACGGTACTGACCGATAAGCGTCTTTCCCTTTACGCCGCCTGGTTTGAAAACTGTTTCAGCCGTTTTGCGGACATAAAGAACTACAGCCTCCAGGCATCGGGCTTGGCGATACCGGGCATAGAAAGTGCCGCTGTCGAGGAACTTTTGGCTCTTCCGGAGCGCCGGGAGGAGATACAACGCCTTTTTGGGGAAGTTTATGCCGCTGTGGAAGAAGATTTCCACTGCAAAGAGGCAGAAAACCGGGCGGAACAGTACGAAAACGCCCGGAAAGCCCTTTTCGAGGGCCTTGTGCGGGTGAAAAACCTCGCCGAAGACACGGCTGAAAGCGTTGAAACCGCCGCCAGGCGATGCAGACAGGGCCGTTTGGAAGAAAAAGAGCGGGAACGGGCGTTAAAAAGGCTGGACAGTGCCAATAAAGCCATTACTGAAAGCGCCGTAAAGGAAATTACCGGCTTTCTTTTCCCGGAAACTGCGGAATGGGAGGCGGAAATCGCGGCACTAAGCCCAGACCCTTTTGCCCGCCACCTGGAGTTTTCCGCCCGCTTTTACCGGGCCCTGGCCGAAACCTCGGCGTATAATCTGCACGTTCTCGAAAAGGCACAAAAAACTCAAAAAAATCAAGAAAATGCTAAAGTTCCCAAACCAGCCGCCGATACTTTTGTTAGTGGGAGGGAAATCCCCCATAACATATAGACGGTGCGCGATAACGTCCAGGCGCACCGTCTTTTTTTATATCAAGCGGCCAAATGCTTATGCAGCATCTCCAAAACCTTGTCAATATCAAGCGGTTTGCCAAGATGATCATTCATTCCCGCCGCATGGCAGGCCTCAATATCGTCATGAAAGACATTGGCGGTCATCGCAATGATCGGGAGCCTCCCCGCCCCTGCTTCCGCGTTTTTAAGCCGCTCGTCTTCAAAAGCCCTGATATGCCGTGTTGCTTCAAGTCCGCCCATTTGGGGCATCTGCAAGTCCATTAACACGATGTCGTATTTGTCAGGAGCCGCGGTTATCATGTCCAGCGCTTCTT
>JGI24694J35173_10002711_pt1 | contig 14129 bp, 16 predicted proteins | sample TergutCo191P1_FD_35173 | JGI IMG/M metagenome (IMG submission 35173) | reverse complement strand
TTGTTGATGGGGTCGAAATCAAACAATTCTATTGTTCCAATCGGTTCGGTGATGTTTAATTCTGCATCCAAGATTTGGTGAATCATTAGTCGCAACTGGCGCAGTCCGAACACATCCGATGTCAGCGTTTGTGCGATATAGGTTTCCAATTTATATTTGGAAAACGGCTCAATTGTTTTGCTGATTGCCCAAATGTTTGGATTGTTTTCCCATGTTAAAAGTGTTTGAACGTCTGATGGTTCTAGGGCTTTTAGGGTTATTTTTGTATTTTCTTTTTGTTTTTGCATTTTATATTGTGCAAAGATACGATTTTTTTTTTAATGTTCATTTTTTTTATGAAAACAAAGGGGCGGGCGAACCCCGCCCCTACGAGGTTGGTTTAAACGACGTGGATGTTTGCGAAGCAGATGCTGTCGGAAACTTCTTTGCCGTCTTCGGATGCGAAGCCGATGTAAACATGGATTCTGTCGCCGACCCAACGCGATAGGTTTAGGTCGAAGGATTCTTCGGAACGTTCGGTTTCGTTGAATCTGACAATGGTTTCGTTTTTTGCGGGGTTTATGAACGCGAGTAGCAATTTGTCGGTTGCTTGTGCGTTTCCAATGCCGCTGTTGTTGTCCCACGAAACGGTTAAGTTCCCTCCACTGCTTGAGATTGCGGGTGTTTCCAACGCTGTTAAACTTCCTTTCGAAATCATTACTTTTGCGTAATCGATTTGGAGGTTTGGGAACGTGCCTACAATGGCGTTTGCCAGGGTGTGGGCTGTTGCTGCGTTGAATGCGGATTGGTGTGTTGCATAGCGTTTCCATCCTACGCGCAGCACCGCCGTTAGCGGTCGCAGCAGATTAATCACGAGAGCAAATTTAGCCCTTTGAGTGCGTTGTCCCAGCGTTTGAGGGTTGTTAATGTTTTTTGGAAGCGAACGCATGTACATTGTACGTTTCCAACTTGCACCGACTACGGTACCGACTTTGCCTGAGAATCCTCCAAGGATTCCTTTTCTAATGTGTCCCATGATTGTAATTTTTTTAGGGATTAAACATTTTTTTTATTACTGGACAAGTATTGGACGAGTACTGGACGAATACTGGACGAGGTGCGCGCGTTTTTTGTCGTTTTTCGTTGTTCGTTGTTTTTCCTTATCGTGGTGCAAAGTTACGGGAAAAATTGGATTACTACTGGTGGTTACCACTGGGGGTAGATTTGTAGGGGCGTATTAATATTCTTTGTTGGGTTGGATTGTTGTTTCGAGGTTTAGTTCGGTTAGGATTTTGTTGATTTGTTGGATTTGTTGGGTGTGGTATTCGGATAGGATTATGCCTTTTTGGAGTTCGGCGTAGATTTTGCGGTAACTGTTGTCTGTAAGGAATGCTATTAGTCGACAGATTTTGGTTAGGTCGTGATTTGCTCTGCTGATTTGTAGTTTTTCGAGCAGTAGTAGGATTGTTATTGCTTTTACTTTTATGCAGGCTGTGTCGCCCTTCGTCGCTTCGACAGGCTCAGTGCATCGCAGGCTCAGGGACTGGTCCGCGCCAGCGGTATCGGCGGATTCGGGTTTTGCGTCCTCGATGAGTTGTCGGAGGAGTTGGATTTTGTGGTCGAGAATTCCACTGGGATCGTCGGCGTGGTCTCTTGTGTAGAGTGCGAGGCTTAGGATCTCTAAGACTTCGATTTGTTTTTCGATTGGGATGCTGTTGTGTTCTAGGACGTCGAGGATGTCTTGGATTTGGATTGTTTGGTTCATGGTGTTGTGGGTTTGGGTTGAGGGTGTAAAGATACGAAAAATAATCTGAATTGCAAGAATTATCAACATGTTGTTAATAACTTTATTTGCGTACGTCATTTTTTTTGTTTAACTTCGCAGCACCTAATAATCCCTTAACACTTAAAAAAAATGAGTTTATGTTCCCAAACAGGCGGATTTTCTCTTGGTAGAGGAAACTGCAATCCTGAAGTTGGTTTTGCAACGGCATTTATTTTGTCGGCAGACCGCAAGGTGCTTGCACCAAATGTACCTATCAAGGAACAAATCCAAAATTGGATTAACGATGGCTCAGCGTCAATGCTTACGGGTATGGACGAGCGTGAGGCTAACAATGAGGAAGCCAATGTTCACAGTTTTGCAAGTGGTCGAAAAACACAGATTTCGCCAGCGAAATTGTCTGATAATTTTGATTTCTCGCAAGATTTTTGCAAGCAGAAAATGTTGGCAAAACTTGTCGGTTTTGAAGGCTTTTTCTTTGCGATTACAAGCAACAATCAAATGTTGGGCGATAAAAGCGATGTTTTGCGTATGTCGCCAATCGCCATTGATAGCATGAACACAACAGGTATTTTCAAGGACAACGCCAATGCGCAAGTTGACACCTTAACGTTTACTTACGGTGATCTTAATACGGTTATTGAAAATCGCAAAATGGTTTCTATTGATTTTGATTTGTTCGACATTCGACAGCCGAGAGAGTTAGAACTTGTGGGCGATAATTTGAATCAAATTCGCATTGTAGAAGCGTGTTTAGGTGAAGGTGTTTCGGATGTAGCTCCAGCAGACTTGTCTTTCCGTGTGGCGACTGTTAATGGAGAGTCTGCAACCGCAACAATTACAGGCGGAGGTGGTGGAGTGATTTCTGTTGAACTCGATCCTGCTCCAAGTACTGGTCAAACGGTTACGTTGCAGTTGGTATGGAAACAAGGCGGATATCCCGTTGGTGTTTCTGCATTGAAGTCGTTTCGTATTGCTTAAAAAACATTTTGGGCAGGGCTGATTTTTGGCTCTGCCCTCACGTTTTTTGCCATGGAAAATCCAAGGTTTGTAAAGATTGATGGGGTTTGGTATAATTTAGATTATTGCCAAAATCTTTCTGTAGAAAAATTTACAGAGAAGTTTAGTTCATTTGCAAAAGAAAAGATTGCTGTTCATTATGATGTTATTCACGAATTAAATGAAAAATTGAAATCATGAGTTGCGGTTGTGAGCAAATAAAAACGAAAACAATCCCTGCGGAGATACGGGCAGTGGCGAAAAATCTTGCGAATAAGGAGCAAAAGCCGTTTGCGATTACGTTCTGCTCCGACTATGATTTTTCGCTTGTAAAAACAGCGGTTTTTGAGCAAATTTTGGAAATCATAACGCCTGATTAAGATGCAAACCTACGACAACATACGAAAAATAACTTTGAAACAGTATATTGATGCATTTTTTTCGGAGAAAAAACCAAGCAACTGGGAAGATATCTGCAAAGAAAAATCGGAATTGATGGAAACATCTGAGGTGAATTCTATTCTTTTCACGTATCAAAAATACCTTTTGCTTGAAGTTCGCAAACTGCACCGAACACTCACTCTTCAAGAGCCTGACCAGTTAGAGGAAATGGATTTGCGACAGACCTTGAAAGAAATTGAAACGATTGAAAAACGAAATGAAAGCGAAACATACACTTATGAAAAATTTTCGTTATGGAAACTTGCCATATCGAAATTTTTAGGCTACAATATAGACGAAAATAAAATATCGTTGTTTGATTTCTTGGTGGCAACGAAACAATTATCGGAGTACAACAAGAAAATGCAAGCGGATTACCAAAAAAATGCAAGGCAAAGACGACATAGTTAGTTTTCGGTTGATTGAACAACAGGTTGATAAAACTATCAACGCCCTCGCAAGACTTTCTGACAAGATTGACGAGCTGGGTCGGCGTATGAAAGATAGTTTAGAGCCTGCCGTGAAACAAGTCAAGACGTTCTCAGAGTTAAAGTCCGTTTCAGAAAAAATCACGCAAGCCAAAAAGGAAACGATACACGTGCTTGAGACAGAGGCGAAATTGCAAAAACAACTCACGTCGCTGTTGGAAAAGAAAGCACAAGTTGAGCAAAAAAACCTCAGCGTCATTACTAAAATACGTGTAGAAAATCAAACGTTAAATAAAGATATTGCAACCAAAATAAAAGGCTTGTCGGACTTGCAAAAGCAGCTCAACGCTACAAAGCAGGCGTATGTGGCTATGTCTGCCGAAATGCGAAACAGTGCCACTGGTCGTGAAGCACTCTCTAGCATACGTGCCCTTATTGATGAATTGGGTGTTGCCAAATTTGCAACGGGCGAACTTGGCGATACGTTTGGCGGACTTTCGGACGATGTTTTTGACGCCCTTGAAAGTAGCGACAAGTTTGTTCAGTCGCTTGCGCAAATGGGCGTTCAGTTGCCAAAAGTTGTAACAGGAAAAACAAAATTTATTTCAATGATAAAAGCGGCTGTTGTGGCATTAAAAGCAATGCTTGCAACACCGGTTGGAAAATTCTTTGCCGTATTGGCTGCTGGCATGGCGATTTTTCAAGCGTTTGGTGACAATTTGCGAAATTTGTTGCCCGCACAACGTGCGTTGAACGATTTGCAAGAGCAGGGCAATCAGATTGTGCAAGAACGAGCACAGCGTGAGTTGGCTTGGGAAGAAGGCGCCGTAGAGCGGTTGAAGTTAGAGCGTGAAATTTCATCGGAAACTGCAACACAAGAAGAACGACTTAATGCTATCAACCGCCTCAACGAACTGAACTTGCAAAATGCACAAGCACGGCTTGACGAATTGGAAAGAGAGTTGGCTATTATGGAACAGCAGGCAGAGATTGAGGCAAACCGTGTGCGCTGGAACGATGTTTTAACGCTCGGCATAGGTCGTAGAGGCAGAGTTGAGCGTCGCTTGGCACAAGAGCAGGAGGCTATTGATAGCAAGCGCATAGAGGTTGCACGTGCAAGAGTAAATGTGGTTCAGGAAGAAGATAGAGCACAAAATAGAGTGGCACGAAATTCAAGAGAGGTGCAACGCTTAGAGCAAGAGCGCTTGCGAAATATGGAGCGCTTGCGTGAAGAGTATGAGCGTATTAATAATTCGATACGTGATTTGCGGATTTCGTTGATAGAGGACGATTTTGAACGTGCAGAAGCCGAACTTTTGGCACGACACGCTGACGCTTTGAATGCTGTAACAGGTACAGAGGAACAACAAAAAGAAAAACGCTTACTGTTGGAGCAGCAGTTTCAAAATAGGCTTCAGGATATTCGAGAAAATGCTGCTGCACAGACCATTCGAGAGAATGAAATGGTGCTAAACGATGAAATGCTTGCAAGGCAATTTGCATTTGATATGGAAATTTTGCAAATGCGCCAGCGTGCAGAAAATGTTGAGGAAACAGAGCGAAGAATTTTGAATAAAAAGATAGCCTTTGCACAAGAAACAAACCAAATGCAAATGGATTTTTTGAATAAGCAGTTGCAGGTTGAGGGTTTATCGGCAGAGAAAAGAGCAGAACTGAATAACCGTTTGACGGCAATCGTTCGTCAAAACAGATTGGATTTGCACAACGAAGAACTTCGCTTAGCGGATATCGAACGAGACAAACGTGCGTATGCCGATGCGCAACGATTGGAACGACAAGAATTGCTAACTGCGCAACTGAAAGACTTGGCGTCCGATTTATTCAATGCTGTGATTGAAGGACAGCGTAGAGCGTTGCAGGCGCAGGCGGATAGCATAAACGAGCAACGCAGGCTATCCAACGAGATGTTTAGTGAACGAGAGCAGCAGTTGCGCAATGCTGTGATGTCTGACGCTCGCAGAGCTGCTGAGGAAACACGTTTGGCCGAAGAGCGAGCCATTGCCGAGGAAGAGTTTAGGCAAAAAGACTTGGAACAACGCCAAAGGCAGGCGGAGTGGGAAAAGCGGAATGCTATGATACAAGCCATCATTCAAACAGCGCTGGCTGTTACCAAAGCCATGACGGGTTTGCCGTTGCCGTTTTCGCTTCCGTTTGTGGCGATGGCTATAGCAAAAGGTGCTGTACAAAAAGCGTTGATAGCATCGCAACAAATTCCACAATATGCCGAAGGTGGCACCAACATTTCGGGGCTTGGCATTTGGGGCGAGGTTCGCCCTGAGGTTGCGGTATCGAAAAAAGGTGGTGTTAGTGTGGCGTATGAGCCCACGTTGAGCAATTTTGAGCCTGGTACAACGATTTATCCGAGTATTGATAAGTTTTTGGCGACTTATAGCGATAGCAAAAGTGTTTCAGCGGAGTTTGATTATGATCGGTTTGAGGAGATTGTTAAGAAAAATAGGGCGCAACAATCGGTTGTGCTTGATAGGAATGGGCTTTGGGGAGTTATTAAGGCGGATATGTCGAGAACTATATATATTAACCGCTCGTTAAGCCAATGGAAATAATGCAACGGGGAAAAATATTATTTTACAAACAAAAAAAACAATGAAAAAAATCACATTTATTATTGCAGTCGCGATATTTGCGGTTGCCTGCAGAAGTAACCCGCCAACGTACGATGTAACATTTGAAATCAGGACGGTATTTAATGATGTTGAGTCGTTGCCTGATATTGCAATTGTTGGAATTTTCAGAAATTTAGATTTTGACTTGGATTCATCCAGGGTGTCGTTTCCAAGCGAAATGACAATCGAAACACAGCGAGGATTTGAAACAGTTTCACCAAGGCGAATTGCTGGGTGGGACACTTTGGGTTTTTTTGATATCGCTGGTCTTTACAGCAACACGTTGGATAGGATTGTTGTTCAAAATGTAAGCAGGGGTTACAATTTTATCGCTGTTTTGATTTTGTCGATTTCTCATAATGCAATATTGAGAGGATATCGAATAATCTATGTAAATGAGCATATAGAAAACGAAGTACAACGGTTTGTTTTTGACGAAACCGATACTTTTTTTGGCGCATTTGTTCCGAGATAGTACCAACCTCACGTCCACACTCAAAAAACAACAAAAGCGTGTTAGCTAAACTAAAGAAATAAATCTCAAACTGTAATGTAATGGAAAAATTCCGTTTCATATTGAAAAATTTTGACGGTCGTGGAAATGACCACATTTGTGAGTATTTGCCAGAAAATATTCAGCAGTTGAAATTGACACGTTCAAAAAGTGCTATTGTTCCTATTGGCTGGAGCATTGAGGCAAGTGCTGATACGATACGACTTATTCGCGAGGAGGCGGAAATTATTCGCAGAAAGTTTTTGCGAAACGGAATAAATGCCGTGCAGGCGGTAGAGTTGCAGTATTTAAATGAGCAGGCAACTGGTTATGATACGGTTTTCATTCAAAAATTTTACCCAGAACGCACAGAGGTTTGGGGCGATTTCGTCGAATTTGGGCTATTTTTGAACGAACGGCAGAAGTGGTGGGAGGATAAGGCGGATGCTGACCTATCAATCGACAAAACAAACAACATGGTTTCGTTCCCAGAAATGGGATTATATAATACCGTTAGCGGGTCATTTGCGCCACTACCTCTAGGCGGGACGTTTGTACCATTCATGGGTTTTATTGGTGTAAATAATAATTCAAAGATTTTTTCAGAAAACGCAACTGCGTTTCCTGGTAGTTTTTTTGTCGATTTTAACGGTATTAATGTCAGAGTAAATCCAGCGATTACGTTACGACTTGGAGCAAATCAAACTGTTAACTTAAATGGAAGTGTTAGATTTCATGGAGCAATAAATCAGTCATTCCCTCCAAATTTTAGATTTGGCATTGACAATTTGTGCGTTTTTAGAAATGGTGTCAGGATTGACATTCAGAGATTTTTCACTGAATTTCAAGTCAGAACCAACGATTTATACGAGTTTGATTTCAGCGTAGATACTTCAATATGGACAACATCACAAAACGACGTTTTCGATATTCATATAATTTCTCAGGCTACAATTTCATCAAATTTTGAATTTGACATGTCGTTTGGATTTTTCATTGAAGACTCCCGTACACCCGAATTTACCTCATCGTACATTCCAATCAGAACGGTTTTTGATAAAATGTTTGGACGTGGAAATTACAATTATGTTCAAAGGGGGCTTAATGAGAGCGTAATTCGTTACGGCATACTTTCAGGCGATATGATTTGTGGTTTAGACGGAGCAAAGGCAACCATAAAACCACGCCAATTTATGAAAGATTGGTGTAAAATTGAGGGTTATTCATTCTATTTCGACCAAAACGACATTGCACAAATCATTCCAATAGAGAACCGTTTTCAAATGGGTGGTGGAAACGTGTTGCGATTTTCGGAAAACGTGAAAGATGTACAGTTCAGATACTCGCAAGATTTGATATTTGCAGGTGTAGAAGTAGGATACAATTCGCCGTCGATAAACTATCCGCTTTTTCGTCAGCAATTCACAGAGAAATTAACGTACGTTCCAAATCAGCGAGGCGGTAGCGATATGTTCAACCTTGTTGTTGATGATTTGCGTGTTGATTATGCAGGGTTGTTGCTTCAGTATTTCGACTTTGTCAATCAGCCACAGCGTGGCGATAATTTACAGCAGTACAAAGATGTTTGGCTCGTTAGAATTGACATTTCAAATCCAAACAATCACGTTCCTGAGCGTGTTTTTCAGACAAATTTGTTAGGTGGTGGCGAGTTTAATGTGTGGTTCTCGCCTCGTCGTATATTACAGCGATACTTGCGTTATTTTGGCACTATATTTGGCGCATGGAGCAACAGCCCAAGGCTCGAATTGCAAGCCGAGGAAAACATATCAAACAATATGCACGCTTTTGTTGTTCCTGGCATCATGGATTTCAGGGAAAAGCAAGAGATTGTTCCATTGACTGGATTTGATTATACGCCAATGGAAATTCGTTTTACAACACTTGCGAATTTTAGAGATGTAAGCCTACTTCAAGATATTATTGTGGAGCATAACGGTAGAGAATATCCAGCGATAGTGTGCAATGTGACAACAACTGAACGCTTAGAGGAAGTCGAAATAACAGCATATTTAAAACACAGAATGGCGTAAGTAAAATGATACAATTCCCACTATACAACCCAATTGATTTCACAAGGCAGTTTCCACGCACGCCGTGGGAAACCTATGACGAGTATTTGAATACGTTTTACAAATCGAAAGCATCGTCAATTCAGTTTTTGTTTCGTGCGGATAACGATGGAAGGGTGTATCGTGTGGATATTGTAACACCGCAACAGCAAGTTGTGTTGCAAATCAATGCAGACCCGCTGGCGCCGATTTGCAATCGGTGCCACAAATGAAACAAAATATGACAAAAAACAATTGATAAATGAGTAGAAAGCACAAGTTTTGTAAACCCGCTGGCGCCGATTTGCAATCGGTGCCACAAATAGAAACAAAATATGACAAAAAAAGCAATTGACAGATGAGCAGAAAGCACAAGTTTTGTAATCCAGACAGAGCCTATTTTGTAACACTTACTGTGCAAAATTGGGTTGATGTTTTCATTCGAAATGCGTATAAAAACATTTTGGTTGAAAGCTTGATGTATTGTCAGAAACATAAAGGTTTGGAAGTTTTTGCGTGGTGCATTATGAGTAGTCATGCACATCTAATCGTTCGTGCAAAAGACGGTAGCGGTTTTCTGTTGCCTGACATCTTGCGGGACTTCAAAAAGTTTACAAGTAAAAAAATGCTTAGTGCTATACAAGAAAACCCACAAGAAAGCAGAAAAGAGTGGCTTTTGCCGATGTTTGAAAACGGTAAGTTTTGGCAACCGGGGAGCTATCCGATTGAGTTATGGAGCAGTAAAGTTATTTATCAAAAGTTAGATTATATACACGAAAATCCAGTTGAGGAAGGTATTGTTTTTTCGCCAGAGCAGTACGTGTATAGTAGTGCGATAGATTATGCGGATGAAAAAGGGTTGTTGGAAGTAATTAGAATACGATGAAAAAACATGAAACATATGTGAAATTTAGACAAGGCACGGGTTGCAAACCCGCGCCAGCGGAAGGGCAGGCATTATGAAGCGATTATTAAAAGTGTTACAACAACACCAGACAGGTTTGACATAGTCGAAATTACAGCACTGCTAACGGAAAAAATATAAAGTTATTAACTAAAAAAGAAATAAAAATGAAGAAACTCAAAATTATCACACTTATGGCTCTGTTTGCAATCTCTTGCAATAACGACAAAGATAACGGCAAAGAAACACCAAAGCACGATGTTACATTTGCAGTACGGCTTCTGGTTGATGAGGGCGAAGATATTCCGCCAGCTGTACTAATTGGAATTTTTCAAGACTTAGAGTATAATTTAGTATCTTCGGCAACAGTAATATCGGGACAGTACATGATACAACTAAATACAAACGTTCATATCAAAGCAGAGCATTTCTTTGGTTGGTTTGAAATATTTAACCCAAATTGGAACAGTGCAAATTATGAGTACACTACATTCTCGTCAATTGAGCAGGGATATTATTTTGTAGCCATTGCTGTTGTTTCTTTTGATGGCGTGCAACAGTTTGGTTACCGGCGATTGTTCATAGACAATAATACTGCAAGTGATGTTCAACGGTTTATTTTTTGCAATTTAACAGAGAGTAGATTTGTTTTCATTGAAATGTAATAACGATGATACAATTCCCAATATACAACCCAATTGATTTCACAAGGCAGTTTCCACGCACGCCGTGGGAGACTTATGACGAGTGTTTGAATACGTTTTACAAATCGAAAGCATCGTCAATTCAGTTTTTGTTTCGTGCAGATAACGATGGAAGGGTGTATCGTGTGGATATTGTAACACCGCAACAGCAAGTTGTGTTGCAAATCGATGCAGAGCCGTTGATTACCGACGTGAATAATTTCAGGCATTTCATTGTGAAAGTTCCTATTGAAAGGTTACCGCAAGGGTTGTACTATATTCGCATAGTAGCAGTAACAGAAACAGCAGAATTTAGCGTTGGAGTTTCGCAATTGTTTTGCGTGAAAGACAGACCAAAGCAATACGAAAATGTTTTGAGCTTATCGGCAACGAACAGAGATAATCGAAACGGTATTTGGCGAGGATTTTGTCCGTGTTTGCATTTGAGATATGAGGTAAAAGACATGTCTGATGTCATTACAAATAGCGATAGGTTTGAGATGTCATTCGGAAAAAGTATTGACCTAAATACTGAAACATTTAGTGTTCGTGAGTTTCGTTTTGGGGGCAAACGTGGGGTTTCGAGGTATCTTGCAAAGGCTATCAAAACTTGGCTGTATTGTAGCGACATATACATTGATGGCGATAAATATACAAGGCACTCCGACCCTGAATTTCTTACGCTTGACAACTACGATTTGGTAACTGTTTCTTGCGAAATGGTTAAGGAGGATAGTATGCTGTCGGATGCTAATTTGCTTTCGCCGATACCTTCAAACCATTCATTATGGCGTAGGACTGACAGAATTTGGACAGAGGAACAGATTTGGCTTACATAGAATACTAACAATTAAAATCATAAAACGATGGCAGATTTACGAGACATAGGCCCGGATTTGAGCGGTCAAGATTCAAACCCATTGATAAATGCGGCGATTGATCAGGTGAATAAAAATACTGCTGCAGTTCAAGTTGCCCAGCAGGTGGCTAATACTGCTCAACAGACGGCAGAAACCGCACAGCAAACAGCAGATGCAAAAATCAGCGAAGTTGTAGCAGGGAACGGAATTAACGTAACCAGCGAAGGTAAACAGCGCATTGTTGAAGTAACTAACCCCGTTCCTTCAGGAGGAACAGATCAAACTGTTTTACACGGCGATCTAACTTGGCGTATTCCGCAAAGTGTAGGCGCTCCTGTTAATCCACCCGATGTTGGCAGTGGTTTACGTTGGCGAGGTGCTTGGGATGCAGCTGAGAGTTATTTTCCAAACGATGTTGCGAGGTTTGAAGGAATTCCATACGTAGCAAGCGCGTTGATTTATCCGACTGTTTCGCTTGGTCCTCTTGAAATTATTGATGTTCTCAATGACGGAATGCTTATTATTTCAGATAGACAATCGCTTTCTATTGCTCAGTTGCCAAGTGGAATGCTGACTGCAAATCGATCTTCTTCTTGGAGTAGTTTTCCTGCAGGTCGTACTCATTCGCTATCACAAGACATAGGCTTGACATGGTCGCAAAGTGCTGATCCTCTTTCGCGTTTTATGACAGGACTTATATCACTTCCAAATGGCAACATTCTCGCGGCAGAGACTACGCACACGCCAATTTTTGGCGATAACGATTCTTTTTTTATTAGGCGTTCCATCGATGGCGGAATATCTTTCGACAATTCAGATTTTTCACTATCATACAGCGGTTTTTTCAGTCGTCTGATAAGGTTGTTAAACGGTAATATTTTGTGTGTTTTTTCAACAAGAGCAGGTTCTAGAGACCCGCTTGTTTTTAGAATATTGCGCTCGACAGACAATGGCTCTACATTTACACCGATAGGGGAAGGCTTAGGGAATTTTACAGGCATCGCTCAGTTACCTAATGGTAATTTGATTGGAACGGTAGAACAAAGTGTTTTGCGTTCAACAGATGGCGGTGTAAACTGGTCGGCTTTTAGTAGTCTTTCTTTTGGTAATAGTTTTAGAGATATTACAGCTATTGACAACGATACACTTGTGGCGATTATTAACAATTACGCGGCTTACTCGTTTAATGGCGGTTTATCTTGGACAACTCAGAACATATCAAACATACATTCATGGCGCAGTGTTTTACGACTCCAAGACGGCACAATTATTTTTGTAAGCGATAACCGACACATAGCACGCCAAGAAACAGAAGTTCTTTCAAGCATTGAGCCACCAAATTGTCCGTATTGGGAGCCGATGGTAATACTGTAACTGTCTCCGAATAGTTTGTTGAAGGGGGCACGGGTTGCAAACCCGCGCCAGCGGGATGACGACGGTTGGTGCGGATATGTAGGGGCGAGGCATGCCTCGCCCCTACATATCCCCCTTAGTATTGTCATCCCGAAGGAGCGAAGCGACTGAGGGATCTGCTTGCTGTATTCAGTTTTTTTTCGTATCTTTGTAGAATTATGAACAAAAAAATCTTACTTCTAGGCTTAATTATTACGCTTGTTAGCGTTAGTGTATCGTTGTTTTCAGTGCGGATTTTTGCAAAAAATTTGCAACCTCAGGTGTCTGAACATTCGCCACCGCGTGCACGAACGTCCGCGCCAATGGCTGGTTTCCCAAGTTTTGAGGATGCCGCCGAACGCTCGATTAATGCAGTTGTTCACGTGAAATCGGAGTTCTTGGTCCGACCGCGTTTTTACGACGACTATTTTGGGTTTTTCGACCATTTTTTTGGTCGTCCGCGCCAGCGTTCGCCCCAGCGTGTCGAGGGTTTTGGCTCGGGTGTTGTGATTTCGTCCGATGGCTATATCATCACGAACAACCACGTGATTCAAGGTGCGGAAACGATTCATGTGACGTTCAATAACCGTCGCACATTGCCTGCGACCATTGTTGGGTCAGACCCTTCCACCGACATTGCTTTGTTGAAAGTGGATGCGCGAAATTTGGACTATCTCACCTTTGGAAACTCGGACGAAGTGCGGGTTGGACAATGGGTGCTTGCGGTTGGTAATCCGTTCAATCTCAACTCAACTGTGACTGCTGGAATTGTTAGTGCCAAAGCGAGAAACATCAATATCATTTCGCGCCATATGGGCGGAAGTGGTCCGCCGATTGAGTCGTTTATTCAGACCGATGCGGCGGTTAATCGTGGCAATAGCGGTGGTGCGTTGGTGAATTTGTATGGCGAATTGATTGGCATCAACACGGCAATCGCCTCAACAAGTGGCGTATTTACAGGCTATTCGTTTGCTGTTCCTGCGAACACTGCACGAAAAGTGAGCGAGGATTTGCGCACGTTTGGCGAGGTGCAACGCGCGTTTTTGGGACTTCTTTTTGCACCGATGTATCAAGTGAGTTCCATCGAACGACATTTCAATTATAGTGATGGTCTGCGTATTGAGCGCATCACGCCGGGTGGTGCTGTGCAACTTGCCGGACTTCGCGAAGGCGATATCATGATGGCCATCGACGGAAGACCCATCAATACGGGGGGTGATTTTTTTGAGATTATCGGTCAACTTCGTCCGGGCGAAACCATCGAACTGACGTACACCCGAAACGGTCGCACACGGACTGCTAATGTTCTTTTGCAGGATATGGATGGTGGGACTGCTGCGCGGGTTGTTTATGAATGGTAGATGGCAACATCGTCATTGCGAGGGAGGTACGACCGAAGCAATCTTAGATTGCTTCACTGCTTCGCAGTTCGCAATGACGGAGTCTAATTCGC
>JGI24694J35173_10002710_pt1 | contig 14133 bp, 8 predicted proteins | sample TergutCo191P1_FD_35173 | JGI IMG/M metagenome (IMG submission 35173) | reverse complement strand
TACACCCTGGTTTTTACCCCGTCCGAGCCTTTAACGGCGGGCCGGCGTTATCAGGCGCACGTAAAACTGGGCGACATTGAGCCGTTCGCGTTTGACTTCGTTACCGCCCTTCCCGGTCTGGACGTTACCCTGGATCCGGTGGTAATCGACGTGTACGGCAACGCCTTCGTCCGCGGAAGGGTGAACGCGGACGCCGGCACGGCGATCTCCCAAATTGAGGCCGCCGTTAGCTCGCGGGAACTTGGAACGCCGGTGTGGGAGCACGAGTTCGGCACGCACCGGTTTACGTTCCCCGGGGTAACGCTCCGGCCGGCGTCCCATACCGTGGAGGTGGAGTGGAACGGCAGGGTTTTGGGAAGCCGGGACAGCGGCTCCGCGGCGGTTTCCATTCCGGGCGCGGACGTTTTCGAGGTTACCGAATTCCGCCTGAACGACGGCGTTCTGGAAGTTTCCTTTTCGTCGCCGCTTATGGCGAACCGCGACCTTCGGGGCTTTATTTCCATGGACGGCAACACCAACGTGCGCTACTCGGTGGACCGGAACATCGTACGCGTTTTTGGGGACGGCTCCGGCGGCATTCCCCCCGGAACGGAATTTCTGTTTCAGGACATAGAGGCCCACGACGGCCGCCGGCTTGCGATTCCGGTGCAGCACCGGACGCCGGTGCGCTGGGAGCTTCCGCAAATACGTTTTGCCGGCAGCGGCAACATTCTGCCCACCAGCCAGGGCAGCCAGATGGTGGTGGAAACCAGAAACGTTTCCGGCGTTCTGGTGGAGGCGTTCCGGATTCACGGAAACAACATGATCCAGTTCCTCCAGGTGAACAGCATGGACGGCGAACGCGAGCTTGACCGGGTGGGCGAGCCGGTCTGGACAAAGGCGTTCGACTTCCCCTGGGCGGCGCGGGACCAGAACCGGTGGATACGCCGGGGGCTGGACCTTTCGGAGCTTAGCCGCCGGTATCCGGACGGCATGTTCCGCATAAGGGTTACTTTCAGGCAGAGGCACGTCCGGTTTGAATGCACGGCGGGCCACGGCAGTTTCGAGCACCTGCCCTTTCCGGACGACACCTTTCCGTCGTTCCGGCCGGCGGGGGACGGCGAGTACAGCGGCTGGGACTTTGACTGGGGCATAGCCATGAGCGTTCCGGGGTTCAACTGGTGGGACCTGAACAGATTCCGCCACGACCCCTGCCATCCGTCGTTCTTCATGGTTCACAGCGACCACAACATCACTATAGGCCGGAACGTGCTGGTTTCGGACTTAGGGCTGCTGGCCAGAAGATCGCTGGACGGATCGTGGCTTATAGCCACAACCAATCTGATAAGCGCCCGTCCGGAACGGAACGTGGCGTTCAGGATTTACAACTTCCAGGGCCGGGTTTTGCACGAAGGCAGAACCGGCCCGGACGGAATGGCCCGGGTTCCGCGCCTGGAGACGGCGCGAAACGACAACCGCTTTTTCGTTTCCGCCGAAAGCGGCCTGGGGCGGGCGTTTCTCAGGGTGCAGGACGCGCTGGCCCTGGCGACCAGCCACTTCGACGTGGCCGGCGGTTCCCCGTCCACCGACGTTCGCGGGCTTATCTACGGCGAACGCGGCGTTTGGCGGCCCGGCGACAACGTATACCTTACCTTCCTGCTTTCCGATCCGCTGCAAACGCTGCCGCCGGATCATCCGGTGATATTCGAGTTCGAGGATCCCCGGGGGCGCGTGGTTCACCAGCGCACTTTGACGTCGTCGGTGGACGGCTTCTACCGCATAACAACTTCCACATCGGCGGACGCTCCCACCGGACACTGGACGGCGCGGGTGCGCGTGGGCGGAAACGTGTTTTCCAGAACGGTAAACGTGGAAACGGTTATGCCCAACCGGCTCCGGATGGACCTGGACTTTGGCGCGGAGGGCATGATACGCAGCGGCCCGCAAAACGTGTCGCTGGAAGCGGAGTGGCTTTTCGGCGCGCCCGCTCCCGGTCTGCGCGCGGACGTTTCCGTGGCCTTCGCCGACCGGGAAACCGTGTTCCCCGGTTTCGCGGACTTTTCCTTCCGGGATCCGTCGCGCACGGTTTCCGCCCAGCGCGGCAACATATGGAGCGGAACTCTGGACGACTACGGCAGGGCGGAATTCGAAATGCGGCTAAACCCGGGGGCTCGCGTTCCCGGAATGGTTACCGCCAGATTCATGACGCGCGTTTTCGAGCCTTCCGGCGTGTTTTCGTCCGAGCAGGTCAGCGTGGACTACTCCCCCTACGAACGCTACGTCGGAATCCGGCTTCCAAGGGGCGACGCGGCCCGGAACATGCTCCTTACCGACACGGATCACGAGGCGGAAATAGTGGTTCTGGACGAGGACGGCAATCCGGTACCGGGCGAGGTTACCCTTTCCGTCGCGCTGTACCGGCTGAACTGGCGCTGGTGGTGGGAAAGGGGCGCGGAGGAACCGGCGCAGTTTGCATCGGCCCTTGCCCGGAGCCCGGTTTCCAGGGGGAACGTAACCGCCGTTGACGGCAGGGCTTCCTGGACGTTTAGGGTAAACCAGCCAACCTGGGGGCGCTTTTTGGTAATCGCCCGGGACACCGCCGGGGGACACGCGGCGGCCCAGGTAACGTTCATCGACTGGCCGGGCTGGGCCGGCCGTCCGCAGGAAGGCGGGCAGGACGCGCAGGCCACGCTGACCTTAACGCCGGAACGCCCGAGCTACAACGTGGGCGAAACGGTTGCGGTCAGTTTCCCTTCGAACAGGTACGCCACCGCGCTGGTAATCGTGGAGAAGGGCGGCCAGATTATCCGCAGCGAATGGGTTAGGGGCCGGGAGGGAACCACCACGATTGAGTTCCAAGCGGAGCCGTACATGGTTCCCAACGTCTACGTCCACGTTGCCCTGCTGCAGCCGCACCTGCAAACCCAGAACGATCTGCCCATAAGGCTCTACGGCGTAACGCCGGTTTTTATAGAAGACTCCAGGCTGATTCTGCGGCCCCGGATTGACGCGCCGGAAGTCTGGCAGGCGGAATCGCGGGTTTCGTTCACCGTGAGCGAGGCCACGGGCAGGCCCATGGCCTATACCGTTGCGGTGGTGGACGAGGGGCTTTTGGGCCTTACGCGCTTCAGCCTGCCCAACCCCCGCAACGTGTTCTACGCCAGGGAGGCTTCGTTTCTGAAGTCCTGGGACGTTTTCCGGGACGTTATCGGCGCCCATTCCGGAAGGCTGGAAACCCTGCTTGCCATAGGCGGCGGCGGCGCCGGGGACGACGCGGACGCGGCCAGGGAAACCCAGCGATTCAGGCCGGTGGTGCTTTTCTTCGGCCCCTACGAACTGGAGGCCGGCGGGCAGCGAACCCACACCTTCGACCTTCCGCCGTACATCGGCGCTTTGCGCGTGATGGTGCTGGCCGCTTCCGCCACGAGCGAGCGGCGGCCGGCCGGAGTCCAACGCGCCTACGGCACGGCGGAGCAAACGGTAAGGGTAACTTCCGATCTGATGGTGTTCGGCTCCCTGCCCCGCGTGCTTTCCCCCAACGACGAAGTGGTCATTCCGGTTCACGTCAACTCGTATGTCGAGGGGCGGCGAACCGTCCGGGTGAGCCTTTCCGTTCCCGGCGCGACGATTCTGGGGCCGGTCTACCGGGACGTGGTTTTCGACGCGCCCGGGGAAAGGCTTGTCCGGTTTAGGGCCAGGGCCCCGGAGGTTCCGGGCGACCTAACCTTCACCGTCAGCGCGGAATCCGCCGGGCTTGAAACCGCGCGGCACGTAACGGAAATGGAGGTGCGCTCCACGGCCCTGCCCGTAACCCGCTCCTTCCACAGCCTTGTCGCTCCAGGCGAGACCTGGGGCGGCACTCTGGAGTACCCCGGCAGGGACGGAACCAACCGCCTTTCCCTGACGCTTTCCAGACTGCCCCCGATAAACCTGGACGCAAGGCTGAGCTTCCTGATAACCTACCCGCACGGCTGTCTGGAGCAGACCACCAGCGGTCTGTTCCCGCAGCTTTACCTGGATCGAATCGTCGAACTTGACGACGATCGCCGGGCGCAGATTCGCACGAACGTTACCGTCGGGATTGAACGCATAGCCGCCTTCCAGGTTCCCTCCGGGGGCTTCTCCTTCTGGCCCGGCGGCTCGGAGGCCCACGACTGGGGTACCACCTACGCCGGACACTTCCTGCTGGAGGCCCGCCGCGCCGGATTCGCGGTTCCGGAACACGTTGTGCAAAACTGGCTCCGGTTCCAGCGCGAAAGGGCGGCGCAGTGGCAGGCCCGCAGCGGAGGGTTCACGGAGCAGGCCTACAGGCTGTACACCCTGGCGCTTGCCGGCCAGGCCGACCTTGGCTCCATGAACCGCCTTCGCGACCAGCGCGATCTGCCTTTGCAGGCCCGCTGGCGACTGGCCGCCGCCTACTGGCACTCCGGGCAGCGGGACGCGGCCCGCAACATGACGCGCGACCTGCAGCTTCCGGACGACGACCGGCGCGAGCTTTCCGGAACCTTCGGCTCAAGACTCCGGGACAGGGCAATGGTTCTGCAAACCCTTATCCTGATTTCCGGCGGAGGGGCCGGCCAGACCGACGCGGCCAGAATCAGCGCCCTGTTTGCGGACATAGCCGGAACGCTTTCCGGCGACGGCTGGCTTTCCACGCAGGAAACCGCCTTTGCGCTAATGGCCGTGGCGCCCTACATCCGGAACAACTCCGGCAACGATGAACTGGTTTTGAGGGTGGCCGCCGCCGGCTCCAACGGAAACGTATCGTTTTCCGGCCCGTCGCTGGAAATCCCCTTCGGGATCGTCCGCGGCACGGAGGGCGGCTTTGAGGTAACCAACAATTCCGCCTCTCCCGTGTACGCCACCTTCACCGTCTGGGGCACCCCGGAGGAAGGCGGCGAACCGGCCGTCTCCGACGGCCTTGCTCTGGAAGTGGCATACCTGGACACCGACGGCCGGCCGGTGGAACCAGAAAACCTGCGGCTGGGGCAGGACATGGAAGTGCGCGTAACCGTGCGCAACACCGCCAACCGCGCCGTGGAGGAAATCGCCCTGGTGGTACCCTTCCCCGCGTCGCTGGAGATCATAAACACGCGCCTTGCCGGCATAGTCGGCTCCCAGGCCACCTACCGATTCCAGGACATCCGCGACGACCGCGTCAAGACCTACTTCGACCTGAACCGAGGCCAGTCCAGAACCTTCAGCTTCCGGGTAACGAAAACCTACGAAGGCTACTTCTTCAGACCGGCCATCCACGTCTACGCCATGTACGACGAGTCCATCCGCGCGCTGATTCCGGGGGTTAGGTAGCCGCCCCCGGCGGCGCGGCGCGGTTTTCAGGGGCCCCCGGTGTTTAGGCCAGGCGGCCCCGCGACGTTTACCTTTACCGGGAAACTACGGCGGGGTTACAGGGCATTTTCGTCGAAAAGCTGTTCGATGGCCGGGGACGAAAAACCTTCGCCCCTGAGCAGGTATTTGAGGGAACGCCGGAAATCGTCGCCGTCGCCGGAGCGCCAGCCGGGGATTTTGCGTTTGCGTTGCAGCTTTTGCAGGAAGCGTTCCAGAAGCCGCCGTTCCGCGTCGTCGTCCAGAACGTCCCTCAAGGCGGATTCCGCGTCGTCCCGGTCAACGCCCCGGGCACGGAGCGCGGCGAGCATGCGCATGGGACTTGAAACCCGCAGACCGTCAACCCGCGACTCCAGCCAAAGACGGGCGTACCGGCGGTCGTCCAAAAGGTCCAAATCGCAAAGCCGCAGAATCACCGCGGTTGCGCAGGCGGCACCGGCCCCGCGTTTTTCCAGCTTGCGCCTAAGACCAAAGACGGTCTGCTCCGCGCGGGCAATTAACCGCAACGCCGTTTTTTCGGCCCGGAAACAGGACGCGGCAAACCGCAGGTCTTCCGCCTCGTCCAGGCTTAACTCCAGACCGTCGGCGGCACCGTAGACCATATCCGGATCGCTAAGGCATTCGCAGGTAAAAGACGGGGGAAGGTAACATATCCGAAACGAAAGCAGGGAACCGTCGGAAAACTCCACGCGCCGCAGATCCCCGTCCGCTTCCGTTTTAACTGAAACGACTGTCATGCAAAACCAGGATACCGCAAAAACCGGTTCGACGAATATGCAAAAGCGGAACCGCCGCCGTTACCCCAAAGCGTTTCGCCCCGGGGTAAGGGACGCAAAACCTAGCGTTTGGAGAACTGGAAGCGCCGGCGAGCACCCGCCCGGCCGTACTTTTTGCGTTCCACCATACGGGAGTCGCGGGTAAGGTACCCGTTGCTCCTAAGGCTTGGATAGTTGGTCTGATCCACCTGGCACAGGGCGCGGGAAAGCCCGTGGCGGCAGGCTCCGGCCTGACCGCTGATTCCGCCGCCGTACACGTTGATCAGAATGTCGAACTTGTTTTCGTTTGCCGTTACCATTAAAGGCTGGCGAACCATAAGCGCGTGTTCGCCCAGGGGGAAATACTGCGCCAGTTCCCTGCCGTTTATCGATATTTTGCCGCTTCCGTCCCGGACGTACACCCGGGCAACCGAAGTTTTTCTTCTGCCTGTACCGATTCCAAGATTCTTGACCACGATAGCTCCTCTTATAACTCAATCGCCGTGGGGTTTTGGGCGGCATGGGGATGCACGGCCCCGGCGTAGACTTTGGCGTTTTTCGCCAGCTTCCGGCCCAAGGGCCCCTTTGGAAGCATGCCCTTGATGGCGTTTTCCAAGGGCTGCGTGGGGTGCCTGACGATTAGCTTCTCAAAATTGATGGACTTCAACCCGCCCGGATAACCGGAATGGCGGTAATACATCTTTTGATGAGCCTTTCTGCCGGTAACGATAACCTTGTCGGCATTGATGATCACCACGTAGTCCCCCATCTCCTGATGAGGCGCGAATATTGCCTTGGTCTTGCCCCTTACGATGGAAGCCACCTTTGATGCGACCCGACCCAGAACCTTGCCCTGGGCGTCAATCACAAACCATTTCCGCTCCACCAGTGCGGGTTTAACAAAAACTGTCTTCATTTCCGTAACCTTCCCTGTTGTCTTAGATACCATTATGCGCCGGAAACGGGAAACGTGTCAAGCGAGCAACGCGAATCCGGCCAATTTTTGCAAACTTTCGAATCCGGGCGGGGATTTTTTTTCCGGAGATTCCCAAAAAACAACTAAAAAACCGCCGATTCATTAAACCTTGCCGACAGTTTTCAACTGTTCGGTTTCCCAACCGACACGCACAAACGCCATATCCGTGCCGCTGTCATATCCGCAATTCCCGCCTGCGCGGTTGAAGATACCCCGGTTTTCCCCTATACTGTCCCCAATGGATGCCGCGTCAAAACTTACCGTGTCGGAGCTTACCGAGCTTATCCGGTGTCGCCTGGAGGAGGGCTTTACTTCCGTAACGGTCGAGGGGGAAATGTCCAACTGCCGGCCGGCTTCGTCGGGGCATCTTTACTTTTCGCTGAAGGACGCCGGGGCAAAAATCGACGCGGTAATGTTTCGTAACAGGCTTAGATCGCTTGGGTTCGAACCCAAGGACGGGATGCTGCTGCGCGTGCGGGGCGGGATTTCGGTTTACGCGCCCCGGGGGAGCTACTCCATCGTCTGCGAGGAAATGGAGGTTGCCGGCAGCGGCGACATTCTGGCCATGCTGGAAAAGCGCAAGCGCATGCTGGCCGCAGAGGGGCTTTTCGACGAGAACCGGAAAAGGCCGCTGCCCCGGTTTCCGGCCAGCGTGGGCGTGGTAAGTTCGCCCACCGGCGCGGCTTTGCGGGACGTGCTTAACGTGCTGGGGCGGCGGGCGGCCGGAATCAGGGTGGTGGTGCTTCCGGCGCCGGTGCAGGGTTCCGGCGCGGCCCCGATTATCGCCAGGCGTATAGAACAGGCGAACCGCTGGAAACTGGCGGACGTGCTAATCGTGGGACGCGGCGGCGGCTCGCTGGAGGACCTTCTTCCGTTTTCGGAGGAGGTCGTGGTAAGGGCCGTGGCGGAATCGGAGATTCCGGTGGTAAGCGCGGTGGGCCACGAAATAGACTGGGCGCTGTGCGACTTTGCGGCGGATCTGCGCGCGCCAACCCCGTCCGCGGCGGCGGAACTTGCCAGCGGGGAAAGGGCCGCCGCGCTGGAAACGATACGTTCGGCGGCGGAGGGTTTCGCCGAGGTTCTGCGGAACAGACTGGAAAGGGCCCGGCTTCTGCTGCGGCCCTTCGGCGCGGAGGATCTTGAGTACCGGTTCCGGGCCATACTCCAGCCGCGCCTGGTACGTTTCGACGACGCGAAGGAGGCTCTGGTGGACGGCCTTTCTGACTTCGTGGCGAATCTGCGAAGGCGGCTGGAGCTTTCCGTGGCCGTGCTGGAGGCCGGAAGCCCCCTGGCGGTTATGGAACGCGGCTTCTCGATGGTGGTAAACAAAAGAACCGGCGCGGTGGTGCGAAACGCGGAGGAAACCGCCGCCGGGGACGTTCTTGACATACGCCCGCTTTCCGGGGCGATTACTGCGGTTGTGGCACCCGGCGGCGGTGCAAGGGAGAAATCTGATGGCGAAAACGGGCGGTAAGGCCGCCGCCGGCAGTGACGGCGGCGCGATGAAAAACTTCGAGGAACGGCTGGAACGGCTGGAGTCCCTTGGCGAACGGATTCGCAGGACGGACATTCCCCTGGACGAGGCGCTGCGGGCGTTCGAGGAGGGAATCAAACTGGCGCGGACTCTGGAAAAGGACCTTGAAAAAATCGACGGCAGGATAGAGGTGCTGATGAACGGCGCGGACGGTCCGGCCGACGTTTCCCCGTCCGGGGATTCCTCCCCGGAACTGGAGCTGTTCGAAACGGAGGACTAGCGGTGGAAGACACTGCCCAAACCGGGCCCGGCGTTTCCGTCGCAGCTGCTCCGGCGCCGGCGCCGTCCGAGAGCATTCGCGTTCTGCCTCCGGAGGAAGCCCGCAAAATCGCCGCCGGGGAGGTGGTGGATCGCCCGGCCGCTCTGGTTCGGGAGTTTCTGGACAATGCCATCGACGCGAACGCTTCCGCCATCGAGGTTTCCATCGAGGGCGGCGGCGGCAAAAAAACCGAAATCAGCGACGACGGGCGCGGCATGAGCCGGGCGGACCTGGAAATATGCTGGCTCGCCCACGCCACCAGCAAGATACGCAGTCTGGACGACCTTAACGTCGCGGAAACGCTGGGTTTCCGGGGCGAGGCTCTGGCGGCGGCGGCGGCCGTGGCGAAACTGGAAATAGTGAGCAAAACCGACGACGGCGGTTCCGGCGCGGAGGCCTGGCGGCTCGAGGTTGGCCCCGGAGAGGCGAACCCGCCGATCCTGGAACCCGCGGTCAGAACCCGGGGCAGCACCGTTCGCGCCCTGAACCTTTTCGACACGATTCCGGCGCGCAAACGCTTTCTCAAACGCGAGGGCAGCGAAGGGGCTTTGTGCCGCCAGGTTTTTCTGGAAAAGGCCCTGGCGTTTCCGGAAATCGCCTTTCGCCTTGTCCAGGACGGGCGGCCAAAGGATTTTCTTCCGGCGGCCGGCTCGAAAAAGGAACGCTTTGCCGCCGCGCTTCTGGACGCGCGTCGGGCCGGCTTCCTGCACGAGATACACGTTTCCGGCGACGGCTTTTCGGCGGACGTGGTAATCGGCGGCCCGGAGCTTTTCCGTCCGGACAGGCGCATGCTTTACGTGTTCGCCAACGGCAGGCGCATCCAGGACTACTCGCTCATGCTGGCGATGGAGTACGGAACGCAGGGCCGGTTCCCCAACGGAACGCATCCGGTGGGCGCGATTTACGTTGACATAGACCCTTCGCTGGCGGACTTTAACATACATCCGGCCAAGCGCGAGGCGCGTTTCAGGGACCCCGGGGCGATCCACCACGCGGTAAGCTCAAGTCTGCGGGACTTCTGCCGACGGCAGGGCGTGAAAAACGCGCTTCCGGCGGAACGCGGCGGCCGCGCGGAAACCGACGCCGGAACGCTGGCGCTGGCCCTGGAAGCGCTGGACGAAAAAGCTCCGGAGTCCGGAGCCGACTCCGGGCTCCGTAACCCCGATGCGCGGAACGGCGCGGCGCGTCAGCCGGAACCGGCCGACCGCGCCGTTTTTCCGGCGTTTACCGGAACGCCGTCGTCCTCCGCCTTCGGAGCCGTGGCCGAAAAGCCGCCGGTCTACGGCGAAATCCGGTACGCGGGCAGGGCCTTTGGGATTTTCCTTCTGGCGGAGTACGGCGACCGGCTTTTCGTCGTGGATCAGCACGCCGCGCACGAGCGCGTACTCTACGACCGTTTCCTTTCCGGCGGAGTCCCCGGCCAGGAGCTTCTGGTTCCGCTTTTCTTTTCCGCGGAAAGCGCGGAGGACGACGGCTTTATCGAGGCGAAACGCGGGGAGCTTGCCAAACTGGCGATTGTCGTGGAAAGGGACGCGGACGGCTGGCGCGTGGACTCGCTCCCCGCCGGCTGGAAACTGAGCGATTCGGAAACCGTGCGGGAGATTTTGGACATGCGAAACGCCGCCGGAAACGCGGCGGAACGCTGGGCCGCCGTCTACTGCTGCCACAAGGCGGTGCGGGACGGCGACTACCTGGACGACGACGCGGCCCTGGCCCTGCTGAAGGAAGCCCTGGCCCTGCCGGATCCGCGCTGCCCCCACGGCCGCCCGGTCTGGACGGAAATCTCCCGCGAAGCCCTTTGCAGGGCCGTGCGCCGCAGTTAGCGCAAAAGGGCGAGCCGCCTACCTGCCAATCGAGCTTATTCCGTTCAGCACCTGAAGCGCCCCGCGCAGGGTTTCGATTACCCCGGCAACGTCCCTGACAAAGGCGGCCGGGTTTTTCCCGGCGAGTTTGTCGAAGTTGGTAAGACCGCCGGGGTCGCCGTTCGGGTTTTTGGCCAGAATCGCGTCGAGCAGGACAACCATTCTGTTCATGCCCTCCGCCGAACCGCGAATTATGTCCCAGGCCTCCTTGGAGGCGTCGTTCTGGATAAACTGCATTTTCCGGCGCTTTACCGGCAGTGCCTCCGTTTCGTGTTTCGCCATCATGTAGCGTTTGCCGAATTCCCCGACGGGGGCGATTTTCTCGTCCAGAACCCGTATCTGGTCCGCCTTGACAATGACGCTGTTGTACGCCTCGGTCAGCCCAACCCGATCCTCCCGCCTGGCGAATTCCCCCGCCATCAGAACGGGCCGCATGACGGTGTTGACCTTGCCGACCAGTATCGAGTGGAAAGCCCGCAGAAACGACAGGGCAAAGGCCTCCGGCAGCGGAAACCCGTCCTTGTTCGCGTCGGACGCGGCGTTGGCCAGGGGCTCCGGGGCCGAACCGAAGAACGTTTCCAGCGTTTTTACAACGTCCGCGCGCTGCTTTTCGACGAAATACTCGGCCAGGACGTTTTCGACGTGCTGTTTCCAGTGGCCGCGGTAAACCTGGAGCCATTCCTCCCCGCCGCTTATCTGCGACGGCAGATAAGCCATGTTCCGCGTTACGCAGCGGATTATGCGGGTGAGCGGTATTCTGGTATTGAAGTCGCGAATGGTCGCAAGGGCGGTTCCGGCCCGGGAAAGCAGCAGGGTCATTTCCCTGTCCGTGTCGAAACCGGGCTCCCCGGCCCGCGTCTCCAGCTCGTAGACAAAAAACGACTCAAACAGAGAAAGCGACGGCGTGTCCCGCAGCGAGAAAAGTATGTTGTCCAGGTTTATCAGCAGTTCCTTTACCGTCGCGTTTATCTGGCACCTGTGTCCGGAGGACGTCGCCTCGAAGGCAAGGATAAACCTGTCGAACAGGAAGCACGACAGTTCCTTTAGGTAGTTCAGCGACCTGGCGTGGTAGTACATCAGACTGCGCTGGGATTCGGTTATCGTTTGAAGCGTTTCGTCCATGGTTCGCAAAACGGTCTGCCGCAGATTCGCCGGAGGGGCGTCCGGGTTTTTGTCCAGGACGGACTTCGGGTTGCAGTCCAGATGCAGCGTCCTGTGCACCTCCTCCATTTCCAGCGATCCCAGAACGGAGTAAAACGCCCCCCTGTCCTTGTTGATTCCGGTGTCCAGGACGGTGTAGAAAAAACGCGCCGCGCTTTTCAGTTCCGTAAGCGACCGGAAAAAGCCGTCCAGCAGACGGTTTTCCTGGCAGTCGAAAACGCCCGGGGCGGCGGCCTCTATGGTTTTGCCCATAAGGAGTATCCGCCCGTTTTCGTAGACCTTGGCGGCGGTCTTGCCGGAGAAAACACCGATAATGCCGTAGAACAGACGTACAAACCAGGGCAGCCTTTTGTACTGCTCCTCGAAGTTCACCTTGCGCTCGTCTTCCTCTTTTGGCACGTACAGCGGGTCGTAGGAAATCGTCGAGTTTTGCCTGATTTTTTCGAGCAGGCTAAGGCGCTCCTCGATGCTCATCTGGGAAACAAGCCTGTTAAGAATGGAGTTTGCGTTCATACCTGCCCATCATATTGACAGATTTTCAGAAAAAAGCTACCCTTCCGCCGGACGAATCGGCAAATACGCGCGTTTTTTTCGCCGGCCGGCAAACGCCGGGCGTTGTAACTTTCGCACGGCAACCTGTGCTTTGTATAGGTATGGCACAGACGAGCTTCCTTAGCGACATAACAACGCGCCGCACGGAACCGGACGCGGTACTGGACGTTTCCGACGGCGGCCGGGTGCTTGTAATCAGCGATTTGCACATGGGAACCGGAACAAGGGACGATCTGGCCCACAACGGCGATTTGCTTATCGCGCTGCTCAAAAACCACTACTTCGAGCGGGGCTGGCATCTGGTTCTGAACGGGGACATCGAGGACATTCACCGCCATTCGCTGGATCGCATAGAGGAACGCTGGGCGGAGCTTTGCAGGGTGTTCGGCCTTTTCGCCGGGCAAAACCGCCTTTTCAAGCTGGTGGGAAACCACGACGAGGGGCTTCTGCTGAAAAAAACGTACCGGTTTAAACTGCACAGGATGATCCGTATCGAAACCGGCGTCGTTCCGGCCTACGTTTACCACGGGCACCAGCCGTCGAAGGTTTACGGCGCGTTCAACAAGCTAATGGGGCTGGGAATACGCTGTTTCATGAGCCCGTTCGGCATCCGGAACATTTCCTCCGGACGCAGCCCCTTCCGGCGTTTCACCGTGGAAAAGGCCGCCTACGATTTTTCGCTGGAAAACAACTGCATCTCGATTATAGGCCACACCCACCGCCCGCTGTTCGAGTCGCTGGGCCGCTTCGAGTACGTCAGGTTTGAAATCGAAAACCTGTGCCGAAGGTATCCGTTTTCCTCCGGAGAGGAGCAGGCGAAAATAGAGACGGAGGTAAAATCCCTGCGCCGCGAACTGGGCAAGCTGAAGCGCAAGGAACGCAGGGACATGCTGCGCCAGAGTCAAAGCCTGTACGGCGACGAAATGCCGGTGCCGTGCCTTTTCAACTCCGGATGCGCCATAGGAAAAAAAGGCCTGAACGCCATAGAACTCAGCGCCCGGGACATATCTCTGGTTTACTGGTTTGTCGAGGGCAAAAGCAAGAAGTTCGTGCAAAGGGGCGGTTACGAAATAGAAAAACTGAACGGCGGCAGCTACTGCCGCACCGTCCTCAACAGCGAGCGTCTGGACAGCGTAATGGCGCGGATCAAGCTTCTTGGGAACGGGTAGGGAGCGAACCGGCGCGTCGCGAGCGGCTTGATCAAACCCCTGCCCCGCCCTATAATTTCCGGAACGGGGGAAACGCATGGGAGCCTTGCCTAAAACGGACCAGTTGTACACCTACGCCGATTACAAAAGCTGGGAGCTTGCCGAGGGGGAACGCTACGAGCTTATCTACGGCGAGCCTTTCGCCATGGCCGCCCCAGGCGAGTTGCATCAGCTTATTCTCGGGGAATTATTTGCCCAGTTCCACGTATATCTTAGGGGCAAGCCCTGCAAGGTATTTCCCGCCCCCTATGACGTGCGGCTTTTCTACAAGGGAAACGAAAGCGACGACACTGTGGTACAACCCGACATTACCGTTATTTGCGACGAGGAAAAGCGCGGTAAGGAGGGATGTCGGGGCGCGCCCAGCNTGGTGATCGAGATACTTTCCCCTTCCAACACNGCGATGGAAATGCAGCGAAAGTTCGGCCTGTACAAAAAGGCCGGCGTCCGGGAATACTGGGTCGTGGATCCGGAAGCCAGGGAGCTTACCGTGTTCCTTTT
>JGI24694J35173_10002709_pt1 | contig 14142 bp, 10 predicted proteins | sample TergutCo191P1_FD_35173 | JGI IMG/M metagenome (IMG submission 35173) | reverse complement strand
TTCCTGTATCAGGAATACGGCATAAATTCCGATGGATCGACAGGGTTTTCCTCTGCGCGGGACATCAACGGCTGGAGCGTCCGCGCCTTTGGCGGGGTCTCGTTTAACCTTCCGCTAATCAGGTTTGACGTGACCGGCCTTTGGAACATGATGGACGGCAACGTTGGCGTTACGCTGGGTGCTCGCTTCCAGCTTTAGAGCTTGATGCCTCGCTCTCGCTCGCCTGCTTCAGGAACGAGCGAGGGCGAGGCGACTTTAACCCTCCTTAAGCGGGCTTTGAGTTGACAAGCGTGATGTTGGCCCCTACCTGATACTTTGCGTCGGGGTTGTCTGGGTTGATGATCTTGCCCGAGGCGTTGAACCCAACGGAACCCGTGCTGAACTCCTTGGGGGTTGCGTACAGTCTGCCCCACTCCTTGTTTTGAGCGTCCATGAACACCACCGTCAGCACGCCGGGGGACTTTTCATCCCTGAAACCGCCCTTCTTTGTCTCTGCCATTGGTCAATGCCTCCTAGATTTTTCGTAGTATGTCCTGCAAGCTTATGTCAGGATGATGATATCGCGCAAGATGGGAATCAAGCCGCCCAAAGTGGATCGCCTTCTTGGGGCACCAGTTAAGGCAGCCTTGGCAGTGCTCGCATTTGGCCGAGAAAACCGGGCGAGGCTTGCCTTGCGTCTCCCGCATGGAAACTGCCGAAACGGGGCAAACCTTTTCGCAGATGCCGCAGCCGTTGCAGTCGTCGCTCACCCTGTACCGTTTGTAAAAAACCTTTGTCCCCAACGAGAACAGCAACCAAATGAAGGCCGACAGCGGGCGAAAGGCGTTGATGCGGTTGCTGCGCCGCTCCATGACGCACCGGGCGGCTTCCCTTGTCGCCTCGTCCTGCATCGCCAGCCGCTGCCGCTCCGTTTCCGCCTTGGGCGGGCCGAAGATGGCGATGTAGTTTTCCACCGCGGGAATACGCCCCAGAAAAACCGCGCCGATGCTTTTTCGTTTAAGCATCCGGGCGAGCGCGGCAAGCGTTCCCCCGGGCGTCGAGCCGTAGGTGACGAAGGCGGCCAGATAAGGCGTTTTGAAAACGGCGTTCCCGGCAAACCGCCTTACCGCAAGCGGCAGCCCGAAAGCGTAGGACGGAAAAAGCAGCACGACCGCGTCCGCCTCGATAATGGTTTCGCCCTTCCATGCCTCGGCGCCGATGTTCACCATCTCACATTCCCCGCCGATTATTTCCGCGATTTTCCTTGCCGACCATAGGGAGTTCCCCGTGCCGCTAAAATAATAGATTTTCGTCAAGTTTGCTCCCCAGTTACATGATACCCTGTTTTGAGGCGGCCTGAAAAGCGGGCGGCCTCGCATAATGTTGACACCATTGCAGTTTCCTGCTACAAATAGCGTAACGCATCACCATGGAAAATCTCAATACGATTCAAAAAACCATCAACATACTCGATTACCTGTCGAACCGCCCCAAAGGGGCCACGTTAAGCGCCATCGTAAAGGACTTGGGGCTTCCCAAAACCACCGCGTTCGATATTATGAAGACCCTTTTGTCGAACGATTTTGTACAATACCTAAAGCCCGGNAAAAAAATATACTGCGTCGGGGCCAGAGTCTTTGCCATCGGTTCCGCCTATACGGAATCTTCCGTCCTNTTTCGTACCGTCAGGCCGTACTTGGTTTTGCTGGCGGAAAAATACGAAAAGACAACCTTCTTTTCTAAAAGGCACCGTGACCGCGCCCTTTGTGTATACAAATATATTTCCCCTCACGCAAAAGCACCCACGGAAAACATAGGGGCGCAAAAACTGTTGCACTCCACCGCCACGGGCAAGTGCTACTTGGCCTTTGACGCGGATGCGTTTCATTTCATCGACACGATAGACCTGCCGATCATTACCCCACATACGATTACCGACCGGGAAAAGCTAAAAGCGCACGTCAAGGAATTGCGATCCTTGGGCTATTCATGGGAACAACGGGAATCCCACATTCGCAGCGCATGTCTGGCCGCCCCCATATTTACCCAAGGGTCAATGGTCGGAACAATCAGCATGGTCGGCTGGTACAACGAAGGCGAGGATTTTTCCGCGCAAGGCAACGAGGTCGCACAGCTGGCCAAGCTGGTTTCGGCCCAGCTTGACCAGAACGGGAAACCGAGTTAGGGAACCGCCGATTTAATCAGCGGTTCCCTGCCAGCCTTACTCGCCGCCTTCCCCTTCCCCAATGACCGCGCCGACTTCAACCCTAATGCCGGAAACGCTGATGCTACCGCCATTGCTTAGGGCAAGGATGTTGATAAAGGAACGTTCCAAGGTTTGCCATCCGGTTACCTCGCTCTCTATCCAGTCCGGTATGTTTATCGTCGTAACGGCCGTGACCCTTGTGCCTCTGGGATCGGTGAGCGGCCAAACCAAAACCTGAGAAAGACTGCCCATCAACGGCGACCCCATGGCGTTCACTTGGTTGTTGTTGATCATTATCCACATGTTTCTGCCGGGCCCGGCAGTCCAAAGCACTTCGTAATCGACCGAAATGCGAATGGGCCTGTTAACCTCGATGAAATTGAAAACGCCCGGGGCATGTTCCAAGAAACCTTCAATCGTTGAGGCCGGGTTGGGGCTTACGGTGGAGACATTGGAATTGCTGCCAATCATGATCCTTGTGCTGTTCTGCGGGGCGGGCGCGGGAAACGGGTTGTTACCTCCCGCCCTGTTGGACGAGTTCAGGATAATCCCGGACGGGGCATAGGAAATGTGATTCGCCAGAGCCGCGTTTATCATCTGGTTCCCGCCGTACAACCCGCGCCCGCGGAGGCGCCAATCGTTACCCAGATTGGCGCCGACGTTAAGAGTGGGCCAAGGCTCCGGAAGGAAAGGGGCGATTACGGGATGGGTTTCGCGCAAGAGCAGCTCGCTGTTTATGTCCGAGTCGCGGGCGCGGTCCCACGCCCACAAGGGCTCTTCGTCAAGCACCTTGACCTGCACCCGGGCGATGACCGGTTCCCCCAAGTTGTCGGCGTTTTCCGCATAGACCAAAATAGTGATCGGCGGCGCGCCAAAAGGAGAGGCCATAAGCCCGGTGACAGTGGCCGTCATGCCGTCAGGCGCGACGGTGAGGTTCAGCTCCGAGCCCCTGCCCCCGTCCACGCTCCATGTTATTTTGGTGGTAGCATCCGCAAGGTGGATGTCCTCCGGGTAAAGCTGTACCACCAGTTCCGCATAATCGCTGGTACCGTTTTCAGCGCGGAACAGCCAAATAGTGTTGAGAACCTGTAGTTGTTCCGCGTCATTGTCATATGCGATACGGATTCCGGTAACAGGGTTTTTCACGTTGACGGTAACGGATGCCTCCGCCATGTCGTTCGCCCTTGCCGTAATTGTCGCGGTCGAATTCGCCGTCCTGCCGCTGATCATGCCGTTGACATTCACCGTCACGTTGGCGCTGTCGCTGCTGAACCACTCCAAAAACACGTAAGCGCCCGGCGGCGATACCACCGCGGTCAAGCCAGCTTCCTGAAACAGATCTAGGTCGATTGTTCCGCCGCTTAGACGCCGCCCGTCCATGTAAATATCGATTCCCGTAATCGGGTCGGGGGTTCTTACCTCGAATTCGAAAACGTGGGAAAACCCGCAAGCCGTTGTCGCGGCAAGCGTAGCGTGCCCCGCCGTTATTCCCCGAACGTGCCAAACATCACCAGATTCTTCCAGTTCCACCCTGCCATAAGGGGTCGCCTCCCATTCCAAGCCTTGGCTTGCCCAAGCTGGGGCGACCTTCGTCACAAGGGCGCGCCTTTCCCCCACGCCGACACGGGCATGGCCGACAAGGTCGATACTCGTTACGATAGGATCCACCACCGTAACCGGAAGAGTCAGCGTCACCGGTTCCCCGTGGGTTCGCCAAGCGCTAACGGTTATCTCGGTCGCGTCAACGCTTCTGCCCCTAACCGTTGACACCGCGCCGTTGGCCGTACCGGTTATTTCCGCGACCGAGGAATCATCGACGCTCCAGACAATCGAAACGAAATCGGGATCAACTCCGACATCGACGCTAAGGCTTACGGCCTGCCCTTGCTGAATGGTCAAGCCGTCTATCGCCGTCCCGTCCCAAAAAACCCTTATGTCGCGAACCTCCCCGCTTTCAAAGGTCGGGCAACCGGCAAGGGAAAACAGCATAGCCGCCGCAAAAAGGGAACACGCTTGTCTTTTCATTCCAGTCTGGCTCCTTCCCGCGCTAGCGCAGGGCTCTCGTGTGAATGGTAAGCTCCGCCCTCAGCGTCGGATCCACCTGCGATGTTACCGTTATCGTCGCGGTCATGTGCGGGCTTTGACCCACCAGAACAAAACCGCGTTGATCCACATCGACTATGGTGGTGTCGTCGCTGCTCCACACAAGCCGATGGCCGGAGGGNGATGCCGCCCTTAGCTGCTGGTTCCTGCGGACAATCATGTACGTCTCCCCCACGCCACCATNGGTAAGCCTTACGATGCCAGTATAGATTTCGATCCCTCCCCTTATGTCCGCCTCCGGTATCTCCAGATTGCAGCCCGAAAACAGAAGGGAAACCGCCGCCATGGCCACCGCCGCGCAAGCCATCGTCATCATCGATTTTTTCATGAACGCCCTCCTAAAACATGAATTCCATGTGCAGTGGAATGGTCAGAACCGCTCTTTCCCGCACCCCGTTGACTGTCCCGGCAAGCCTGTAGGCCACGCCGGCCCTGACGAAAGCGTTGGCCATGAAATTCCTCTGTGCCGAAACGCCGAAGCCCAAGCGGTGGCCGCCGACCAGCGCCCTTGGCTCGCCTATGCCCACTATGTTGCCGTGCCTGTCCACGGTCTCGCCAATCCACTCATAGCCAACGTTAAGCGTCAGCCTGAACGCGTCAAAGTGAAACGTGGGCCAGAAATGAAGATTGAGTTCCGGGGCGAAATGCCTTTCCGAATAATGCCCNTTCAGACTTCCACCAAAACTGGCATCCGCGCGTCCGGCGAGTTCCAAGATCCCAATACGATACGAAGCGCCAATCGACACTTGGTACGGAGCCTGCCAGATATGCCCCCTTCTGTAGATAAGGTACAGAGGATCGGTGATGTCGGCCTCGTCCTCCCTGTCAAAGATGTTGGAACGGGGCCTGCTCCAGTCCCTGAAAGCAAGGGGAACCTTGCCGCCCACGTCAATAACCAGCCCCTCGATGCCGGTAAACGCAAAGGCCGCCTCGATGCGAGGGGCGGTTATGCCGAAGGTCACGACCCTGTAGGTGTACGGTATCTGGGGCCTCTCGTCGGTTATGACCCGAATGTCCACGTAGGGTCTCGCGCCGAAGAACTGCGTCCTGAAAAGGCCGACGCCGGGTATCTCGTACGCAATCGCCACCTGCATCCGTTGCCACACGTCGGTGTTGTCGGTGATCATGTCCGGGGTGGAGTCGAAAATCGCGCCGGTGCCGCTTGCGGCGGAGAAAGGGACAAGTCCGTAGAGCAGTGCGCCGACCCAAAGGTTTTCAAGGGCCGGAACCGGCGGGGTAAGCCCGACCATCACGCCAGCCTGCCCCGTCCAGTGGGTATTGAAGCGGGAAAAAATAGCGTCGGCGTTGTGCATACGAACCGTGTAGGCGTGCATCCTTTCGTCCAAGTCGTTGAACCGCCCGCGAAGACGGTCGTCATGGAAACGCCCGGCGTCAAAACGCAGCCAAGAAAACGGCGTCCACCAAGCCTGCAAAAAATCCTCCACGCCGAAACCGTCCGTGCGAACCTGAAGGCGCGTCCGCATCCCGATTCCCAATTCCTCGTTGGATACCCGCATGTCGAGTCTGGCCCGGGGGCCCTGACCCGAGGCGTTGCGCCCGATCCCGCTGCCCATGACGAACTCGTACTCGTCCTCGTTGGCCTCGTCGTTCCAGACAAGCTGGAATGGAATGAGCGCCATGTCGATCGAGCCGCTAATGGACAGATCCGTCGCATGCAAGGCCGTCGCGACCGCAAGCGTCATCAGTACCGCAAAAATCCTCTTCATAAAAACACTCCTTGGTATTCTACCGGTCAGCCTTGGCACGGGCAGTTTGCCACCGCGCAGACAATGCCGCCGCTTTTTAGCCTGTCCATCTCGATGTCGGCGAACCAAATCGAAACCTTGCCCCTCTCCCTAAACTCCCGCTGAAATATGAACTGGGAACGCTCGTAACAGGGCGTTTCCCCGTCGTCCAGATAGTGCAGGCCGGACATCCCGCCGCGCACGATCCTTCGGTACAAACCGAACTTGGGGCGCGCGTACCTGTTGCCGGGCCTGAATGTCATGAAACGATCCTGCGGGTTCGCCCTTAAAGCGAANTCATCCGGGCAGAAGGCGAACTGCAGAATAGGCTCCATATCCCTTATGCGCACCACTCTGATTCGAAAATCCGCGTCCGCGCCGGATGAATAAGTAACGACGGCCTCGGCTCTGACCCACTCGCCCCTGAAAAGATCCAAGGGCACCTGCCTTGCGTTCCAGTTGGCGCTTGCCGCGCCACCGGGACGCAACGGCCCCCGATAGATGAGCTGCATCACGTCCCCGCCCGCAGTTTCGCGGCCAGTCAGCGTGAAAATCGGGTTTCCAGCGTCGGTTCCCTCGTTTTTGAGCTGAAACAGGTGGGTGAACTCGGGCGAGACCGTAAAGTCGCTTGGCAGCTTGAACTTCCAGCGAAAAGTGAAAGTTTCCCCAAGGCCCTCCGAACGCATGTTGCGGCAGTCGTGGGTCGCGTTGTCCATCGTTTTCAGCTCCAGCCGCTGGCGGTCGTCAAAACCGATCAGATCGCGGGATCGCTCGTGCAGGTCGAAGCGGAACACATGGTTTTGCAGCGCATAATCCCACACTTGGTGGATATGCGGCACGTCATACGGTTTTCGCCACGCCGTCATCGCGCGGCTCTGGTGGCCTTCATGCACGCCCCGCGCGGGATGGGAAAACCCGCTGGGGGACTCGTAATGCCAACCCCTGTCCACGATAAGACGATACGCCGCCCATCTGGTCGGTTCAAACGGCGCGCCCCTTTCCTCGAGGGATAGCCCGCGGGTCGCGGTGTGCGGCCCGCCGTAAATGTTCGATCGGTATGGCGCGGTCGGCGAGAACGGGTAATTGCCCGGATCCGGATCCAGAATGGATCGGTGCGCCTGATCCCTTGCCCAGTTGCGCACGAAAACCCGCAGATCGGCGTTGTGGCCAGCCGCGCTGAAACGAACTATGCCCATTCCCCCGGCCGCGGCCCCGCTTATCCCAAAGTTTCCTTCGCTTGTTTCCGTCACCAACACCCCGGGGGCGCCGCCGCCGAAAGAGGCCGGCACCCTGACGGAGCCCGAGGAATCGAAAGTCGAAACCTCGATCGTCTCGCCCGGATCGACCGTGAGGACGGATACCGGCCTGCCATCGCGCATCAAGACCAGCCCTTCCGGGGCTTCCGGCTGGGTCCCGGGATCCCCGGTCTCCGGATCGCCGGTTTCAGGACTCCCGATCTCGGGCAATCCCCCGGTCTCGGAATCCCCCGCTTCGTGCACGAAGCAGCCGGCTAAAAAGGGCAGGAGCAACAGGGCAAGAATCGGCCCGAAACCCCTTGTGGCAATTCCCGTTTTGATAAACAGTCCCTCCTACCAGTACGCCGGGCCGCGGTCAGTCCGCATGTTGAAGATGGCACGGACAACCAACCACCGTGCATACGATGCCGTCGTTCCGCCTGAACCTGTCCATTTCGATGTCGGTGAACCACATGGTGGTAGTCCAGCGTTTCCCGCCCCTTTCCGACATGAACGCCTGCACGAACCTTGACCGCTCAAAGTCGGGGGTTCCGTAACGGTCTATGTACATGTCCGGAACGCCGAACGGGGTCATATGCACGATCCTGCGGTAAAGGCCGAATTTTGGGCGAGCGTACGAATTGCCGGGCCTGTAGGTCATAAATGGATCCAGCAGTCCAAGGCTGGCGAAATGANCCGGGCAGAAGGCGAACGCCATGATCTCCCTCATGTCCCTAAGCCGCACCACGCTGATCCGAAATGCCCCCGGGTCGTCGTAGGTAACGAAGACCTCGGCGCGCACCCATTCCCCCCTAAAGAGATCCAAGGGCACCTCTTTGGCGATCCAGTTCGCGCTGGGAATTTCCTTGTCGCCCACCGTCGCGCGGGTCGGCCCCCGATAGATTAGCTGCATCACGTCCCGGTTGGTGTCGTTCCTTCTGCGGCCCGTGAGCGTGAAAATCGGGTTTCCGCCGTCCCCGCCCTCGTTCTTGAGCTGGAAAACATGGGCGAACTCGGTCGAAACCCTGAAATCCCTTGGAATCTTGAACTTCCAGCGAAAGGTGAAGGTTTCCCCAACGCCGTAGGATCGCATGTTGCGGCAATCATTGGGGATATTGTTCATCGTCTTAAGCTCCAGCCGCTGCCTGTCGTCAAAGCCGATCAGGTCGCCGGACTGCTCGTGCAGGTTGAACTCGAACACGTAGTTTCGCAGGAAGGAATCCGGTACCTGAAGGATGTGGGGTATGCGATACGCCTGCCTGAACGCCGTCTCGCGAAGATCGCCGGTGTGCACCCCATTAACGGGATGGGAAAACCCGCTGGGGGATTCGTAGTGCCAACCCCTGTCCACTATAAGGCGATACGCGCCCCATCTGCTTGGCGCAAACGGCGCGCCCCTTTCCTCAAGGGTCATGCCGCGGGTTATATTGTGCGGCCCACCGAACGCGGCGGAATCGTACCAGTGCGCCCCTCCGGGATCGCCCAGCGGCCCAAAGTAAGATGGATAGTTCACCGGATCGGGATCGAGTATGCGCCGGTATACCTCGGAACTTGCCCAGTTGCGGACGAAAACCCGCAGGGTGGCGCTGTCGCCGATGGCGCTGAATCGCACCGTTCCCTTTCCCCCCGGAATCGCCCCGTGTATGCCGAAAACGCCGGCCGCGGGCGTTTCAGACACCCGCACCGCGCCCCTGTCAACCGCGGCGGAAGCGGGCTGCCTGAAAATCCCGCTGGGATCGAACACCGAAACGTAGATCGTCTCGCCCGGATCTATGGTCACGACGACCACTTCCCTGTTGCTGTCGTCGCGCCTTACGATTAGGCCCTCGGTTTCAGGATCCTCCAGCACCGGGCACCCGGCAAGGAGAAACGCGCAAAGCCCCGGCAACACAAGGGCCGCGGCACCGCGTTTTGCCAATTTCTTCATATAATCCGTCATAATCCCATCACCCTCCTGATTCAGTTCCCGCGGCCGACCGCGCACCCCTCGCAAAGCAGACACGCTTCCGCGCACCGGCATACCATGGCCGGCGGATTCGTTTCCGCATCCAAGCAACCCCTATCGTCGCAGTAACAGTTGGAGTTCGTGTTGTATATGTTGTAGACCCGGATCCCCCGGATCAGTGCGCTTCCCTCTGGCAGCGCCAGAGCCACAAACGAGGTGCGAAGCACGTTCCACACTTTTTCCTCGTCGGTGTCCCCTTGGATTCTGTCCCGTTTTCCCGCGGGAAGCTCGTGATGGAGCTGGGCCGCGCCCACGCTAAAGACGCCGCGCAGGGTTCCAAGGCGCGGGCTTTCATCGCCAAGTTCCGCGACAAGCCAGTTTTCCAAGGCCGAGGCCCTGTTCCGTTCCACGGTGTTGTTGTTCACCTGCACGCGCAAACCTCGCCCCGGCGCGGCGGGCTGCAGTATCTCGTAGTCAACGGCTATGCCGATATAGTCGGGGGGAAGGAACCTGCGACTGGGAGCCTCCGTGAAGTTGAACCCGCCGCCCACGTCAAACGCGGGATCGTCCGGAAACGCCGAGTTGGTGGGGACGCTCATGGTCGAGCCGATTGTCAGAACCCCCGGGCCTTCCATGACCATGCCGCCGCGCCTTTCATCCGTCGCGATCGTTGTGCTGCCAGCCGAACGCACGAACATCTGGTGATACCTGCCGACTCTGGCGCTTTCCAAGGCGGGCAAGTCATCCCAGCCGTCGAGATTCCAACTCCACTTGAAATACGAAGTGGGGATCACGGTAACTTCGATCTCGCCGAAAAGGGGCACCTCGTTGAAAATGTTGGCCGCGGCGATTTGCACGGTCGCGCTGCCGCCGAAACGGGCGTACAGCGAGACTTCTGCCCCGCTCAGCCTGTCGAATTCCACCACGTCGCGGCTGGTTTGCCAGTGAACCCCTCCGCGGGCACCGTCCGGGGCCAGCCTTGCGCCAAGTACCACTTTTCTGCCCTCCAGCATCTCGAATGAAGGAGACATGCCACCCGGCCCGGGAGGCACCTCGACCCCGTTGACCAGCACCGTGATTCCGGAGACGGGCTCCCGAATCAGCTCGGTATCTGCGACGGGACAGCTTGCGAGCAGAACCGCCGCCCCCATGCAGGCAACGGCGGCGATCATTCCGGCGATTTGCGTTTTCGGCCGGCCTTTCATTGTTTTCACCTTACCTTGCGCCCTCCGTAACAATTTGTTCGTATATACGAACCTTGAAAACGGCGGCTTTCCCTTGGCCGCCCCGACTTGCTTTAAGCATAACACGGTTTTGCTCCGCAGCCAACAAATTTTTTCGCCTTAGTGCGCAAAATGTGCGAAATTTTTTTCTTGACAGCCGCAAAATGCCGCTGTAGAATAAAGAAAACTGGCGGGTGAGCTGTCAGCGGGGGCACGTTCCGATTTGTTAGTTCGTATATCCGAACAAATATAGGCGCGCCCTTGGAGTTTATGTTAGGAGGAAGGACATGAAAAAGATGGGAAAATCGCTTGCTGGGCTTTTGGCGCTCTTGGGCGTGTTTGCGTTTCTTGGATGCGGGGGGAATGGTTCGACATCAGCCCCCAGCGGCCTTGTTTTGCGGATCGGCGAGGAAACGATTACCGCGCCTGTCGAGATGGTGGTAGGCGGCGAAAGCGTTACCGTGGAGGCGTGGCTGGCGCAGCCCCATGGCGCGACGATCACTTGGCAGGTCGATACTGCCAATAGCACGGGGAGCGTGACGCCTGTCTCNCATACNGGCCCCAATTTCGTGGTTACAGCCACCAGTGACGGNGAAGTAACTGTGAATGTCCTTGCCAGCAACGCTGGGGGATCCGTGTCCGAGTCGTTTGCGATAAACATTACCCGGGTGGATGCGGAGAGCATCTATATTTTTCACGGCGATGATGACGTAACGGACGATACGGTTCATTGGGACATGGATGAGGATGGCCCTATGGTAGGGCTTTCTTATGTCCTTTATCCCGAATATGCAGGTGGAACCGTTGTTTGGAGTTCGAACAATCATGCCGTTGCCACTGTCAACGCGTCTGGTTTGGTAAACGCCGAGGCTCCCGGTACCGTTGTCATTACGGCAACAGTGCAGGGATCGGATCCGCCGGTTTACGCCGAGACGACTATTGTCTTCGAGGGCGAAGTGGAGCCGTTCGTTATCACGCGCGATGGTGATCCCGTAGACGGTACGATTTCCCAAGACTTGGCGACGGGCGTGACGGTACAGCTTGGGGTTGCAAGACCCGACTGGGCACCCGAAGGAGCCATCCTGTGGACATCCAGCGATGAGGATGACAGTATTGCCAGACTTGACAATACCGGCCTTGTGCGCGGACGAAGGGCGGGGACGGTTGTGATTACCGCGACCATCGAAGGCTCGACCCCGCCGGTTTACGCTACCGCGGAAATATCTTTTACCGGAGCGCGTCCTGCTTCCAGTGCCAACGTGGTTTTTGAATGGTTCTATGCGGAAGACGGCGCGCCGGAGGGGGCTTTTCTTCCCACGGTTTCTACCCCTCCAAATAACATAAGCCACAATACTTTGCCGGGTAGGGGGTCGCATGCTCATGCCGCACTCATGCCTGTTACGATTCGCACACAAGGAAATACGCTTGGCCTAATAATCGACGATGCAACCGCTGGCGGCATTAGGATGGATACAAGAGGAGCACAATGGGCGGTTCTATCAGTCGGTACCAACGACGCTGTAGCAACAACAGGATCTGGCGCTCCCGATGGGAATTTTGATTTTACCAGTGGCCGCCACTATAGGGTAACCGTGTTCACCGACTTTGAAAATTCTGCCGAAACCGGTTCTTTTGCCATGCGGTTGAGCAACAACACCACAGGCGAGGCAAATTCACCTTTGGGACCCAATACATCCTATAGCTTTCCTCCCGCCAGAATTTTCTTCTGGCAGAACGCTGCTGGTAATATTGCGCCAGCTAACCCGGCACACGTTCCGGGTGGTCCCAATTCAAACCCCAATAACGGGATTTGGGATGGTGAAAACAGCGCTATCGTGAGCAGGGTGTTTGGTAACACTTTGCCTGATCCTCTGACACCTCGTTTCCTTGACAGGGCCTTTGTCAACATTACTTCTGCGGCTAGTGGCGCAAATGTCATCATTCGCGGTATCAGGATCGAGTATGTCGCTCCCCCTGTGTGGAACGGAATCGAGGTTTTTACCACTATCGGTACTGGTGCCGATGCCGTCGAAACGATCTGGGCTAACGATGCGACAATCAATCTTGCCCAGTATCCACTTCCAGTGCCGGCAGGTAATTTTACTCTTAGCCACAGGATACTTCCCGCCGGTTCTCCGGGGCTTGTTTGGTGGGAGTCTAGCAACACCGATTTTGTGAGTGTTGCTCGCAATACTGGTGCCCTAACGATTACCCCCGACGTTACCGGATATGCCAATATCACGGCAAGGCTTGTGGAGAACCCTGCTATTTACACCACGATAACGGTGGCTCGTATCGGGGCTGCGCTTGAAGACATAATCATCTCCCGCGAGGATGGTGGTGATATAATCGATGGCACATTCTACTGGGATCTGTCCGACGGCGCCGAGATACAATTGGAAGCCGCGCTGGATCCCCCAACCGCCATTGGGATCGTAACATGGAGTGCTGTCGGAACCCCGACAGGCGTCGCTGACGTCTATCCCGAAACCGGTCTTGTCACCATAGCCAGCACTGCGGTAGCCGGTAACTCGGTCGTCGTAACCGCAAGCCTAGACAGCGTAGATTCGAGCGTGACCATAACGTTTACGGGTACGTTTGCCACGCTGACCAACCTCTTCATCCAGCACGATGGCGAGGATGTAACCGTAATTCCCCATGATTTATCGACTGACGGCAACACGATCCAGCTTACCACGCGGAGGGATCCGCTAGACGCAATGCCGGGAGTGTACGCTGTGTGGTCAACCCCTATGGGCGATCCGGTAGGCTCCGTCGATCCGGAAACCGGCCTTGTAACCCTGACGGGAGAAACGGGGAGCCTTGTGGTTACGGCGACCCTTGGCACCTTTAACCCAACTGCGACCATAACTGTTACTGGCCAACTTCCTGCCGTTGATCCCAATGTGATCTTCGAGTGGATGTTTGCAAATGACGGTGCACCGACAGGCGGAACTGGGGACGGTAACGCAACGCTTGGTCGCGGAAACCGGAACATGCGCCTGTCTGGTAGAGGATCTCATCCCAATGCCGAGGCTATGCCCTTTATGATTGGAAGCAATGCTCTGAATTCCACAGCAACCGTTACGCAGGGCGGTATCAGGTTTGACGCAACAGCCGGCATAAATGCGATTCTTACACTCGGTATTGCTATACCAGAAGGCAACGTCGATAACTGGACTGCTAATGGTGCGCCAGCTTCAACAGCCGCCGCCGCTCCCGATGGCCTGTTCAACTTTACTCGGGCATCGGTTGGTGTAGACCGCAACGTGCGGATAACAGTCTATACCACATTCCTGACAGCCTCCACTGGGACTAACAGGGAGTTTGTGGTGGCACTTAGCAACACCACCACAGGACAGGCCAATTCGCCTTTGGGCGGAAATGGCCTTGGCAGGGTTTTCCGGTGGCAAAACACCCCTGGCGGAGCAAATGCCCCAGACAACATGGACAACGGTACTTGGACGACCACTCAGGTAGGGCCCCCTCTGGTAGGAACAGCCATGTCCAACCGTGTAATTCCCGACTTGGCCGATGCATATGATTTCCTGCGAAGGTCTTTTGTCAGCATAACCTCGATGAATACTGATGGTGCTGAGTTCCTCATAACCGGCATCCGCATCGAGTACGTTGACTAAGGCGCAAGCAAGGGAGAAGCGCGGGTGATTCAAGCGACCGAGAAGGGACGGCATCTGGGCAAGGCAGA
>JGI24694J35173_10002699_pt1 | contig 14171 bp, 5 predicted proteins | sample TergutCo191P1_FD_35173 | JGI IMG/M metagenome (IMG submission 35173) | reverse complement strand
TGATTTATAATATTAAGCTCATTAATAAATTCATCTTTATTTTTTGGACATTCGTTGTTATCACCTGAAGTCATTATATAAATAACTTTTACTTCATCCCCTTTTTGCAAAGATTTAGCAAGAACGCCGTTTATCGGACATTTGACAGGTTTGTCATATTCGATTGATTTATTACCGTCTACCGGATATTTAACCTTTGAAATTTCATGAGGCGGTTTCATCGGAACAGTTATTATTACTACTTTCATTCAAGGCTCCTTGATATATATATATAATGGCTGAGATTTGGAGGAGTTAAGGGTTATTAATTAATGATATTAATTTCTTTTTATTTCCTCTATAATCTTTATAACATCTTCACTGTTTATCGCACCGTTGGGCTTATCCTTTGTTACTTTTAATATTTTATCTTTCTGACTAAAATAATAACTTTCCTTCTCTGCCCAATCCTTCTGGTACTTTGGTTTATTTAATAATCCTAAATGTTCCCAATAATAAATTTTACCATTATGATTAATTACAAAATCCGGTAATAGTTTTTTACCGTTTATTTCTACAAAAATACCATCATTTTCATAATGCCAGTCTAGCTCTGCGTTTTCAAGCTCATTAGCAATAATAACTTCAGATTTTGAACGTACCATATCACCGCGTTTTGTTTTATGGATTTTTTCTTCTTCATACCACCCTTCTTTGAGTTTAATAAACTTTGGCGGATTAAATAAATCTGTACATCGTTTGGCGAGGTCTGAATACCTATCATCTGAATATTTTATGAGATTCCTAAAATCATCATTATAAAGTATAACTAAACTTGATTTTTGCCTTGTAATAGCCGTATAAATCAACTCACGTGAGAGTACACCGGAATTTTTATTTAATACTAATATTACATTTTTAAACTGGCTTCCTTGAGCTTTATGAATTGTAATTGCATAAGCAAGTTCTAAATTACCATCTGCGTCTTCTCCTTTATAATTCCAGTCTTCCATATAACCATTTTTATTTTTTTTTCCCCGATATGAAACACCTAGTTGTGTAGAAAATTCAACGTTTTGAAAATCGGTTTTTTTTGCCGGTGATACTCTAATACCAATTTCTCCATTTGCAACATAGTTAAAATTATTATTATCCGCTGGATATGCATCTGAATTTACGTTTTCTGTACATATAACTTTATCCCCAACTCCAATTTTTTGTAAACCATAAACAATAAAATTGTAATAATTATTTGTCCATTTATTATTTTTATTTCTTAATGTTGGCCGGTATTTCTCATGAATAATATCATTTATACCAAATGTTCCATCTGGAGAATTTTTTACAGGACTTAGTATTTGCCAATTTTCTGCTTTTGAACCAGCACCTTGATCTTTTGCAATACCAAATAATCCACCTGTATTAAAATTTGTATATTGTTTTTCTATTTTTGCACCTAAACTTTTATCAAATCCTTGAATATCATCTATATCCTTCATACCAGTAATTCTTGCTATTTCTTCAAGAATGACATCTTGTAAGTTATCCTCGTATTTATGGAACCTTATTCCTTTATTTGGATCATTATTTGCTTCGACTTTATCAAAAACACTTTCATCAGAATTAGATTCATTTTTAAACCATGAAGCAAAATCATTTGTTTCTAAATCTTCTGCCCGCATTACACAAGATAACCTTGCTACGTTTACCGGATATTCCTTTTGTAGATGATCAACTAAATCGGAGAATGGTTTTCCGCAACCTATAGGCGGCAGCTGGTTTGGATCTCCAACAAATATAATTCTCTCTGCCTGCGAACATGATTTTAATACAGCAGCGAACATCTCTGTTGTCAACATGGAACTTTCATCAATAATTACATTAGCGCCAGTCAATTCTATTTTCGATTTTTCAGGAATCTTATATCTTCTTGTATTCCAGTCATAACATTTATCGGCTATTAAATATCCTGCGATTGTTTTCGCTTCGTATTGTTTACCGGTTGCATCCCACATCCTGACTCTTGCTTTACCTGTAGGGGCTAATAATTTAACTTTTCCTTTAATATCATTATGCTTGCAAAAAGCAGATAAAGTTGTGGTTTTACCTGTTCCTGCATCACCAATCAGAACCGATATTTTATTAACCGCCAGTTTTTCCAAAGCCTCAATTTTCTCATTATAGGCATTAATTCCTTCTTCTGTGTCATTTCCTCTGTAAGCTTCCAAAGATTCATTTAATGTCGCTTTAAATTCAGAAACATTAATTAATATTTTATCGGTGATTAATCTGTTATTTATTTCGCTCCTACTAACTTTATCATATTCTTCAATAGAGCGAAGTTTTAAATATATCTCTCCTTCTATTTCATTAATAATTATTTTTTCTTCAATGAAGTCTCTGTACGATTTAAGACTAAAATCATTTTTATTAAAATTTAAACTTTGTAATAAGTTCCTCTTGTTTATTAATTCTATTAAATAATCCAATGGTAATAATGAATGTCCGTTTTTTTGAGATTGTTCATCTAATTCACGGATAATAAATGCTCGTAATCGTTCTTTAGAATCTGTATCTAATAGTACTAATCCTGGAATTGTCTTTTGGGTTTCTGTATCAAAAAACATTCCGTTGTCTATTTTACTTAATGGTATTTTAAGTTTATCCTCTTTAGTTAATGAATCTTCAAATAGTAAATATGGATTATTCATAGATACATTATTTTTATCTTTTAATATTTCTCGAAATTGTTCTTCTGTCAGAGTAAAACGTGATAAGTTATGTATTATATCTGCATTTTCTGATATATATTGTTTTGCTTTTTCTTTCTGTTTTGATGTTAGCTGTTTTTCATTATCAATTTTATTACATAGGAATTCAATTGATTTATAACTTCCGTCAAATAGTATAGATTTAATGATATCAAGAGCAATATTCTTTTCTTCTCCATTACCCGGAATAATAAAATTATTAGATGCAAGTAGTAAATTTCCTATTGCCGGAAATATTCCTCGTTCTACAATAAGTTGTTTAATTTGTACATCTATCCAATTCGCCTTTGATGAATAATCGCAATGAATTTCCGGTATATTACTTGCTATTGCAAGAAAAATTTCTTTAGCTTTTTTCAGAATATTTAATAAAGCATCATAAGAAACAGGCTCTGAACCATTGCTGAATTCTTCTCTATATTCATCTTCAACAAATAAAATATAATCATCTATATCACAATGATTGTTTTTAACCCAATAATCATATAATTCCTTATATGGCATAATAAATCCATTATTGATAAGGTCATGTTCAATAACCTTATCCCATATAACAGGCATCTCGGTAATACTGTTATCAGAAGAGTCATAATATTGATTATCATGAACATTTTTAACATAACCTACGCCTAATACAATACGGCGTCCATCATCAGAAAATGGAACATTCTTTAAATATGGAACAAGAAGGGATTTTTCTGATACATCGCTGTAATAATATTCAATGATTGCTTTTTGATTTGAAGGATCATTAATCCATGTTTTCTTTATTGGATTATCATTACTGTCTTTATATTTAACTTTATATTCGTTTTCCCGTTTTTTACTATAACCAGTGATAATGTTTGTAGCTGGCGTATCAGCTGTCCGAAACCAGCGAAAAGGACGTGATAAAAGAGAATTAGGTAAGATATTTACTTGCGTTGGCTTGATATGTCTTAATCCGTTGTATGTTCTATATGGATATACTGCTAAAAATTGATGCTCATTATTTGATAGGAAAGCTGCATTTTCCTGCAGGCAAGGTAATTTTTTAATTTCATCTTGTGATAACTCAGATATTTTTTTATTAGATATCGAACACTCAAAATCTACATTTTTCTCCTTTGCTATATTTTTTAAGTTGAGGCAGGAAATATTTCTTTGTGGATTTTTACAAATATTACCTGTCCATCCGTTATCATGCCATGGAATTCTTATTGCAAGATTTTTAGATTTATTTAAAATTATTTTTTCTTTATCTGGAATATCTTGATTTATTATTGATTCTGATTCAAATGAATTGTTTTTTTCAGATTGAGAAGATAACTCAGAAATATTTGTTTTTATCGCTTTAATATTATTTTCCTTTAAAACAAATATTTCTTTCTTTGATTCTTTAATTTGGATTATTAAATTATCATCTGATTTAATTAATGGAAGAAACCTCTGAATTGTGTCCAAATCTCTATAAATATCATCTATTTCATAACCATCTACTGGTTTATGTGCCCAACGATTACGAATATTGAACATTTCTTTTAAATATGTTCTATCTTCATATAATAATTTGTGATTTTGACTTAATTCTATCCAATTTTGGTCAAAGACCCGTAAAAGAGCCGCTAAATCAAGCTCAGCTAATGAGCGAATACCTTTATTTTTTACACGATCTCCTTGTATATAACTTAATTTTTCGACAACATTATTCTGCCACCAGTTTTGAGACATCTCAGGCAGAACTTTTATTAGCCAAGACGCTAATATTTGAGTGGTATTATCAAGATAAAAAGGTATTTGTTCGTATTCTGTCATTGATTAATTCCTATAAATGGTATTATATTTTACAATATACCATTATATTATTAATAATACAATATAAATTCTAATTAATTATACATCAAAAGCACTTTTAAATCATTAATATGATCAGTAGTAAACCATATTTTCCTTATGTTTCCTAAAATGTTGATTTCTATATACCTTTCATTAGAAAAATCATGATTAATGATATAATTTTCAACTCTTATTAATTCTTCATCATCTATAAGTAAAAATTTAGCAGCATGATTATGGCATAAACATAAAAAATTAGCTTCATGTAATTTTCCTCGTATTGATGGAAGAAATGGGTATGCTTCAAAGTGCCAGTTCCCATCTAATGTTTGGAAAGGAGATTCTTTTTGATTACCCTTATTTTCTCCGCATATTTGACAACGAAGCTGGTGTTCATCATCTTCATAATTAGATATTAAATATGCTCGGGCTCTTAATTTTTCATCTCCAGTATAAGTCACAGTTCTTGGTCTTACTACTCTCTCTCTCTTATTTTCTTTATCAGCAATTTCTCTTACGCGTTTTTTTCTCAATTCACTATTTACAGATACTTTGTCTGGGAATGATGCCTGATTATTTTGTCTCTCTGTATCTTCTTTCCACTTCTTAAATGCTTCAGAATTTTCTCTAATAAATTCTAAATCCTCTGGTTGAATACCAATTTTAGCCGCAGTTTGAGCAACAATATCTTGCTTCATTTTAAGTTGCCGAGCTAGTTTTTCGTCTTTATAAAACATTTTCGGTAATTCGCTTAATTTCATCTCTGATGGCTTTTTAAAATATCCATCTTTATTTGGAAGCCATGAGAATTCTATTAATATACGACCAAAATTATCAGAAATGATATTTTTTTTTGTATCATGTGGGTTATAATTCTGGTTTGATGAAACTTCAATATCACCTCTTATACAATCTGAATATTTAATTGCAATTTCATTCCATACATAAGTGGAAAATAAAATTAGTTTATCTTTTGATAACGAAACAATATCTACTTTATTAAAAACATTAAAATTATTTTCTAAACCATCAATTAATATATTTGGATCGAATTTATTTATACCTCTTTTATGATTACCAAAATTTGACATGATTATAACATGATTTTGGTAATNATGTTGTTTTCGTTTTATTTTGATATTATTTTCAACACCTAAAATAGTAAGAAATTCGTATACAGATTCATTATATTTTGATGATACAAATCCAATAGTTTCATTAAATGCAAAAAATATTGATAAATCATCATTTTTAAAATATACTTCATTAGGCTTTTTATACCCTATAAATTTATTATTTATATTCTCTGCTAATATTATTTTTGCATCGCGTATTTCAGATAAAAATCTATTTTTTTCATCTGATGTGCCTGTTTTATATGCCTTAGCTATTCTAGTTATATCTAATATATGTTCATCTAGTGTAATGTTTATCGTATTTAATTTATATTTAGGAATAATATTATCAATAATGTTTGATATATCATTCATTATTGGAATTTTTAAAGTCTCAATTAAATATTTTTCTATCGCATTGTTCTTGATTATTTCAGGTTTAACGATTGCAGATGGCGTTTTATTATTATCATGTGAAATATAAACATTTGGTTTATTATCATTAAATGGAGAAACATGCACTTGTTTACCATCTTTTATTGCACGAATTATTGGTTTGTTTTTTACAATGTTAATTGTATTATTAGTTCCATGATTTAATAAAAAGAAATAGAATTTTTCTATCCACATATCTGATTGATTAATTAAGAATTTATAATCTAGCTTATTAATAAAATCATTAAGAGCAATATCTGGAATATTAAGTTTATATCTAAGAAAATAATATAAACTTGAAAACTGTGTATTAGCACTTCTTATTGATTTATCTAGCCAGTGTTTCCGCTCAAATAATTGATTTGTAATAATTGAATCATTAAATAATTCTAATAAAGGAGCAGAACCTAATATCAGTGCTTCTCCTGCAGAGGAAAAACCAGTATCAGTTTTGAATAATTTCTGTTCTATAAAAGCAGATTTACACTTAATAAGAAAAGGATATAAAACATTACTACTTTCTAATTGATTTAAAGGTGAAACAAGTAAGTTTAAAAATTCAACCGTTAATATTTCTTTATTAGCGAGCGTAATTAATGAATTTGCTATACAATCAGCAATGCATTCCCATAGCCATGCATTCCATAAGCAATCAGATTTATTATCAATACCTTTAATTTCTGAGCGACCGCTTGTTAATATAAAATCAGCATTAATAATGAATGGAAATCTGGTGTTAAATTCGGTAGGAAGAAAAGCAAATACTCGTCCTATAACATCTTTCTGATGATCTAACGGATAGGCGACTATAACTTCTCGTTCAATTATATCTTTTCGATTTTCTTGTTCTATTTCATTTGGTTTTATGTATTTCTTATTAAAATATATAAATTTCCTGGTTTCATGAGGGAATCTTTCTCCTTTTTTCTTTCCTTCTATATATAATTGCACTTCTGGAATTTTTAAATCATCTTTAACTATGCTAAAATCATCACCTGAATCTGTTTTTATCGTAATTTTTTTTATCTTAGAGAGAAATAAAATCGTTACGGATTCTATTTCTTTAAGCATTAATTCTATTTTTTCATAATTATATTTTTCTTTATTTAGTGGTAAAATTATTGTTGTACCTTCAAAATTTTCAAATTCACATGGATTATCCCACCATTTTGGAACAACATAACCAAAACCTGTCTCTTCATCTATTTCAGGTAGTGAAAAACTATATCCATTAGAAATAATATAGGGACATGTTGTTGTATTAAATACAGATTTGAATCCAATACCTTTCTCTCCGATATATCCCTGGGACTTATTTTTAGTAGAACCTTTAACTTTACAAATTGCTTCTACATTTTCCAATAGAAAACCATCTTCATTATATTGAATAATTAAAGCTCCATTTGAATCCTTTGTATAAGTAGGATCATTATTTTGCAATTTAAATAAAACATGAGGAAGTTCTGAGTATTTACAATCCTCTGCATTTTGAATCAGTTCTAATATAAAATGTGATGATTTTGTATATAAATCCTCTGAAAGTGTTTTTATTGCTCCATTGAGATTATCAATAATCCATCTATTTGAATTTTTATAATTATTAGCAATGTTTAATATCTCTCTACGGCAATCATCTCTATTCATCATTTCCTCCTTTCACTCTTAAAACACCATAAACAATTGGTAAAAATTTAATATCTACTCTTTTTACAGCTTCCTCAAGCTCTTTAAAATGTCTTTCATAATCAGCATTAATTTTAAAAATTTCACTCTGACGCATACGTTTAATTCTTTCATCGGGATTATTTCTAAGACTCTCAGTCAGTAATGAAATACGTGCATTATGACTTGTCTCAAGACTTTGTTTTTGATATTCAACAATACGTTGATTTTCTTTCGAGTGTTCATATTTTGCAACATCCCATAATATATAATGTAATGCATTAAATTCATTAATAATTTCTTCAGAGATAAAATTTATATCCTCTTCAATAATGTCTACTGCATCTCTTAATAGTANTTCAAAGTTATCAATAGAAATATCTTTTCNTGTTATTGTTTTAAATATTTGATTCTCACGTACTCCCAGATATTTCCATCTATAAATTGCAAATGGATAATCTCCTGATTTTATATCATTTGAGGAAGCTAATAATTTAACTATAACATTTTCATTAATTTCAAAATGATGAGCAGCTTGTCTGACAAGAGGATGAAACGGAGCTAGGAAAACAGTCTTATTTGGATTATTAACAGCGCAATCAGAATCGAATGTAATCGAAAGATGTTGTTCTGTACCTTGAAGCCATCTTTCCCATTTAATATTTAATTCATTTCTGCGGATGTTTAATTTTCTAAAATCGGATAACAATAAATCACGAATTTCTATTGACAAACGTAAAGTTTTTAATAGTTCCTTTCCGAGTATTACTTCCTGCTTCAAACCCATAACATCGTAAAGATAAAGTCTAACAAGATTTTCAATAGCAACTGGACTGAGATAATAATTTGTTGCGTTTTCAATTTCTTTTGATAGTTGTTCCTGTGGTAATTGTAAACCAATAAAATTAAATTTTTCTTCTTCAAGCTTTTCAGTTTCCTGAATTAATCTTAACTCATTGTCTTTTAATATCTCAAGTTTTTTCTGTCTTTCTTCATTGCTTAAAGAAAAGTCATCACCTATAGACTTTATTTCATATGTAATTTTTCCTAATATTTCTTCACAGTCGCCAATAGATTTCTCAAACACACCGATACGCATTAGACAACGATCAAAAATATCAAAATCCACAGTTCCGGGGGTAACCATATTATAAATAACAACAGCTTCGCTTTTTTGTCCTTTTCGATCAATACGTCCAATACGCTGCTCAATCCTCATCGGATTCCATGGAAGGTCATAATTTACCATGCAATCGCAAAATTGATAATCCAAACCTTCGCAACCGACTTCGGAAAAAAGCAGAATATCTATTGCTTCAACATCATCTTTTGGTTTTTCAAAACAATTACGTAATTTAACTCGTTCATCATCATGTATTCCACCATGTATAAGTCCAACACGAAATCCATTCTCGCTAAGCTTTTTAAAAAGATAGTAAAGAGTATGCCTAAAGCTGCTGAAAAGCATTATACGATGATTTTCAAACGTAATTTTTTCTTTTAAAATTATTTTCAATTCATCGAATTTTGGATCATTATCATCAAGTTCCTGAGCAAATGTTAGAAGTTGTTCGATTTCTTTTTTTATTGATTGTATTTCACTTGTATCTAAATCTTTATCAAAAGTATCATCAACAGCATCACATAATAAATCAGTAACAAACAGTTCATCATCATAACGAGTAAGCATTTCTTTTAAATATGGGTTAAGTCCAAAAATACAACTAGCTGCCTGCCTTCTTAAAGTTGTCATCATGAAGACAATATTCTTACTACCATGAATCTTTTTATATATTTTAGCTTGTGTGTCTAAAAGAGAATCATGCAATTTCTGCTGCGCTGTTGTAAATGGGATTTTTATAGTAATTGGAGTACGTTTAGTAAAATCACCTATATCTCTCCTTCGTGTTCTATTTATGATACCGGAAAAGGTATGAAGATTTTCTGTTATTGTAATAATTTTCACTCTATCTTCTCTGGAAATTTCACTTTGAGAAAGTTTATCTTTTACCTTAATAAAATCCGGGTTATTTATTAAATGTTTTTTCCCCCATGATGTTTCTGTTGCTTTATTAATTAACTCCAAAGCTTTCTTTTGCCATTCTGAATTTTGCTCTCGCATTGCGGATACAGCATTGTTGATAAATGGATTTGGTTCAGCCATATGTGAAAAACTTTGTGTATCAATAATGAGGTCAGGACGCAGAAGATTTAATAATACAAACAAATCATCAGATTTAAGCTGTATCGGAGTTGCAGTAAGAAAGAGAACTGCTTCTGCGTTTTCGCAGAAATATTTTACTGCTTTATAAGCATCTGTGTTTGTATTTCTTATATGATGAGCTTCATCAACAATAACTAAATCAAAATGCGGAGGAGGATCAAGACTATTTAAACTTATTTTTTTTCCATCACCATCTATAATAGCCTTATTAAATTTAGAATAAGATATTATAACCCGATCTTTCTTTACAGGCCATACTCCGTCTTTATACGTTTCTGAGATACAAAATCTAAGATCATCACCGTCCAGATGTTCGAATTCTTCATCAAAACGTTTCATCTCGTTTTTCCACTTGGATTCTGTCACAAGTGGTCTTGGGCATATGATTAATATTGAATTTAAATCCTTTCTTGCTTGTAATTCTCGTAAAATGAGCCCTGCTTCTATAGTTTTTCCAACACCAACACTATCAGCAATGAGCATACGCGGACGATCTGCCCTAATGAATCGCAAAACTGGTCTATATTGATAAGGAATAAAGTCTACTCTTGCAGAATTAATTGAATAAAGGCTTGACATACCCGGTTGTAATATCTCTATCGCGGAAAGATAAGCTCTGAAACGTTCAGCAGATAAAAATTGCTGATTTGGTTCCGTGTATAACTCCAATTGTGAAGCATAATAAGGTTGATTTCTGCCATCAATGAATACATGAACAAGATCTGGTTGCCCAGATATTACACTTATTATAGGACCAAATTTAGCAGGATCGGATTTTAACGCTACCATTTGAGGAGGTTTGAATATTACTTCACTTTTTATTTCTTCATTGTTATGTATCATTTAATATCTACCTTTATTCTTACCTATACAGTGTACAATTATACAATGAAAATGAAAAATATACAATTAAAATTTAACTTATCTCCTCTCCCAATAAAACACAATCCAAATTGATATGTCAAATTGAGCCAAAGAATTCAATCAAATAATTACTATTATACCACAACCATGAAACAATATCATTATAACATTAAATTATACTTTTTATTTTACCAGAAATTGCTCCTCTCTCCGCCTATTTAACATACTGTAAATATCTACTAGTAACGTTCTGATTATAACTGCTAACATAATCAGAACCCCAAACATCTTGCATATAGAATGATGCTTTATTAGCCCAATAAGCCTGAGGCTCAATAGCTCTCCAAGTTCCATTAATATTAACTGTATTAAATAAATGATTCATCTTAGGTGTATTATAGTTTAATGTAATGGTTACCTTGGATTTATCCTGGAATAACTCATAAAACATAACAGCAGCATCTATACAATTAACCAATCCATCTCCATTAACATCCTCCTTATTAGTTAATCGTTCAGATACTTTCCACAATGTACTATTAACATTATCAACTATAGTAAATGTTGGAGGGCTTATGTATGATGATTTATTATTGTTGTATTGCTCATAGTATTGACTTTTTTCTTTTAGATGATTCTCCATAGTGAAATATGACCAAGCTATTATGCCAAATATAGCTAGTATCATTAACCATATTACACTATACCCACTATTTTTAGCCTTCATTATCCCAATATCAAGTTCAACCTGCATCATATACAAGTCTACTTGATTAGATGAAACCTTTGTATTCATATATTTCTTTATATAGAACCTACAATTATTACATTCAATACAGTCAAATACATTCTTACAGTGTCTATTAGCTCTCTTTAAAGCGCACTCTTTAGCACAATTATAAATAGCAGTATCCATGTCTATGGACATATAATGCCTCCTTATCTTAAAGCACTTTCATCAATATATGTAATGCTTATAAATTTAAGAACTTAATGGTTTTTAAAGTTGATTTCTTAAGCGCTGGAAGACATTTCGCTCATGCTGTTTGTAATTTCCTGCGTGATAATTTCGAGGTTTTTGCCTTCGTAAATAACTTCTTTGGAGCTGTCGCGCATTTCATTCAAGCCTTTCTTAACCTGTCTTATAATGTCGTTGCTGATTGTTTTTGACTGTTCGGATGAACTTTCGGCATGTTTGCGGGTTTCATACGCGTCAACCGCGAAACCTTTTCCAGCTTCGCCTGCGTGAGCGGCTTCGATCGCAAAAGGAGCATTTTGCCTCCTGTCGCGGGCTGAACTGTCGCGGAGAATTTCCTGTTATTGGTTACCGCGTTTACAAAGTTGTTTAACTGATAGTCTACCATACCCGCTCCGGTTTCACGTATGTTTTTTCCAAGACAGATCTCGTCCGGATGAACGATGATAAATTTTAATTTGCAAATACAAACAGGTTTATGTTATGATATTTTTATAGAATGTCTTTACTGCAGCTTTTCAAAAATATAACTCCTTATGTCCGCCCCTATAAATGGCTGATCGTTCTTGCTCTTGCGTTAACATTTATAGGCGCTTTAACCGCGCAGGTAAACGCCTATGTGCTTCAATACACTGTTAACAGTATCGCTTCGCTTGTTGAGCAAAACAAAGCGTTAAGCGAGGGTTTGCATATTATGGCGGTTATCTCAATAATTTTACTGAGTAAAGAACTTGTTAACATAGGGATATCTTTCGGGCAGAAATTTTTCGGCGAAAAAATCCGTATAATGATTTCAAAAGATCTTGCGCAGAAAGTAATAGAAAAAGTTTTAACTTACAGGATGGCATTTTTTACAACCGATGAAAGCGGCTCCGGCAAGCTTCAAACCCGCATAGATCAGGGCGTATCAAGCCTTACGCGCACGGTTCAAAGTTTTTTTATCGATATATTTCCTCTTTTTACATCCGCTATTGTCGCGATGATTGGCATGTTTAACGCTAATTACATAGTCGGCCTTGTGGCTTTATGCATTGTTCCTGTTTACTTTTTTATCAGCCAAAGACAGGCGAAAAAACTTAAAGGCTGGCGGCGGAATATACGCAGTTACCGCGAGAATAAATCCGGCGGAATAATTAACATACTGGAGTCGATCAGCGTAATAAAATCATTTAACCGCGAAGATATCGAGGCAAAGAAACAGCTTGATTTACAGACAGCTCTTACAGACACGCAAATGCGCACAAGATCGACCAATTTTAAATTTGACGCGCTGAAAACTTTTACAGAACAATTCGGCGTAGTAATCATTATTATATTAACTTCTTACCTTGTGCTGACCGGTCAAATGTTAATAGGCGCGATAATGCTGCATATAATGCTGTTTAACAATGTTACAGCGCCGATAAGGCAGCTGCACAGGATTTACGACGAGATTAACGACGCGCTGATTTATGCCGAAGGTTTTTTTGATATCATGAACTCAGACCATCAAAAAGAACCGTCTGGCAATTACAAACCGGAAAAAATAACAGGCAAGTTTGAACTTAGAAACGTAAATTTTAAATACCCTAACGGCACGCAGGCGCTGTTTGACGCAGACATGGTAATTTCACCTAATAAAATAACCGCTTTAGTCGGATTATCCGGCGCGGGAAAGAGCACTGTAATAAATTTGCTGGATAAATTTTATGAGCCTTCGGACGGTGAAATTCTGCTCGACGGAGTACCGTTATGCGAATACGATACAAAATTTTTACGCGAGAATATCGGTCTTGTACTGCAAAAAAACCACATTTTTTCGGGGACAATCGCGGAGAATATTTTTTACGGAAAACCTGATGCTTCTTATGATGAAATGGTAGCAGCCGCAAAGCAGGCGTTTATTCATGAACAGATAATAAATCTCCCTGACGGCTACGAATCCTCCGCTCTTTTACTTTCAGGCGGCCAGCAGCAGAGAATCGCCATCGCGCGTTTATTCCTGAAAAAACCGCCAATAATATTCCTTGATGAACCTACGGCAAGCCTTGACGCAATCGCCACAGAACAAATAAAAAACAGCCTGGACGCGATAAAAAAAGATCGTACAGTAATAATTATATCGCACAGCATTTCTCAATTTATCGACTCTGAAATGATCTATGTGATGAAACAGGGGCGCATACTCGATAAAGGCACGCACGAAGAAGTATACAAACAAAACGGCGCATACAAAGAAATTTTCGACGCGGCCGCCCGCAGCCTGAATGTGGAAAGAATCAGCGGAACTCTGGAAAAGTAGATTTTTTAAAACCCGCGTTGTCGAATAAATCCAAAATATCATCAGGTAC
>JGI24694J35173_10002686_pt1 | contig 14221 bp, 11 predicted proteins | sample TergutCo191P1_FD_35173 | JGI IMG/M metagenome (IMG submission 35173) | reverse complement strand
CGATGCGCCGTATGACATACGGGATATTTTTGGGTGCCCCGACAAGGAATGGCTTGCCTATTGGAAGAGGTACCTGCTAAAATATGCCACGGTCGAACCGGCGCGCGAAGGGGCGAAAGTTTTTACCGAAAAGCTCCACAGCGACGGACATGAGGTAATCATAATTTCAAAACGCGTGTTTACGGCAAATTCAAAAGGCTTTTTAGGGAAAATCATGCGCACGCTCGTAAAAAACTGGCTCTCGAGAAATGGGATTTTGCATCGCGAGGTGATTTTTTGTGTGCATGACGACCCTGACATAAAGAGGAGGGTTTGCTTGGAAAAGGACGTTAAGGTGCTAATAGATGATGAACCCGAAAACATCATATCTGTCGCCTCTATAGCGAAAGTCATATGCTTTGATACAAGCTATAACCGAGAGTGCGAGGGGGAGAATATTTTCCGTGCAAGGGATTTTGATGAGGCTTACGCACTGATAGCGGAGCAATAATAAGAAGGGGGACTCTATAGGTGAAAGTAATCGCAGTGAATGGGAGCCCGCGCAAGGGTTGGAACACGCACATTCTTTTGGAAAAAGCGCTGGAAGGCGCAGCGGAAGCGGGTGCAGAAACGGAGATGGTCAACCTCTACGACCTCGACTACAAAGGCTGTAGGGGCTGCCTTGGCTGCAAGCGCAGGGGGGGCGTTGTAGGGCGCTGTGTAATAAACGACGGCCTCAAGCCTGTCCTTGACGGCATAGCCCAGTGCGACGGGCTCATCCTAGGTTCGCCTATTTATGTTGGCGAGGTTACGGGGGAACTGCGCTCGCTGATTGAGAGGCTCACCTTCCAATACATTTCATATGATAAAATGGACGAAAATCTATTTGGAAGAAAAATGAAGACAGGTTTCATCTACACGACAAACTGCCCCGAAGAGCACTACGAGGCCGTGGGCTACACCAGGTTGTTCAATGACTACAAGGCGTTCATGACCAGGATATTCTCCGGTGAGTGCATGACTCTGGGAGTCAGCGAAACATGGCAAATTGACGACTATGACAAATACCACATGGGCAGGTTCAATGTCGAAGAGAGGCGCAAGCGCCGCGAAGAGGTGTTCCCGCTGGATTGCAAAAAAGCCTTTGACATGGGCAAGTGGGTGTGCTCAGCAGATTCCGGTAATTAGGTATGCAATTTGCGACTGACCAAAAATCAGGCAAGGAGCTGTCTGTTCTGGGGTTTGGGTGCATGCGCTTTCCGCTTGACCGGGATAAGGCGGAGAAGCTGGTGCTCAAGGCTGTCGAAAAGGGCGTAAATTATTTTGACACCGCATATATTTACGGCAACAGCGAAGCGACCTTGGGTGCGATATTGGAAAAAAACGGCATGCGCGAAAAGGTGAATATCGCAACAAAGCTGCCGCACCAGAAATGCAAAACCTTTGAGGATTTTGACAAAATTTTTGACGAGCAGCTGCGTCGGTTGAAGACTGGATACATAGACTATTATTTGGTTCACAATATTTCAGACACGGAGACTTGGGAGCGGCTGCGCAGATTAGGCATCGAACGGTGGATTGCGGACAAGAAGGGCGGCGGGCAAGTGCGCCAGATTGGCTTCTCCTTCCATGGCGCCCAGAATGGGTTTATGGAGCTTGTTGACGCATATGACTGGGACTTCTGCATGATTCAATACAATTACATGGACGAAAACTATCAAGCGGGGCGTGCCGGGCTTGGCAGAGCGTATGAAAAGGGGTTGCCTGTCATGATTATGGAGCCGCTGCTTGGCGGGAAGCTGGCGACGGGGCTTCCTCCGAAAGCAGAGCGGCTGTTTAAAGAAGCAGACCCAGGCCGCTCGGCTGCGGCCTGGGCATTTATGTGGTTATGGAATCAGCCTGGCGTTTCGGTAGTCCTGTCGGGCATGAACAGCATGGAGCAGCTGGAGGAAAACATAAAAACTGCGGAGACTTCCAAGCCGGGCATGCTTTCCGAAAAGGAATCTGCTGTGTTCGCACCCGTGATGGAAGCTCTTCGCGAATCATACAAGGTGCAATGCACAAGCTGCAACTATTGCATGCCATGCCCGCAGGGGGTGAACATCCCCGACTGCTTCGCCTCTTACAACACAAAATATGCCATGGGCTGGATTCCCGGGATGACACAGTATGTGACAAGTACGGCAGCGCACAACCCAACGAAGCGTGCCAGGGCTAAGTTCTGCACAGGCTGCAAGGCTTGTGAGGAAAAGTGCCCCCAGCACATTCCGATAGCAAAAATGCTCGGGGAAGTGAAAAAACGCATGGAGCCATTCTGGTTCAACGCAGGCATCTGGCTCATTCAGAAATTCACGTCCTAAAGGGCGTGTGTTTTAAAAGCCATCACATTCGTCAAAATGCCTTGTTTTCTGCCGTATTTCGTTGTTTCCTCTTGAAATTATGAATGGATTAATGTTCAATCTCCGAAGGCAAGCGGCCTTCTCCCCGCATGAGCTTGAGAAGGGAGAAGCCAAGCACAACGGCAATGCCGGTGGTCAGTATGTCGGCAGTGGGCTGAGCCCAGAGGAAGCCATCGAACCCGAAAAAGTGATTGAATATATAAAGCAGTGGGATATATAACAGGAGCTGGCGGCCAACATTGATCACCATGGCCTGAATGGGCTTGCCAAAGGCTTGGAAGGAAACCATCAGAGTGACCTGAATTCCCATCACTGGAACGCCCCAAATGAAGACGCGCAAAATTGCTGCGCCCGCTTCAATTGTATCCGGGTCGTTGATGAAGAACCTCATGAAATGCTCGCCGAACAGCCGCAATACTATAAATCCGAGGACGCAAAGCCCCGTGGCGAATAATGCGGTTATTTTAAAGCCCTTTCGCAGCCGATCGAACTGCTTAGCCCCATAATTGAATCCGGCAAAGGGCTGATATCCCATGACAAGCGCAAAGACAAGCATGAAGAACAAACTGCCGACTCGCATTTGTACGCCATTGCCCGCAACCACATGGTCGCCATATGTCGCAGCTATGCGGTTGACAAGAATGAAAGAGAAGCTCATGATGAGGTTGTTAAGCCCTGATGGGATGCCTATAGACATCATCTGCCCCATCATCTCTTTGTCAGGCTTGCAGTCTGACGGCCTTATCGACAAAATCGTGTCTTTGGAAAGGAAATAGCGGACGCCATAGATAAATGCAGCGAGTTGCGCTACCACGGTCGCCCAGCCTGCGCCTGCCGTGCCCCAGCCGGCCCATAAAATAAAAATCGGGTTGAGCACAAAGTTTGTCCCAATGCCTATGAGCTGTTGGGACATAGCTTTTTTTGTCTCGCCCTCGCTCCGCATCAGCCCGCTCATGACGGCGCCGCCTGCAGCTAGGGGCATGGAGACGAGAAGCGCCGAGAAATAGTCGTCGGTGTGGGAAAAAGTCGCATCGCTTACACCAATCAGCCAGAGCAAGGGCTCTTTGATTATCCATAGGACAACCATCAAAATTATACCGATGCCGACGGCCCCATAAAATGACACAGCAGAGGTGTTCTTTGCGCTGTCGTCTCTTTTTGCCCCGAGCATTCTCGATATATAGTTTGAGCCGCCTGTGGCAAAAATATTGCCCATTGCTTGTGCAATCATATAGACGGGAAACGCAAGGGACACTGCCGCAATCATGTTCGGATCGCCCGTCTGCCCGATAAAAAACATGTCTGTTATGCTAAATATCGACTGCGCAAGCATAGCAACCATCATTGGCATAGCCAAACGGATGATTGCAGTTCCAACCGGTGCTGAGCCCATTAGTTCAACGCCGGTATATTTGGTTTTATTGCCCATACTTTGCCTCCTAGCGCACTAAAATAGCGCATTACCGATGAACCTGATGGGATATCACCAGCATCTGCACAGCCGAAACGCCTTGCCTAGTATACATACATTTATGCCCTAATGTCAATGCACCAATGTAAATAGCGAGCCCCCTTAGTAACTGGTTATAGTTGGTCAAATTGACGGATTTTGCCGCAGAGACGGCTCTCAGGGCTCAAAAATGGCCGAGGGAGCCGTCTCTTATGGAAAACTGCGGCAAACCCGCAGTTATTGTGCGTTCCTCTTTGTAAGTATATATACCACAGGCTCGAATACAATGACGACCAGAATCAAGGCGCTGTACAGTGGGTTGAATGCGGCAGAAGTGTTTAGCGCAAGCACTCGGGCGAAGAGTTCCATGTCGGACACGAGCATCTCCCAATCTACGCCCAATACCATGTTCGTCATCGATATGACGAGGCTGATTATCGCCGCCAATACAGCCGTTTTGGACAGTAGGCGAAATAGTGAAATAGCTTGTTGGCGCAGCTGGTCTGCGATGGCATGATTTGGCGAAACCGCCACCCGCAGACCAGCGAAAAACACCCTATAGCTCCTTGTGATTGTCAAAACGGCGAGCAGCGGAATAATAACTATCATGATTGACGGGATGCTTATGAAATCCAGCAAAACCCCGCCCAAAGCCACTATAGTCAGTGCGTTAAAAATTAAAAAAATACCTAAACCTAGGAAAAACATGTTTATACCTCCTTCAGCAATACAGTGTACAACAACCACAGCAGTGATTGCCGCAACAACAATAAGATTTAATACAAATTCGTCTGCAATAAAAGCGCGAAGGATTAAGCCTGCAACGCCTATTGCCATGATTAAAATGAGGCTGAAAATCATTTGCCTATTACTTTTTGCCACATCAGTGCTGTCCTTATAGTGCTTTATCAGCGCCTTATCGTCCTTTAATAGGGAGTCTAGTGTCATTTCGTAGACATCGCCCAAAATAACTATGCTGGCAATATCGGGATAGCTCTTTCCAGTTTCCCAGTTAGATATGGTCTGCCGGCTAACACCTACTTTCTCCGCTACGGTTTCTTGGCTCAACTTAGCCGCTGACCGTGCTTGTTTTAGTTTTTCGCTAATATTTGTGTTCATAATTTGTCACATCCTTTTTGCCCCCTTCTTGCGAATATGTGAAGGAGTATAAATTTTTGCCTTGAATATGTCTATCAAAATCCTTTGCATCCGGGTAAAAAAGGCTTTGTTTCGTTGTCAAAATGTTTTGCGCCGCCTGTTTTCAGCGCTTTGACAAGAGGGGGCCGCTCTCTTGTCTCAGAACCTGACAAGAGAACCGCCCCCAGGGTTTGTTTATGCTCGCCTCACAGCTGAACAATTCTATTAAAAAGTTCGCTATTTTCATTGATGGCCGAGCCCGAGCCAAAGGTGCATATGGGGCCGCTGGCCACGCATTTGCTTAGCAGTGGCGCAAACTCGCGTATCTTTGCGCCTGTTGCCGATAGAAGCTCGTCTCGCTCCTTCTGAAGGTCATTTGGGGTTATGCCCGCAAAATGGTTGTGAAGGGCGGCCTCCAGCTTTTGCATAGGCGATTTTGGCTGGTCGAGCTTGTTTATTGCGCCCAGAACAAACTGCAGCATCTCCCTGTCGCTTGGATGGAAGCCCTCTATGAAGGTGGGGAGGTTTTTGTAGGCGTTATAAGTGCGCTCCAGATTGGGGTCGCGATACGATTCCAAAACGCCCACTCCATCGACAAAAAAGTCGCCGTAAAAGCCATAGGCGCCGCCTTTAACCCGCAGCTCTTGAAGCAGGTACTCATCATGGATAACCCCGCGAAGGACGCGCATGAGCCCGCTATATGCCACCCCATGAGTCAGATAGTTAAACGCCTGCACGTTGTAGCTGACTTGGCTCTCGGCGATAAACGCTTCATTTATTGCTGCTGGGACGATGCCGGCGCTCACATGCGGATGCCCCTCGGACAAAGCCGCATGCAGCAAAGACATCGGCCCCGATGCATCGGCGCACACTTCGTCGGAGCAGGCGAGCGCAGTTTTCAAGGCACCCCTGCTGAATATCTTGCGGCTCACGTCATACAGGCTCTGCCGCAACGCATCAAAGAGGTTGTCAAAATCATCAACAACAGCCTTCAAATACTCATAAAATCCATAGCCCTCAATCAAATCGCAATAAGCCCGTTTGTCGCCAAGATACGCAATGCTGCGCAATTCCGCATACGACCAGCCATCGTCAATAAAGTCAGACTCAATCTGCGCCTTTCTCTCGGCGAGTAGCATACGCATGCGCTCTTTGTCGTCAAAAAGCGTCCCGGTCAGAATCTCGGTGGTCAGGCTGTAGATTTCCGGTGCATTTTTATCCAGGGCCTTAACATCAAACTCAAGCATCGGCACATATTGGACGCCGTCTTTGTTAGGCCGGACACTAAATCCAGAGCTAAAACCGCCCAACTGCATATTAACTTCGCTGACCAAATCGGTGTATGCCCGCTTCTTCGTATCAAGCTTGGAAAGCAATATAAGCAGTGCGCCAACTGCGGGAACTTCTTCCTTGCCAAGGCTCCTGATGTCAAACATGAATTTGTTGTATGCGATGCCGTCGGTCGGAATATCTGCATACAAAATCTTTGCGCTGCCTAATGTCCGCTCGCTCAGCGGAATGGGCTTTGCCTCCTTGCTGATGTCCGAAAGGGCAAGAATCGGTATCGTCGCCAGCTGTTCCGGGGTGTCGGGCGTGTTTTGCCAGTCGTCCAGCGCCACCTTTTTGCAGATAATTTCCTTGATTTGGGCTTCAGAGAGCGTTTCTTTATGTGCGGCAAGCTCCTTTTTGAGCGTTTCTTCGTTTTTTGCCTGCAAGCCGGATTTGGCTTTGAGCGTCACGAAGCTTGCGAAATTATTGCCGATAAAAAGTTTTTCGGCCAAATTTTCAAAATAGCGCTCTCCCGAGGCTATTTTCTCGCGTATGATGCGAAGCGCAGCGACAGGTGCGAAATAATCCATGGGGTTAAAGCCATATGCCCAGCCGCAGCCGCCTTCAAGAATCGCTGTAAGCCCCTTAGGCTCCCAACTATCCTTCTCCCTGTATTTAAACTCAAGCACATTGAGGCAAGCTTCGACAAATTTCTTATCTATGCCATCGGCGACGATGCTGCGGATAGTCTCCTCAACGCAGGTTTTGAGCTCATTAACATCGAAGGCGCTATTTTTTGCCGTAATTACATAGCAGGGCGTGGTGAGCGGGAGTTCGTACCAGTTTCTGACGGACTCGCCCAGCTTTTTCTCAAGAAGGGCGTTGCGCAGGGGCGATGCGGGGGTTTCCATCAAAATATAGTCCAGTGCAGCATAACCGTAGAAGGTGACCGGGTCTGGAAACTCGGTGTTGCCGTATGCTGCGCCGAGGTGGTTCTTGCCTGCCGGGTCGTCTTTGTCGCTGATGGAATACTCATATGTCCTGATGGCAGGGGATTCCAGCGGTGCTTGTGGGGGCACATCCACCAGTTTGCGGATTTCCTTCCTCCTGTCTTCGCCCAAGCAGAGATATATGTCGAGCAGCTTGAGGCATTTGTCTGCCTCCATGTCTCCATAGAGGTAGATAAAGCTGTTGGCAGGACTGTAGAGGGTCTTGTGAAACTCTTTAAAAGCCTCGTAAGTGAGGGATGGAATTGCATCAGGGGCGCCGCCAGATTCGAAGCGGTATTGGCTTTGGGGATAAAGCTGCTTGTTTAGCTGAGCCATGAGAATGCTGTCAGGCTCGGAGTATGCGCCCTTCATCTCGCTATACACAACTCCGTTAATCGTCAGCTCGTCTTCGGGGCTTTCTAGCACATAATGCCAGCCCTCTTGCAAAAAAGTCAACTCCCGCACATGGATTAGGGGTTTATACACAGCGTCGAGATACACGCCCATTAGGTTGAGGAAGTCCTTGTCGTTGTAGCTCGCCACAGGATACATTGTGATATCAGGGTAGGTCATAGCATTGATAAACGTCTGAAGCGAACCTTTCGCCATTGTGAAAAATGGGTCTTTAACCGGGTAACTCTCCGAGCCGTTTAGAACGCAATGCTCCAAAATATGTGGCACCCCTGAGTCATCATAGGGCGGCGTGCGGAATTGCACGTTAAAGACTTTATTTTCGTCATCGTTTTGCACATGGAGAACTTGCGCACCGGACGAATGTGCGTACATGCGCCCAACGCCCCTCATCTCAGGCAAATCGCGCTCTTCTTTTAAAATAAAATTATTGTTCATAAATAGATTTCCTCCCAGGTTGCAGTATTTATATCAAATGTACAAGGAGCCCACAGTAAATTGACCGGTAGCAGCGGATAATGCGCTTCATTGTATCATACGCATAAGGCTATTGCAATTTCTGAAATATCCCTGTATAGTAACTATAGTGAATTCCTCGGATTTTGAGGAAAATGTAGGAGGTAAGTTATGAAAGGTTTCACAATCAACGAACTAAAAGTAGGACAGAGCGCAAGTTTTTCGAAGACAGTCACTGAATCTGATGTATACCTATACGCAGGGGTCACAGGGGACATAAATCCGGCGCATATCAATCATGAATACGCCAAGGACACGCTGTTCAAAGAAAGGATAGCGCATGGGATGCTGTCCGCAGGGCTAGTTTCCGCCGTTCTGGGTGTGCATCTTCCCGGCCCTGGCACTATATACATGGGACAGACGCTTAAATTCACGGCGCCCGTTAAGTTTGGCGACACAATCACCGCCACTGCCGAAGTTTCCGAGCTAATTGTGGATAAAAACCGCGTCAAGCTTAAAACAACATGCACAAACCAAGAAGGCACGGTGGTGCTCGAAGGAGAAGCGACCGTCATGGCGCCTAAGTAAGAGTTGAAATGACGAGGTGGCAATGGTTTCGGCTGCCTCCAATGAACTGCCCTATAAAAATTGCAAAAACGACTGCCGCCTTTTTCTGGCGGCAGTCTATTTATTCTTTTAAGTTTTGTGCTGTTTAATAAATTACTTGCGCTCCTTGATCCATTTGCCGATTTTGGGGCCAACGTCTTTTAGCGCCTTAGTGCTGACGAAAATCCCTATATGGCCGACCGGATATTCCAAAAGCTCCTTGTCTGTGCTTGGGATAGCATCGATGAAGGGTCTTGTGGATGCCGGGGGCACCAAGTGGTCCTTCTGCGCCAGCATGCAAAGTACGGGCATTTTGATGTTCTTCAGGTCTACCTTGCGGCCGCCAAGCTCAAGCTCGTTTTTTGCGAGTTTGTTGTCACGATACAAATCCTTGACGAACTTTGACAGCATCGGGCCTGCTTGGCTGGGGCTGTCGTAAATCCATGTTTCCATGCGCAAGAAATCCATTATCGCATCCTTGTCGTCGAGCTTGTCAATGAAGTAGATGTATTTGTCGAATGACAACTCAAAAGGCTTGAGCATGTTGTAGCCAAAATTCATCATGTCGCCTGACAAGAGCCCGCGCGATGCACCAATCATTGAGTCGATATCCATGTTGAGCGCCCAACGGTTGAGCAGGCTGTCCTTCGTGTGGAAATCAAACGGCATGACCAGCGTTACCAGGTTCTTGACTTTTTCAGCATAAAGTGCTGAATATATGACGCTCATTGTCGCACCTTGGCATATGCCGATGATGTTTAGTGCTTTGAGGTTGTGTTTCTCGAGAATAAAATCAACAGCGTTGTTGAGATATCCATCTATGTAGTCCTCCATGGTCAGATACTTGTCCACGTGCCCGGGATACCCCCAGTCGAGCATGTACACGTCAAGACCCGCATCAAGCCACCTTCTCACGGTACTCTTATTCTCCTGAATGTCAAGCATGTACTGCCTATTGACAAGTGCGTACACGACAAGCACAGGAATGGGATGAGGCTTTGAAACGGTGGGCTTGCAACGGTACAAGCATACTTTGTCTTCGGTATATACAAGCTCTTTTGGCGTGGTGGCAATTTCGAGATCCTCGATGTCCATCATGTTTTGCAAACCATTCATGAGCTTAGTGGTTGTTTTCACCGCTTCTTGGATGCTCTTTTGTGGGTCATAATTAAACTTGTTCAAAATTATTTACCTCAATTCATTATTTATCGGATACAGCAGGAGCGCCAGGCATTTTGCTGAGAAGTGTTTTTACATCCTTAAGGTCTTTTTCCAGTGTTTTCACGGTTTTTCTAAGCTTGTAGACCTCCATCTCAACATCGTCAAGTTCGCGCCTGTTCGGTATGGGAAGGAAAGCCAGCAAGTCTTGCATGAAATCGTCATACATGATTTGCAGCTTTGAACCTGCGCTGACGGTTTCGTTCATGATTCTGGCAAACTCCTCAGTCGAATAGACCTCTGCCGCCGCCTTTTCATTGAAGCTTGACCATATGCTATAAAACTCCATGAAAGTCTGAGGCTGTTTGCCATCGGCGTGAAGCTCAGCGAGGTAACCTAAGATTTTCTCCATGGCACCGGACAGCATGGTTGAAAAAATCGAGCTTAACTCACCGTAGCGCACAGAAAACTTTACATAGTCGTCAAGCAGCTTCATCATCTTCTCGATTGAGGCGCGGTTAGCTCCGACTGCCGGCATGTTGAGCATCTTGCCGACGGAGTCTTTGAAGAGCTTTGACCACTCGTCGAGAAACTCTTTGTATGCATCTTTATCGCCTTGAAGCGCTTTTTGTAGATATGTTTGCAGGGCGGCCGAATCTTCCACCCAAGGCTTAAACAGCTGCAGCAATGTTTGCTGGATGGAACCCATGGCCTCCTGCGGCAGGGCGAGCAGGCCTTTCATTTGTTCAGGGGCGAACGACATTGCAAGCCCCTTTGAGACATCTTGATATTGTTGCAGGGCATTCTTATAAAATGTCTCCCAATCCTTCATGTCGGTGGGAATGTTTTTAAGGTAGTTATCCCAGTACGATTGAAGCCCCGTAAAAACGTTGAAGGAATTCATAAAACGGTCGAAGCCATCTCGGGCTGCCTGATTTGGGATAAACGTCGACATGTTCTTCATTCCGTCAAACCATGATTTGTACATTTGCTCCGTGAAATCCCTACCAGTTGCCGGCATGCTTGAGAGCAACGGATTTTGGGAAAAGCTCTTATTGAAGAAATCGTAATACGCTTGGAATGGGTTGGCCTCCGTTGTTTCGCCTGTTCCGGGCAGTACAGGCATTGCTTTCGAAGCCCAAGCGCTCCAGGCTTCCAACATTTGCTTGTTCATGTCAGTCCATACAGAAAATGGTGTTTGTTGCTCCTTACTCATTTCTTGTTCTCCTTTTTCAGATTTTGATAGTTTTTGCGCACACTCACTTAAAAGTATTAAAGGGGATGATACCACGCAGTTTTGCCTTTTGCAAGGATTTTTTCTCATAGTTGGTGGTTTTAGTGCAATTTTTCTAAAAAAGTATACGAGTATACCATTTTTCGCAAACAAAGGGTGACGATGCAAAAAATAAGGGTGACAATCAGCGTTCCGCCCTTGCGCTCCAAAGGGTGACAACAAAAAAGATCAAGGTGACAATCTTTCGTCAATTTTGCCTCTCCTCTCCGCTTGATTTTCGTCCATAATCGATGTATATTGTATGCAAAACATTTCAATTGCGGAGGTCAGTGGTGTGGAAAAACGAGGTATGAATGGGCGGGTTCGCAGATTGCGGGAGGAAAGCGTGAATACTGAACCCAAGCTTTGCATTGAGCGCGCTCAGCTTGTGACGAAAGCATATGAGGAAAATGAGGGGAGAGTGTCTGTCCCTGAGCTTCGCGCACTTGCATTTAAGAAGATAATGGAAAATAAAACTCTGTGGATAGGGCAGGGCGAGCTTATAGTTGGGGAAAAAGGCACCGGGCCGCAATCTGCGCCGAGCTTCCCTGAAATTTGCTGCCACACCATTGAGGACATGCGCATAATGAACGAGCGCGAACTGATCTATTTTCGCGTAAAACCGGAAGACATCAAAATACAGGAGCAAAGCATAATACCCTATTGGAAAGAGCGCGCTTTGAGGGAGCGCCTGCTTGCGGCGATGACTCCGGAGTGGAAGCAGTGCTATGCAGCCGGAATATTCACCGAATTCATGGAGCAGCGGGGGCCGGGGCACACGGTCGGCTCGCGCAGCATCTATAGTAAGGGCTTCCTGGAACACAAACTCGACATAGAGGCGGCTCTTGCGGAGCTGGATTACCTCTGCGACCCCGAAGCGGTGCAAAAATGCGAACAGTTGACAGCTATGAGCATATGCTGCGACGCAATCATCACGCTTGGCAGGCGCTATGCGGCGTATGCGAGGGAACTCGCCGAAGCGGAAAGCGATGAGAAGCGCTGCGAAGAGTTGCTGCAAATCGCTGAAAACTGCGATACCGTGCCCGCCGGAAAGCCTCAAACGTATTGGCAGGCGATTCAAATGTACTGGTTTGTTCATATTGGGGTCACGAATGAATTAAACCCATGGGACGCATATAGCCCGGGGAGGCTTGACCAGCACCTGTTCCCATTTTACAAAAAAGACTGCGCAGACGGAATCCTCGACAGAGAGAGTGCGCTGGAGCTCCTCCAATGCCTCTGGGTGAAATTCAATAACCAACCGGCCCCGCCCAAGGTTGGCGTGACACTCAAAGAGAGCGGCACGTACACAGACTTTGCCAACATAAACACAGGCGGAATTGCGGAGGACGGCAGCGACGGCGTCAACGATGTCAGCTACCTAATCTTGGATTGCATGGACGAGATGCGGCTTTTGCAGCCCAGCTCCAATGTGCAAATCAGCAGAAAGTCGCCAAGGTCGTTTCTGAGGCGCTCATGCGAGATATCCCGCAAGGGCTGGGGACAACCGGCGTTTTATAACACAGACGCCATAGTGCAAGAGCTGCTAAACGCAGGCAAAAGCATTGCCGACGCAAGGCAGGGCGGCGCAAGCGGCTGTGTGGAGACAGGAGCCTTCGGCAATGAGGCGTACATTCTAACAGGCTACTTCAATCTGCCAAAAATCCTTGAAATCACGTTAAATAACGGATTTGACCCACGTCAAAACCGACAACTCGGCCCAAAGATGGGGCAGCTTGAGGATTTTGAGTCATATGAGCAGCTTTTTGAAGCGTTCACAAAGCAAATCGAGTATTTTGCGGACATAAAGGTCGCTGGCTCCAATGCTATTGAACAGTTTTATGCGAGATACCTGCCCGTGCCTTTCCTGTCAATCGTCACAAACGACTGCATAGCAAGAGGTAAGGACTATAATGCGGGTGGGGCAAGGTACAACACCAGCTACTTGCAGGGTGTAGGCATAGGGACGGTCACAGATTCGCTCTCGGCAATAAAATACGCAGTGTTCGACAATAGGCTGCTTCCGCCGGAGCAGCTAAAAGAGGCTCTTGCAGCCAATTTTGAAGGATATGACGAAGTGCTGGGAGTGGTGAAAAACAAGGCGCCCAAGTATGGCAATGACGATGATTATGCCGATGAAATAATGCAGGCGGTGTTTGAAGCCTACAGGAAAACCGTGACGGGAAGGCCGAATACGAGGGGTGGGGAATTCCGAGTCAATATGCTGCCCACGACGTGCCATATCTACTTCGGCGAGGTGACAGGTGCTACGCCAAATGGCAGGCTCGCAAAAAAGCCTGTGTCCGAAGGAATTTCGCCAACACAGGGTGCAGACATGAATGGGCCGACTGCGGCACTCAATTCTGCGGCAAAAATGGATCATCTGAGCACAGGAGGCACGCTCCTAAACCAGAAATTCGCAACAGATGTGCTGGCAGGGGAGGCGGGGCTGGACAATATGGCCAGCCTGATAAATGCGTATTTTGACATGGACGGGCATCATATTCAGTTTAACGTACTGGATAGAAAGACGCTCTTAGAAGCACAGAAGAATCCGACTGAGCACCGCAACCTTATAGTGCGGGTAGCTGGCTATAGCGACTATTTCGGCAATCTGAGTCGAGCGCTGCAGGACGAAATAATCGAAAGGACAGAACATAGCCTGTGAGGGGCTGCGCAGGCTGCGGTGCATCAGGCCGTTTCATGTGCTTATATAGACTTCCGCTAGGCTAAACACTTTTCTGCCGATAGAAGTGCAATCCTGCGCAGGTGCAGCAAAGTCCGACAATTAAGAGCAGGATAGCCGGAAGCTCGCGGGTGCCGGTTTTTGGTGAATCCGGATGCGGATTGGGTTCCGAGTTCTCAGAGCCACCCTCGTCATTGGCGGATTCAGGCGGCGCAGCAGGGCCGCTTTCATGGGGGGCTGCAAGTGGAGCGTCAGCCGAGGGAACTGTTGTAGGTGGCTCTGCTGGGGCGGGTTCGGCCGGAGAAGGCTCTGCTGGAGTGGGCTCGTCCGGAATGGGATCTGATAGGATAGGGTCGGACCAAGGGGGAGCTGCCGGAACGACTTCTGACGGAGGAAGTTCCGGCGGAG
>JGI24694J35173_10002680_pt1 | contig 14252 bp, 12 predicted proteins | sample TergutCo191P1_FD_35173 | JGI IMG/M metagenome (IMG submission 35173) | reverse complement strand
CCTTTTTGTGAACAAAAAGGTTCTCCCCCAAGCCCCCTCTCCAAAAAAACTTTAAATTTGGATGCAAATGATAGGGGTCAAGGGGACAATGTCCCCTTGCAGGGGGGATTGGGGGACGGAGTCCCCCAAGGTCTCAATCTTTCAAAAAGCCAAGCCGAAGCCGTAAATGCGGCGGTTGAAAAAGGCGTTTTGATTTTGACGGGCGGGCCCGGAACGGGAAAGACGACAACGATTAACACGATAATAAATGTGCTGGAGCAGAAGGGGTTGGAGGTTACGCTTGCCGCGCCAACGGGCAGGGCGGCTAAACGGATGAGCGAAGCGACAGGGCGGGAAGCCAAGACGATTCACAGAATGCTGGAAGTTGCGTTTATGTCGGAAGATTCGCGGCGGCAGGTGTTCCACAAGAACGAGGAAAGCCCGCTGGAAACGGATGTTCTGATTGTGGACGAGGCATCCATGATTGATATTATTCTGATGAAAAATTTGCTGGACGCGGTTGCGGAAGGTACGCGGCTAATTTTGGTGGGTGACGTAGACCAGTTGCCGTCTGTGGGGGCGGGGAATGTTCTGAAAGACCTGATTAGTTCGGGCTGTTTGCCCGTTGCGCGGCTAACGGAAGTGTTCCGCCAAGCGGCAGAAAGCGCGATTATCACAAATGCGCACCGCATTAACAAGGGCGAATATCCCGCGATAAACGACAAGGAGAAAGATTTTTTCTTCATGCCGCGTCATAATGCGGAGGACGTTGCCCACACTATTTTAGACTTGATTGCCAACCGTCTGCCCGCGTACAAGGATTTCAATTCGTTGCACGATATTCAGGTGCTTACGCCAATGCGCAAGTCGAATTTGGGAGTGACGCATCTAAACGCGGTGCTTCAGGCGCGGCTTAATCCGCCTTCGCAAAAAAAACGCGAACGCGAATACGGAGCGGTGGTGTTCCGCGAGGGCGACAAGGTAATGCAAATACGAAACAATTACGACGCATCGTGGGAAAGTTTTAACGCGGGTGGCAAACGCATAGACTTTGGCGAAGGGGTTTTCAACGGCGATATGGGAATAATCCGCGCAATAACAGATGACGAACTAACCGTTCTTTTTGACGACAACCGCCAAGTAGATTACAGCTTTTCCCAACTGGACGAACTGGAACTTGCATATGCCGTAACCGTTCACAAATCGCAGGGCAGTGAATACCGTGCCGTGATAATTCCCGTGCTAAGCGGGCCGCCCATGTTGCTTACGCGCAACCTGTTATACACGGCTGTAACACGCGCCCGCGAACTTGCGGTAATCGTCGGCAGTTCCGAAACAATGCACCGCATGGTGGACAATAATCGCGTAACAAACCGCTACACCGCACTTGCGCGGCGTCTGAAAGATATGTATTATTTACCAAGTTAAAACTTTTTGGAGGAAACAAAATGAAAACGAGACAGGAAATCAAAGAAGAAGCCAGAGAAATGGTTGCCCAACAACGCGGCACGGCAATTTTGGTTGGGGTGATTGTTAGTTTAATCACATTTGTGTCCGGCAGGCTGGATGCAGCGGTTTTTTATATAACCGGCCACTACGGTGCGTTATACTGGCTTGTGTACTGGGTAGGCATGGGCATAATTTATGTAGCGTCCGTAAACATGATTGGTGAATACCTGAAAATTTACAAAGGCGAAAATGCAAGCGCGGGCGCGGTATTTTCCGAAATGGGTACAAATTTTGGCCGCAAACTCGGCGGAATGTTTTTGATGACAATATACCTTATCTTATGGTTTTTGCTACTCATCATCCCCGGCATAATAAAAACGTTTTCATACTTCTTTGCTCCAAACATTTTGGCAGATTGCCCCAATGTTTCTGCAAACCAAGCAATAAAAATTTCCATGCGCATTACGCAAGGGCATAAATGGGAAATTTTCGTTTTCGTTTTAAGCTTCCTTGGTTGGTGGATTTTATCCATTTTCACGTTGGGCATTCTTGCAATCCTGTATGTAAACCCTTACTTCTACACCGCAGATGCAGGCCTTTATCTGGAACTTAAAAACAAAGCACTGGAAGACGGCATTATCACCTACGAAGACCTTGGCATGGAAGAAGAAACCGTTACCGAAACGCCTTTCAATTTTATGAACTAGCGTCCCGTCCGCTAAAAAATTTTATCGAACCGCAACGAAAAACCGCGCATTCACGCGGTTTTTGTGTTATAGTACTAATTGGCTTTCGTAGGGGGCCGGTTCGTGCAATTGCCTTGCTTTCATTTTAACTGAAAGGAGGTGAGAGCATGGGTGAAATAGCTCTTTCTTTATTTGCGATTATTGTCAAAGCGATTGTAAAAGTCGTCGCCACGACAGTTACGAAACACGTAATATCTCGCATTATAAGGAAGAACCGCCCCTATATCAGGTAGGGACGGTTCGGTTGACAATTAACAACGTTTAACACGAACCGGCTCCGCGAGACTACGGAAGCCATTTTTTATTATATGCACATTATAAATTTGCTAACCACCAATGTCAACGATAATATCATCCTAGAAATAAATATCATCCATTAACCATCCGATATGATGTCACTTGCAACCAAAAATGATGCAACGGCATTAAATTGGAAAACGGGTGATTATTATGAAAACTAACCAAACCGCCAGTTACTCTTTGAGGGTAAACCGCATTTTGCTTAAAAAATTCCGCTATATAGCGGATTATGAGGGACGCAGTACAAACCGCGAGATTGAGCAAATCATGAGACAGCACGTTAAAAAACACGAAGACGAACATGGTGCAATTACAAGCGAGATGTTGGATGCGTTCTATGCCAAGGAGTCTTAGCAACCCGATTTCAGCATTGCTGGATTGGGTGTATCCGCCTGCTTGCATATCCTGCCGCACATTGTTACCGCTTAACGAAGCGCGGCGGTTTATTTGTATGCATTGCGAAAATCTTTTCGAGCCGATTGGTGCGCCGTCTTGCAAAAAATGCGGCGCGCCTACGCAATCGGACGCGGCGCAGTGTGCGTCATGCTATGGCAAAAAATTTTCCTTTGCACAAAATATTTCTGCGTTTACATATGACGAGTTAATTCGCGACCTCCTTCACGGCATGAAGTTTCGCAACAAGAAACGTGTGGCGCAGGGGCTGGGTTTGCTTTGGGCTTCACACGCAAAAAAATTTGCAAACGGTGAAGAATTTACACTTGTGCCAATGCCGATGCATCGCACAAAACAGCGCGAACGCGGCTTTAATCAGGCGGAGGTACTCACGGCGGCGGTTTCAAAAAAATTAGGCTATCCCATGGAAAATATCTTAATACGCACCCATGACACACCTCCGCAGTCGGGTCTTCACCCCTCGCAACGGGCAGAAAATGTTAAGGGGATTTTTGCAATCCGCAAAAATGAAAGCGTCGAAGGCAAAAATTTTATTCTCACGGACGATATTTTTACAACCGGCGCAAGTTTAAATGAGTGCGCAAAAGCCCTAAAAAATGCGGGTGCGGCAAAAGTTTTGTGTATGACTTTTGCAATTACCGTAAAAAATATCAAATAACCCCTAATTATTTTTTGCAAAAATGCCGATATATATAGTGAAAGAACAAACCACCGGGAAGGAGGGCCGCAAAATGGACATGAGAATTTCAAGCGTATACAACGCCTATAGCGTACAGTCGGGCAGGAGAACCACCCAAGCAACGCGGGCAGAAAAGCGTAGCGACAGCAGTGATGCTGTGTCTGTATCGGCCCAAGCGGGAGATTATCAAACCGCACGGAGAGCCGCAACAAACGCACCGGACATTCGCGAAAGCGTAGTAAATCGCATACAAGAAATGCTTGACGCAGGCACATACCGCGTAAGCGCGCAAGAGGTTGCCGCAAGCATTTTCAGAGGACTTTAATATATGAACCTATCAATCAATCATGGGTTCTGAAAACAAACACACGGATGTTATAAGAAGGCTCTTTCGGGTAGGCGCGTGCCTGTCGAAGGAGTCTTTGTGCTGGAAAGGTCGATAACATGGCTGGAATGATAGACCAACTTGTGGACGTTATGAAACAGCAAACAGAACGTCACACAGAACTTCACGGGCTTTCATTGGAAGAAAAAGACGCGATAATCCAAAACGACATAGACACTTTGCAAAACCTTGTTAATTTAAAAAACATGGTAATTTCGCAGAACAGTCGCTTGGAAAAACAGCGGATAACCCTTGTAAACGATATCGCGGAAGTAATGGGGCACAAGGGAACAGACCTCTCCTTGGCAGACGTAATTGACATCATGAAAGACCAACCCGCAGACCAAGAAAAACTGCGAGAAGCGGGTACAAATCTGAAAGAATCCGTAATCAAGTTAAAAGAAGCAAATGACATAAACAAATCGCTTTTGGAAAGCTCTATAGAATTTGTGGAATACTCGCTAAACGCCCTGCGCTCTACATTAGAGCCGGAGATGCCCGAGTACCCGACGCGTATTCAACCGCCGCCATCTTCCGATGGCGCAGGCACATTCAACACTTCAGGCTAAAAATTAAAGTTTGGGTCTTAAAAAGGGGATATAAACATGGGTTTTGGGGGATTACAAATAGCAACTTCCGGCCTTAGGGCGGCGCAACGAAACCTTAACATAACGGGGCATAACATCGCCAATGCCGAAGTTACGGGCTATTCCCGTCAGCGGCAGGTTCAGGTTACGTCTTTCAACCGCGATTTAGGTATTTCCGGCGGCGGCAACCGTATGCAGGTTGGCGCGGGAACGGACTGGAGCGAAGTTCACCAAATCCGTAACGAATTTCTTGATATAAATTTCCGTAATAATGTAAGCCAGTTGCAGTTTTATTCCGCAAAAGTTGAAGCGGGTATAGCTGTGCAAACCCTCTTGGGCGAGCTTCACGGAGCATACAATTTCCAAACGGCGGTAAACAGCATTTGGTTTTCCATACAAGAACTTACCGCAATGCCCGAAGGTTTGGCAACGCGCCAGTTCTTCCTGTCTAACGCAAACTCTTTCATCACAAAGGCGCAGGAAGTTCTGCAAGGGATGATAGATTATCAAAACAACTTAGACCTTCAAATTCGTAATATGGTAAACGGACCAAACGGCATAAACGCAACCGTTTCCGCCATTGCAGACATGAACCATGTAATCCGTTTTACAGAGATGTCGGGCGAACGCGCAAACGATTACCGCGACCAACGCAACAATCTGTTAGACCATCTTGCCACAATGATTCCCATAGACGTTTGGCACGGCCCGAACGGCGACGTTAATATTACATCTTTAGGCCACCATCTTTTAACGGGAACAAACCAGTCTATGATGGGCTTGCGTTTTATCGCAAATGACAGCCCCTTTGTTGAACCCGTTTTCACCACAGAAACTGATATTCTTTCGGCGGGAACCCCTCCGACAGAATTTACTTCATATCTTAACTACATCCAAGCAATTTCACCCAACAATAATAATGACCGCGGGCGTTTAATCGCGCTTATGCAGGCAAGAGGAAACGCACCCGCAAACCATCTTAGTGCGGACGTTTTGCCGCCGATGCTCCCCGCCAGAATTAACGAACTTGCCACACTTGTAGAAGCCCAAATTGCCCTGCTTCCCGCAGACCCCGACAGGTCTTTTGAGGACAGTTTGGCAATGGCAATTGCATCGGTGAATGCGCAAATACACGCCACACCTCCGCCTGCGCCCGCCGCTTTGGAAGCACTGCAAGCACTTCATGCAGACCTTGTGGAAGCGCAACTGTACGTGCAACGCGACCGCAATCTTTTTATCCAGCGTATTATATCCACGCCCGCAGGGCCGTTTGCAGATGACCTGCAACGCGAAATAGAACGCGACTTCCAAGCGCAAACGCACAACCACCGCGCACATATGTGGTCGCTGGAAAACTCTATGATTCCGCAAGTTCAAATGAACTTGGACAGAATGGTAAACAGCGTTGTAACAATGATAAACGATGCTATAACAGGATACCTGCGCGGCGATGACGGCAACTTTTTATTCTATCAAACGGATGCAAACGGCAACCCGCTTCTTCAATACAATATAGACGGCACACCCAGAATAGACCCCGTTACGGGCGAGCAAATGCGCGTTCCGCACCGTCCACGCGACGGCAATATCCCTTCGCGTGAGGGTATTCCGCTGTTTGTTCGCGAATCGGATTTGGTGTTTGATAACGATTTGGGCAGGTATGTTTTCACGGGTTCTTGGCCTGTTGCCCAAGACGAAAATCCAAACCGTATCGAAACTGTTTTTACAACCGTAAATCTCCGACTCAATCCTGAATTTTTGGTTGAAGGCGGGCATAACCATTTGGCTCTTTCACTCAGCGATGCCCCGGGCGACACAGACCTTCTTGTGGCACTGCAACAGGTGTGGATGTCTGCATACAGCCATTATTCCGTTGAAGTGGGCGGCCGTACCTTCAACATACAAGATGCGTATATGCGTATCACAGGCATGATTGCAACCGAAACCGCAGAAGCCTCATCAAAAGTTACAACACAAACCATTCAGGTAGACCAAGCACAAAATATGCGCATGGCAATCAAAGGCGTTTCCATGGACGAAGAAATGAGCGCGATGTTGCGCTTCCAGTTCGCTTTCCAAGCCGCGTCCCGCGTGTTTAATGTAATAGATTCCATGATTGATACAATAGTAAACGGCACAGGCCGTGTCGGAAGGTAGGGTGCATTATGCGTACAGCATTTTTCGGTTTACACGTTGCTTCATCAAGCTTGCATACCGCAAGGGCGGCGTTAAATGTAACTTCACATAATATCGCCAATGCAGAAATCCCCGGCTTTTCGCGCCAAGTTGCGCAAATGCAGGCAGGGCGGCCGCTTACCGTTGGCAGCAGAAGAGGTATGTACGGAACAGGCTCGCAGGTGACGGGAATTATCCAAATCCGCGACCAGTTTCTTGACAGAAAATTTTGGAATCAAAGTTCGCTTTCAGGCCAGTTCACGGCTGTAAATCAGCACTTGCGTTTTGTTGAAACTGTTTTCAACAATGTTTCGGAAGTGGGCGTTAAACGCACATTCAATAATTTTTTCTCCACCGTTCACGATTTAACCACCCGTGCGCACGAAACAACCTTCCGCACAAACGTGGTAACAACGGCGCATTCTCTAACGGAACAGGTAAGGCAAAACGCCTTCGCGCTTCAACGTCAGCAACAAGACCTAAACCGCGAATTTGCAGACGTTGTTCATACAATAAACAGTCTTGGCACACAAATTGCAGACATCAACCGCCAAATTCATATCTTTGAACGTGACGGCTCCAACGCAAACGACCTGCGCGACCAACGCGCACTTCTCATAGACCAGCTTTCCAACCTTGTAAACATAGAAGTTGACGAGCGTGACTTTTCGCGTCCCGGCGTAAGCAACGACCGCCGCATAACGATTTTAATCAACGGTCAAAATTTCATTAACCATACGCATAAAAACAGCTTAGAACTTGTACCAAGAAACGACCCCAATATCGAAAATTCCGGCCCGCTTCGCAACGAGATGGACGTATCAGGCCTTTACGATGTATTTTTTGCGGCAACGGGTTCGCGCTTTAATATCCACAGTCCAACCTTGGGCGGAAAACTGCGCGGCATAGTTGACGTGCGCGACGGAAACGGCGGCCAACCCACCGTTCCGCCCCTGCAAACAGGGCGCATTATGTTGCAAACGCAACTTGCCACACTTGACAGAACAATCGGCTTTATCAATAGAATTAACAACGACTTGGACATACTAAACGCCAATTTGCCCGGCTTTGTTACAATGCGCGACAATGCATTTGCCACAATCAACGGCACAAGGGCAGGGGCTCTTCCCGACGTAACCACAACCGCCCAAGCCCTTGCATGGAGCAACGAACTTGCTGATATGCGCACACGCCGCAACGACCTTAACACGTCGATAAATTCCATACGCGCTTCAATTACCGCAACCACAGACGTGGCTGGTATACGTTCGGCAATCGGCACCACGTTTTTGAACAGCAACCCCGCAATAAATACAGCTATTAATAACATCCAAACCGTACTAAACAGACTTCATAATGACAATTTTGACGTAGACACATTTGACGATGTTGCGTTCCGAAACGATTTATCCGCCGCCCTAACCGCTTTGCACACCGACCTTGAAAACAACCCCAACTTTGTAGACCAAGACTTTTTAAGCTTGCTTGGCGGAAGAATTGACGGCGTGGCAAACATGGTTTTACCGCTTACTACCGCAATCAACGATTTGGAAGCCCATGAAGCCGCAATTGATGCCGCCGTTGGTGACAACCTTGACACTGCAATTGCTGTAGTAATCGGAGCAATCAACCAACTAAACCAAGCAATCCGCGGCATATCCGAAATCACCACATACACACAGCGTATACAAACGCAACTTGACTGGGCAGTGCAAAATGTTGCAATGATGTTGTACGACGTCGAGCAACGTATGATGGAAATTGAAGACGGAATACGCTTCGGCAATGTAGAAGATTACGAAGACCTCCGCGACCTTATACAAGCCGAACTTGACACACTTCGCGGCATTGCGGAAGGGCTTGAAAGCGTTGCTTCTCCCGGAGTTTACGACACACTTCCCGTACTTCAAGATTTCATTACGGAACTCCGTACGGATTTAGACAGCAACGAAGGTATTACCCGTTTCGCGGAAATCCTGCAAAGCATCATAGACGAGGCGGATGATTTACCTGTAGGTGATTCGCGCCCCGTTACACCAACCTCAAATTTTAAAGGCATTCCGTTTTATATGAACCAACTTAACGAACTTGTGCGTACCTTCGCCCGCGCAATAAACGAGGGGCGTAACCGTGACGGCAGTGATATTCCGACGCCTATTGGGCGCGACGCTAACGGCACAAATATCTATGCTACTTCAACAGGTCATATTTTCGGCTATGACGCAAACGGCGAAAACAACAACACGTTGTTCTTCACATTCAACGATGAAATGGGTAACCCCGCCGTTCTTGTTAATAATGACGACCCCTTTAGAAGCCTTCAGCGGTGGATACTGGAAGACCCGGACAACCCGGGCAACCCATGGCGTTACCCCAACGGCAATTTTAGAACCGTGGCAGACCCCGTTCCGCCCGCCAATGTTGCGCGTGACGGTAGCGGCAACGCAATGTTCACGATAGATTACAGCCAGTTTAACGCACTAAACTTCATTGTAAACCCGGAACTTCTCGGCGACCCCAACCTTCTTGCCGCTTCAAGCAGCCAGCATATCGGTGAAGCAAACAATGACATTGTTCACGGCTTCCTTGCCGTGGGCAACGACAAGAGCCTGTTCCGTGAAGGGCGGCTAATCGACTTCATTATCGCAACAAGCAGTCACCTTGCCGTAGACACACAGCAGTCAGGCAAGTTCCGCATAAGCTATCACGAAATTACAACGCAAACCCAGAATCAACGCCTTGCAGTAAAAAGCGTTGACACCGAAGAGGAAATGCTTAATCTTGTACGTTTCCAAAATATGTTCACGGCAACATCTCGGCTTATAAACGTACTTGACACGGTTTACGACACACTAATCAACAGGCTGGGGAATTTCTAAACATAAAAGGGAGTGTTCCAAATGCGCGTAACAAACCATATGATTTTCGGAAATTCCATGAACAATATTTGGCGCAATGCGCGTCATATTAATAAACTTGTAACGAAACAGGAAACAGGTTACAGGATTCAACGCCCGTCGGACGACCCGCTTATTTCTGCGCGGGCTATGCGCTACCGCACAATCTTGTCGGAAGCGGAGCAGTTTTTGCGCAATGTTCACCAAGGTTTGGCATGGATGGAAGTTTCCGAATCGGCTTTTAATAATATCCTGTCGGGGAACACTACAAACCCAAGCCTTATGCAACGCATGAATGTGCAATTGATTAAAGGTGCGCAAACAGGCACACAACAACTGGAAGACCAACGGGCAATTATTGCGGAAATACAGCAGTATTTCGACCAAATGTTTAACGTTGACATTAACCAAACGTACTTAGGCAGATATGTTTTTTCCGGCTTTCACACAAACCAGCCGCCTGTTCTTTCGCAAAATTGGCCGGGCAGCAGTTTTGTAATCACGCAAAATTTCACCACAGTTGATATCGAACGGGCAACTGCGTTCCACCGCCCAAACCCCACCGCACGGGCAGAAGCTATCTGGACAAATATAATCAAACTGCCATACACCAATGTAAGCTTTGCAGACCATGGTGTGGCGGGTGCGCCAATCCCGCAAATCACTTTGGCAGACGGCACGGTTCTTCATATCGAAAACAGAATTTCAACGGAATATGACGCCTACAGGCCTGAAGATTCTTTCACCAATTTATTGGGCGAAGAAGTCCCCGTTATCCACAATATTACAGACACGGGCGAACTTGTTTTCAGTGATGCGGTGCGCGAACTTATCCACAATGCGGGCGGCATTCGTGTTGTGTACGAAAAAAGCGACCTTCGCGCAGGCGAACTTAACCCCATTGTTTATTTCGAGTCTACGCAAATAAGAGACGATTCCAACGTTCACTTCAACACGCCTGTGCATTTCAACACGGACGGGCAAAATATCCAGATGGAAATTTCCGCAAACTCCTACGTCACAATCAACTCACACGCGAGGAATATCCTAACCGCAAATCTTTTTTCAGACCTGCGCCGTCTTTTCGACTTTGCGGATTCTCTGGTATCTTCCGACCCAAGCGTAATACGCGAATATTTCCGTAACGAGCATGGCTACGAGGGCGAAGCATTAACCAACGCCGTTGCAGAATTTTTAAGCAACGAGCAAGCCGCTTTTTCAGGCGCGATTCATACCAGATTCAACAATATGATGGAAGCTTTTGCGCGGCATTCCGCACAGGCGCAACGCGAACACACCGCTCTCGGCTCGCGCATGGCGCGGTTAGACATGGTTGCCATTCGCCTTGAAGAGGACGAAGTTGCCTTCACCGAACTACTCTCCGACAACGAAGACGCAGACCTTATTGAAACCATGAAACGCAAAAACGCCGCAGAAACAGCTTTCAACCACGCACTACGCGCCGTAGCAATCATCACCCAGCTAACCCTTGCAGATTCTATTAACAGATAATAAATTTCCCGCAGACGGAGGAAAATTATGCGCTTAACAAATGTAATGATGGCGAATACCAGCTTGATGCATATTAATCGGAACATGAGGAACTTGGACAGGATTATCCGTTCAATTGACACAGGTAAGCGGATTCAACGCCCTTCCGATGACCCGATTATCGCGTCACGCGCATTGCTTTTCCGCACAAGTGTGCATGAAAATTCGCAGTTCCAGCGCAATGTGGACCAAGGTATGGCGTGGATGAATGTTACCGAATCTACGTTCAACAATATCAACCGTGAGTTGCTTTTTGAAATGCGTAACTTGGCTGTGCAAGGCGCGAACATGGATAATAATTTGGAAAATATGCAAGCTATTATCAGGCAGATGAACTCTCTGTTTACGCAAATCGGGCATGAGATGAACCAAACATTTGGCGGCAACTATCTTTTCTCCGGTTTCCGCACAGACGAGCCGCCTGTTTTTACCGCAACAAATAACCGCAGCTTTGTTATTACGCAACACTTTTCGCTTACGGATATCTCGCGGGAAGCCTCTTTCCAGCGGCTTGTGGTGGAGGGCAATCTTGGTGTTCCCGTGCCTGTTACGCACAATATTAACGTAATCAAACTTGCGTACACAGGGCTTGATACAGTGCCTGTAGTCCCCGGGTTTGAAGTGGTTGAAGTAAGTGTAAATGACCACCATGCGTATCTTCCGGACGCAAACAATGGTGCGACGCCACCCGTTCCCATATTGCATTTTGTGCGCGAAACGGGCGAACTTGTAATGCATTCCGATACCGCCGCAAGTTTCCCCCGTGAGGGAATTAGCGTAACGTACCAAAAAACGGGCTTTACGCAAGGCGATATCAACCCCATGGTTTATTTCACAGGGCGTGAAATTCTTAACACAAGCACGGCGCATATTCCGCCGGGTACACAACTTGTGTATAACATTACGCAGTATTTTAACCGTGCGGCAAGCACAGGTAGCACCGTTATGGGCGGCGTGTCAATGCTTCAATTTGAACTTGCGCACACGCCATACACATACCGTAACGATTTTGACGCCTTGCGCGATAATTTGCCCCCCGGTGCTGTAATCACAGGCAATACCGTAAATATTCCCGCGCATTTGTTTGAAACTCGCTCGAATATTTCCGTGACATATGCCGTTTCCTTGGACAGCCCGATGATTTCGTTGAACCCGAACGAACTGCCAATCCATATCAAACAAGATACCCGCGTTGCGGGCGTGGAGTTGGTTCGTGCCACAAACTTGGACGGCATTGCCCTTCCGCTTAGTCAAATTGAAGTTAACCCGTCGTTTAATATGCATAACCAAGATATTCAGTATGAGTTTTCTACCCGTACTTTGATTAGCGTAAACTCTCTTGCAAAAAATGTTCTGACAGACAAAATGTTTGCAGACTTCCGCCGCTTCTTTGAATTTGCAGACTCGCTTCACATTTCCAACAGGGGCGACCTTGAACAGTATTTCCGCAACCTTGGTTACAGTGAAGAAGCCATTGCGAGAGATGTTGCCGAGCAGCTGCAAAGAGAAGGACAAAAAGCGACCACCGCATTGCACAAAGTATTTGACAATATGTTGTTCTTGATTGACCGCCACGCAGAAAATTCTACACGCGAGCAAACAATGCTTGGCGCAAGAATGGTTCGGCTGGAGCTGGTTCAAAACCGTTTAGAGCAAGACGAAGTAAGCTACAACCAGCTTACCAGCGACAACGAAGATACCGATTTGATTCACGCCACAATCAGGCGTATGTCTGCGGAAGCACTGTTCACCGCATCGATTATGGCAAACGCGAACGTTATTCAAATGTCGCTTGCAAACTTTTTAAGGTAGGTGATTTGATTGGAAAAATTGCAAACCCGTCATTTTGGTGAAGTAACTTACGACCTCGACCGCGTGATTACTTTTGAAGATGGCATTCCCGGTTTCCCGGACAGCAAACGATATATGCTGATGTCTGAAACCGAAGACGAAGATACTTTTTTCTGGCTACAATCCGTTGATGAGGGCGATGTTGCGTTTACCTTGATGGACGTTTACAAAGTGTTGCCCGATTACGACCCGCAAGTTGACAGGTTTGAAGTAGACGAACTTGGCCCGTTAGCCGAAACGCCGCTTCTAATCTACAACATTGTGGTAATCCCCGACTATGTACGTCAAATGCGCGTCAACCTTCGCGCACCCGTGGTAATCAACCTGAACACAGGCCTTGGTAAGCAGATGATTTGCACCAATGACGATTACTCTATCCGTTTCATGATTTTTGAAGAATTGGAGCGTGCCAAGAAAAAATTGGCCACTGATAAAAATGCTGGCTCTAACTCGTAAAAAAGGCGAATCCATCATAATCGGCGACAACATTGAAATGGTTGTACTGGGCATAACGGGCGAACAGGTACGTCTCGGCGTTATCGCACCAAAAACCATCAGCGTTCACCGCAAGGAAATCTTCGAGCAAATTCGTAACGAAAATAAAGAGGCTACAATGAACGCCAAAGACAAACTGAAAAACTTGGGGGAAAGTTTTGCATCAAACAAAGGAGGAAATTGAGTATGCGCGTTACGCAGTCCATGATTTTCGGAAATTCTATGAACAATGTCTGGCGCAATACACGGCACCTTAACAAACTTGTGACACAAATTGAAACGGGGGTACGGTTTCAGCGTCCCTCGGATGACCCGTTAAATTCTGCACGTACTATGCGGTATCGCACCATTTTGGCAGAAACGGAACAGTTTGTTCGCAATGTGCAAAATGGATTGGCATGGATGGAAATGTCCGAGTCTACATTTAAAAATGTCACGCAACGCCTGTTACAAGACCTTAATGTGCTTGTTGTGGAGGGCGCGACAGGTACATTAACCCTGTCCGACAAAATGGCAATCATTAAAGAAATGCGGCAGTATATTGAACAAATCGGGCAGGAGATGAACCAGACCTTTTTAGGGCGGTACGTGTTCTCCGGATTTAGGACAGACCAGCCGCCTGTTTTTAAGGCAAACAACAATTACTCCTTTGTCATAACCCAGCAATTTAATTCGCGTGATTTCGAGCGTATACAGTCATTCCAGCGCGATATTACCCCCCCCCCCCCCCCCCCCCCCCCCCCC
>JGI24694J35173_10002674_pt1 | contig 14279 bp, 10 predicted proteins | sample TergutCo191P1_FD_35173 | JGI IMG/M metagenome (IMG submission 35173) | reverse complement strand
TTCTCTTCTGTTCTTTTACCGCGGCTTCTTATCCGCCTTACTATAAAAAATACTAATAATCCAAAAGCGATTATCAGAATCAGATACATAAGAGGGACACGGAGGATATTGTCAAGCGCGTATTTCATTCCGCCGTCCGCGTGAAGTCCGAGATCGACAGACATCCGCACTCCGATATTGTTAAACATAATTATCGGGTTACCGGGCGATACGGGAATAATAACTCCCACCGCGAACAGAAGGATAAAGTTATAGACACCCTGCGCGAAAAATCCGACTATAAGGCTTGCTATCATTTCCTGTCCGCGCACTTTATTGTAAAGTTTTCCTGTTAAATATCCAAAGAACAATGCCATCGGAAACGCGAGAAGGAAGCAAAGTAAAAGAGCGCCGAGGCCGCCCATGTCATGGTAACGCACAAAAATGATGGCGAACTGCCCCGCCATCGCTCCGACTACAATGCCGAAGTTAAGACCCAGCCCCGCGATTACCGGAATAATAAGGGCGAGTACAAGAAAAATATTTCTGAATACCCTGTCTACAAGTTCATTTAAAAAATAAATAATCGGAACGCCGCCTGAAAGCCAAAAACCNGCGACNGTAAACGCGACGAATATTATNACAACAAGNTTATCTATAATAAAATTTTTTATTTTTACTTTCATTTCCTGCTTCCTCCCGCCTGCATTAAGGCATAGAGGATGATGCCGTTTTGAATGATCATGCGAAGCGTTTCNGAAAGNTCNGTTCCGGCGAAAAGTTCATTCGCTACAGGAAGGGATGTCGCCATCAATCCTTGAAAAATCAAAGTACCNGCGATTACATGGATGATCCCGGATTTTCTCACTGACGCGCCGCCAATTAAAATTCCGGCGACAGCGGGAAACGCCATCATCAGCGGCGCTTGGTACAATTGCGTATAACCAAAGCTCTGGGCGTACACGATGATGCCGAGCGCTCCCAGTATCATCGAAATAATATTCGCTGTTATTCTGCCTTTATCGACATTTAAACCGGCGGCATTTGCGAACATCGGGTTTGAGCCGCTTGCCGTAATCGCGATTCCTGTTTTTGAATGCATAAAAAGCCAGACAACGACACATCCGGCGGCAAAAACCAAAAGCGCTCCTGTCGGGATTGAAACGCCGAATATGGAAAAGCTCCAGAGTTTATCCAGTATCTGAGTCGAGCCTACTATGTCAAGCTGAATAGTTTCGCGTAACCCGGTTCCGCCGCCCAGCGGCCATGTGATTCTTTGATCTTTAAAAGGAAGTATCAGCCACAAAAGGCTGAAAAGCATTGTCATGGAAAAACCTGTGTAGGTCGCGATTGTCATCTCCGAGCCTTTTACAGCGTTCATCAATTTTCCGTAACCGTAACCCATTAAAGCGGCGAACACAATTGCGAGTAACGCGGAAACGACAAGCCATGAAACGCCTGAAAAACCCCACGCGATAGCGCACACTTGCGCCAATAGGCCGCAGACAATTCCAAGAGGAAGGGCGAAGTTGGGACCTACCCCTGATTGAATCGCCGGTACCATCGCGAGAGTTAAAATACCCCACCTGCCAAACCGTTTTAATCCGTCTGTGAGCATATCAGGAAATGAAAGCTGATTTATTACGCCGAGTATCATTATGATAATCCAGAACCCGCCGATGATTATTGTCGGAAGCCCTATGTGGTTTGTAATCATTTTTATGTTAAAACTTTTTTTCATATTACGCCGCTCCCGTCTTTTCAAGATGCATCCCTGACATCACAAGACCGAAATCCGCGGCGGGCGCGTCCGGCTTTAAAACACCGGCGACCTTGCCTTCGCAGATGATCGCGATGCGGTCGCAAATACTTCGCAGCTCCGCAAGCTCGGAGGAAGTCATGACGATTGTCATTCCCGACTCGCTTGAAAGTTTATAAAGCAAATCAAGAACAAGTTTTTTCGCGCCAATATCAATGCCGCGCGTCGGCTCAGAAACAAAAAGTATTTTTGGTTTTTGCGTTAATGCGCGCGCGACGCAGACTTTCTGTTGGTTGCCGCCCGAAAGCCGCCCTGTGTGCTGCTGCGATGATGTGCATCTAATATCAAGATCTTTTATCAATTTTACGGCGTTCTGCCTAATCGCTTTTTTATCGTTAAATTTAAAAAATCCAAAATTTTTAAGGAACTTGTTGTGTATCTGCATTGCCGTAAACGCGATATTAAGTTCGATAGACTCGTCGAGTAACAGCCCTACTCCCTTTCGATCCTCGCTTAGATACGCGATACCCGCTGATAAAATCTGTTTGGGTTGATTAAGCGCAAGAGGTTTGCCTTCAAAGGTAACATCCCCGCGCGCCGGATAAATGCCGATGATGCCGTTCGCGATTCCGAGTTTCCCCTGCCCTGCAAGCCCTCCTATGCCGAGTATTTCACCTTTGCGCACATCAAGATCGACTCCCTTTACACGCTCGCCCGGCATCGCGACTTCAAGATTTTTAATAGAAAGCGCGATATCGTTAGCTGACACGCTTTCATCGAACGAACGGTCTCCCATCGATCTGTCGATTGTAACCTCGCGCCCGACCATGAGTTCGGCAAGCTCGATCACATTTGTTTCCGATGTGTTTTTTGTTACTATATGTTCTCCGTCACGCAGGATAGTCACTCTGTCGGACGCGTTAATAATTTCATCCAGCCTGTGGCTGATAAAAATTATACTTATCCCCTTATGCGAAAGATTTTTCATCGCTTTAATGAGGTTATCCGCTTCTGATTCCGTTAGAACCGCGGTAGGCTCGTCGAGAACAAGCAGCTTTACATTTGTCTTATCAATCTCGCGCGCAATCTCAACAAACTGCATATGGCCTACAGGCAGCCCCTGTACCATCGTATATTCTTCAATGCCCATCTCAAGCGTATCAAGCGCTCTTCTGGCATCTTTATTCATCGTTTTAAAATCCAGCAATCTGAAACGTTTCCCGAATATTTTTCCAAGAATCAGATTAAACGGATTTTCATATATAATTTCGCGGTTTATTTTTATATTTTCGGTTATAGTAAAACCGGGTATCAGCATAAACTCCTGATGAACCATGCCGATCCCGAATTCCATCGCATGAAAAGGCGATTTAATATTTACAGGTTTATCGTCGAGTAACATCTCGCCGCCGAACCCGCCTGTGCTGTGAATAACGGACATCCCGAATAAAATATTCATAAGAGTCGATTTACCGGCGCCGTTCTCGCCTACAAGCGCGTGTATCTCTCCGGCCTTGATGTCAAAACTCACGTTATTTAAGACAACATTTCCCGAATAGTTCTTTGTTACGTTTTTAAAACTTAAAAGATTCTGACTCATTCAGATAATCCAGTTTTTAAATGACTAATGCGGAACTTAAGAACTTTCGTTCGTCATTCCGCATTGGTCATTAGTTATTCGTCATCTGTTGTTAGAAAACAAGATGCCCCATAATAAGCAGTTTGTAGTTGTTGTATGTGACGCCTGTGCTTGCGTCGGTATAATTCGCCATATCAGCGGTTACATTCGCGCCTGTAAATTCCCTGATGTAATTGCTCACGCACTGCGCGAGAACGCTTTCGTCAATGCCGGTTCTGGGTACTTCGCCCCTGATCCATTTGACAGCGTATTCAGCGCCCGCGTTTGTCCATGTCATTGAAGCCGGAGCCGGCCATGTCGAGAGCCTTCCTGTCATGTTATTCGCCGCCGCGATTCTTCTTGTTTCCCTGATCATGTAGTTGATAACATCAGTCTGACCGGGTTCGGTTTCAATACCGAGAGCCGAGGGGAATCCGTGCGTCGGAGACGGACAGCAGGGTTCGGGATAAATCGCGTGGCCTTCAACAACGCGGCTGATAAGAGGTATCTGCATACCGCAGTTGGTCGCGAAGAAAGCCGTATTATCGCCGTACCTTGCAATCATTCTGGGAACATCTTCAAGGATGAACTGCTGTGTAGCCGGCAGTCCGCCGTCGCCTGTTGGATCCGGCGCTGTAGCGTCAACAAATTGGATGCCAAGCCTCTGGCATGTTTCCCTGATTGCGTCCCTGCGTCCTGCGAGCAGTACGTTTGACATATGCCTTGGGAATGAGTAGTGAACAAAAACTCTCGCTCCCTGCGTCTGCGCCTGTCTTGCGATTGCCGGGCCCCTCGCGAGATCGTTTGTATTAAGAATGAGATTCGCCCTTCTTGAAACATCGGGCGGATTTTCCTGCGGATTGCAATAAACAATGAAAATATCATTTCTTGATTCAAGCAGCCTGTCCACCGCGGGNTTTGTTCCCGGGACAGCCTGATTAATAATAAGCGCTCTGATTTCCCTGTCAGCGGCCAATCTCGCTACAGTGGTTACCATCTGCTCCTGTTCCGCCATGAAGTTGTCCGGCCATGTAACGTGGACAATTTTATTTGCTCCATATTTTGCTACAAGCTGTTCCGCCGAACGGAATTCTTCCTCGTTCTGGGAAACTGTGTTTGTAATAATAGCGATTTTTCCCTGGAACGGCTCATTGGCTGCGCTTGCCGCCGGNTGNCGCTGGCGTCCGCCTCCTGCCATCAGCGACCCTGCCGCGAGTAAACCGACAACAGCCAACAGTACCAATCTCTTTACTAACTTCATTGATTCCTCCTCAACCTGTTAGGTTTTATTAAAGATATTCCATTTTCAGGTATTTTAACAGCTTTGTCAATGATTCAACATTGAAAATGTTATCATTCTTATATATTGAGATAAAAATCAATACGGTTTATAATTCACCGCGTTGATGGATTTATAATATTGAGGATATAATATGTATTCATTTAAAGATGATTATTCCGAGACGGGGCATGAAAAGATCTTAAGCGATCTGCTGAAGATATCAAGAACCCAATTTGACGGATATGGTTTAGACAGCATCAGCGAAGACGCGAAAAATTTTATCAGACAACGCTTCGCTCTTGATAAAAATGATGCTGACATTCACTTTATCAGCGGCGGCACACAAACAAACAAGATTCTAACCCATTGCGCCTTGTCCTCGATAGAAGCTGTGATCGCCGCCGACACAGGCCACATCTGCGTTCACGAGACAGGCGCTGTTGAAAGTAACGGGAATAAAATCTGCGTTATCCCGAATAAGGACGGAAAACTCATTCCTTCGGATATTGAAAAAATATATTACGCTCATACCGATGAACATATGGTAAAGCCAAAACTTGTTTATATCTCTCAGGCGACTGAAATTGGCACCGTTTATAAAAAGCAGGAACTGGAAAATCTTTATAAAACTTGCAAAAAATTAAATCTTTATCTGTTTATAGACGGCGCGCGCCTCGGCGCCGCTCTTGCGAGTAACGGCATGGATATAAAACCGCAGGATATGGCTAATCTCTGCGACGCTTTTTACATCGGCGGCACCAAGAACGGAAGCCCGTTAGGTGAAGCCCTGTGCATAATAAATAAAAAGTTAAACGAAAATTTCCGCTACTACCTGAAACAAGACGGCGCGTTACTTGCAAAAGGCGCTCTTATCGGAAGCTGCTTTAAAACGCTTTTTACAGACGATTTATTTTTTGATCTAGCGAAACATTCAACCGCGGCAGCGCAGAAAATGAAGAAAGCGCTTGTAGAAAAAGGTTATAGAATGTACTCCGATTCGCCTGTCAACATGATCTTCCCCGTTCTGCCGAATGAAATAATCGCAAGGCTTCAAAAAGATTACAAGTTTCATGTATGGGAAAAAGTTGATGACAGCCATTCTGTAATCCGCCTTGTCTGTTCATGGGCAACCAGCGATGAGGAAATTGATAAGTTTATCGCGGCTATATTTTGATAATGTTTCTACCATACGAACATGGCAAGCCGGAGGATTGGGAGCTGGCGAAACCTATGCTAAGAGTCTGCCTACGATTTACATGAAACTCAATCAGTTAGTGTGCAGATCAGATAACAGTACAAACATGGCAAGCCGGAGGACTGGGAGCTGGCGAAACCTATGCTAAGAGTCTGCCTACGAGCCAGCTTCGCAGTCTCTCCGGCAGGGAACGGCATAAATGGTTTCACCAGCCCCCAATCCTCCGGCTTGCCATGCGTGTATTGTAATCAAGCGGGCAGCATAATTATTAATGCCTTGTCTTTGCTGTGTAATAAAAACCTTTTAAGAAACAAGCTCCATTGACCGCATCCAATGTATGTGCAAAACCATATGAATAATAAATCACGCATGGCAAGTACATGATGGCTGAGGGATCGTAAAATCTCTTTAAATAACAATATAACCGCGGTAAGCTAAGGGGGTTCGGGATCGGAAAATAATCTTTGCAATTCTCCGCTGTAGAGACCTGACCGCTAAAATTTTTCAAATAATATTTATAAAGGATTATTAAAATAGTTTTAGCGGTCAGGGCTCGGAGGCGGGTTCTTGCAAATATTTTTCGATCCCGAACCCCCTTAGCTTACTGTGATTGCATAGTTATAAGGCCGCATAGGTTTTGCCAGCCCCCAGTCCCCTAGCTTGCCATGACTATATTGATATTAGCCACCCTGCATCTAGTGCCGTTACGCGACATGGTACGCTAGATGGTTTGAGTGCCTGACACCAGACAATCACCTTTCCCCACTCCCCAACAACCGAGTAATCTGTTATCCTAATTATTAATGACACCAATTACTGTTGAGCAACAAGTCAAAAATAAGGGAAAATCCCTTGAACTTACAAAAACCTTGTTTCCTAACGAAGAATGGATCTGTACAGAACCTAACATTTGGGTAGCTCAAAGCCGTCTTTCGCAAGAAAAAAGAGAACCCGAAAAATGGCAAAAAGAAATGGCGCAAGTACGGATATTAACCAGCAGGGGAAGCATAGCATATTTCCTGCCGGACAAATATATAAAGGGCGAAATAGGAAGTAAAACTGCCGATCTTGTATTAGACGGCGAAGTAGTAGAAATGAAAACAATATCAGGCGGCAGGGCAACATTGGGTGGAAAATTTAAGAAAGGTTATAAACAAGGAGCAATCTTATTAAAAGATTGTAAAGTTGCCAAAAGTCATTCTGTTTTTATACGGCTATTGTCAGACTTTTCAATAGGAAGCGTAAAAGCTCAGATAGCAGGGGTATTAAAAAACCGTTTTGATGAAGGTAAATTCATCTGTTTTTTTGAAACAACCAGCGAATTGCATTCATGGACTTATAATGAATTACGGTCAATAATAGGGACATAAAAAATCACCCGATCTCGCAAAGGCAAGATCGGGTTCGGGAAATGAGGGTACAACGCCTCCCTCATTCAGTGGCGATCTGTCAGACCAAGGTCTGTTCGCAGATATCTATAATATACCTTTTTCTTACTTTCCTGTCAAGAAAATAATTAAAATTATTTGATCAGGAATTAGGAGGAAGGATATTAATTCATGAAAGAACAATTAACGAAAAAAAGCTCCCTGTCAGTATAAGTGTGTACAGATAGATAACAGTACAAATATGGCAAGCCGGAGGACTGGGAGCTGCTGAAACCTATGCTAAGAGTCTGCCTACGAGCCAGCTTCGCAGTCTCTCCGGCAGGGAACGGCATAAATGGTTTCACCAGCCCCCAGTCCTCTGGCTTGCCATGCGTGTATTGTAATCAAGCGGGCAGCATGATTATTAATGCCTTGTCTTTGCTGTGTAATAAAAACCTTTTTAGAAACAAACTCCATTGACCGCATCCAATGTATGTGCAAAACCATATGAATAATAAAACTCGCATGGCAAGTACTGATGTCAGAGGGATCGTTAAATCTCTTTAAATAACAATATAACCGCGGTAAGCTAAGGGGGTTCGGGATCGGAAAATAATCTTTGCAATTCTCCGCTGTAGAGACCTGACCGCTAATATCTTTCAAATAACATTTATAAATGATTAATAAAAAGGTTTTAGCGGTCAGGGCTCGGAGGCGGGTTCTTGCAAATATTTTTCGATCCCGAACCCCCTTAGCTTACTGTGATTACATAGTTATGAGGCCGCATAGGTTTCGCCAGCCCCCAGTCCCCTAGCTTGCCATGATTACATTGTTATTAACCACCCTGCATCTAGTGCCGTTACGCGACATTGTACGCTAAATGGTTTGAGTACCTGACACCCCGCGCCTTTCTTCAGCACGCCTTCAATGGCAAAAAAAACGGCGCCAGCCCTAAAAGGGTCAAGCGCCCTGGATGATCACCCATTCCGATCTTTCCGCAAGGTCAGCCTATAGGCTGCCATTATGGTGGGTTAAGGGCCACATTTAAAATATAGTAAAAAATAATACGGATGTCAAATTTTTTTGTATATTTAAAATCAGATTATTACACATAATGACACTTTTTGCTTCTATGCAATTATATTAATTTGAATTATAATTGATCAATGAAAAAAATAATTCCGGTTTTTCTTCTTGTTTTTCTTACAGTTTCCAGTTTATACGCTACCTCGGTTTCGCCTGATTATCAATCCGAAGGGCTTGTTTTATTTTTCTCATCATCTTATGAAAATGTCTTTGACAGCGGCCTCAGATTCATCACTCTTGATCTTTTTGGAATCTCATTGTTTCCATCATCAAGATTTATTACAGCTCACTTAGGATACGGCCTTTATTTTTCTCCGGATATATGTAATTTAAATCTGTTTCAATATATGGGTTTTACTTATTATCCATTCGGGCAGATTTTAAGCATTACCGCNAATATCGGCATTGATTTTGGTTACGCATTTTTAGATCATTTTTTATACATCGCGGATTTAAAATTAAATATTGATATACCTGTCTGCGAACCGCATAATATCTCGTTTGGAGCGGGTCTTCGCCGCCGCGACTGTTTTAAATGGTTTAACTGGATGGGTTTTAACGACAATTATTACAATTCGTATAATAGCTATTTCTTTGAAATTTCCTACAGATTGATCAGCTAATAAAGGAGTAATTACGGCAGATAAAAGTACCGGGCGGCTGAACAGTTATAGTTACTGAGGCTTTTCGATGACTTCAATTTTTGGAAAAGCCGCCTTAGCTTTAAACAATTGAATTGACCAAATAGTTGATTTGCATTTAAAATGTTATATGAAAAAAATATCAATATTGCTTGCGGTTCTTTGCCTTATTTCGATCTCGTGTTCAAGGCATCATGAACTTACCCTGGAAGAATTAGCGGCGATTAACACGGAAGGCCTCGCGCAGCTTCTTGAAAAAACAACAAGCAAACCGTGGCAGGGCGAAGAATTTTTACCGGGAAGGATCGGCGGAACATGGCGCTCCGTGATGGTCGAAGATCCAAAAAGTTTTAATCATCTTATTGCCGAACAGGACAGTTCCACAAACGCCGTTGTCGGCAGTATGTCCGAATATTTAATCGATTACGATGTTGCCGCGCGCGAGTGGGTGCCGCTGCTCGCCGAGCCGGAAATAGTTGTCAACGAAGCCGCCGGTACGATGCAAGTGGTATACACCCTGCGCGATGATATTTTCTGGAGCTATTACAATTCAACGCAAAAAGTAAAAGTCACAAGCGACGATGTAATTTTCTGGTATAATGATATTTCAGGCGATCCCGAATGTGGAAGTTCAGGTTTATACGGGCAGTTNTTAACAATGCCTGATGGAAGCGAAGAGCGGATAACAATCACGAGGATTGACGACAGGCGTTTTTCNTTTAACTTCCCCAGAATAATCGCGGAGCCGCTTTTGATGACAAACATGGATTTCGGCCCGAGGCATATTTACGAACCGGCGAAGAGGCAGAATGGCGCGGAAGGCGTTAAGAGTCTTTTCACTATAGCATCAGACCCGAAAACAATCCCTTCAATCGGAAGGTGGTTCTTAGTTGAGTACACTCCGGGGCAAAGGCTTGTTTACAAACGCAATCCCGATTACTGGCGGAAAGATTCCGCGGGTGTTTCGCTTCCGTACATCGAAGAGATGATCGTCCGCATCATCCCGGAAGAAAATACGCAGATGCTTCTCTTCACGCAAGGCAACACCGATTCTTACCGCCTGCGCCCCGAAGACCTTGATGGAATTGTAAACAGAGGAGACGGCAGCTACACTGTCTTCAATTCGGAAGGCAGCTTAAGCGCCGCATTCTGGACATTCAATCAGAACCCCGCTATCAGCAATACGCCGCAGTATCAATGGTTTATAAAAAAAGAATTCCGCCAGGCGATGAGCTGCCTGTTAAACCGCGAGAGAATAAACGCGCAAGTATACCGCGGACTCGGGCAGCCAAAGCTCAACATTTTTCCGGAGCCGAATCCGTTTTATAATCCGTCAATTACATTGCAGTATCTTTACGACACGCAGCGCGCTCTTGAACTGCTCTCCTCTATCGGCATCAACAGAGACAGAAGGGGTATCATGCGCGACAGCGAAGAGAGGCAGATCGAATTTAATTTGACAATTCGATCCGAAAGCACGATGTATCAGGACACGGCATCGATCATCAGGGACGAGCTTGATAAAGTCGGAATAAAGGTGAATATCCGAGTTCTTGATTTTCAGAAACAGGTCGAGCTGCTTTTTTCCACCTTTGACTGGGACTCAATGCTGATCGCCCTTTCCGGTTCCCAGATGTTTCCGAGTCAGGGGAGCAATGTCTGGCCTTCTTCGGGAAACCTCCATCTCTGGTACCCGAATCAAACATCTCCCGCCACGCAGTGGGAAGCGCGTATTGACTATCTTTATAACGAAGGAAAATTCACAATTGACAGCGGCAGGGCGCAAATTTTCTGGGATGAGTTTCAATCGATCCTGCTTGAGGAGCTTCCGATGATCTACCTGATGCGTTCAAGAGGATTCTGGGCGTTAAACAACAGATGGGATTTTACAAACGTGTATTTTGACAACATGAACGGAGCCGAAACGAATTTTATATTCTTAAGAAATTGATTGGAGGTATGATATGAAATCCCCGAAAGAACTGACTATTGATCACAAACTGATAAAAATGGTGGAAGATTTAAACCTGTCAGGGCATGCTCTTAAAGGTCTTAGCGTATTATTATCAGATGACGAAATACAGGCAACGCAGGAGTACGCGAACACTGTATCAATTAAAAGGCTTGGGTATAACGATCACGGCCCTGTTCACATGAGAACCGTTACGCAAAATGCGATCATAATGCTTGAGCTTATCAAGAAAGCCGGAATAAAAACAACAATGGAAACAGAAGGGTACGGCGATTTTGAGGACAGCCTTCTTGCTGTAATGATCGCTTCGATGCTTCACGATCTTGGAATGTGTCTTGGGCGGCAGAATCACGAACTTCACAGCACGGTTATCGCTCTTCCCGTAATAGATAAACTGCTGTCATGTATTTATGAAAATTCATTAAATAAAAAAGTGATGGTGCGCTCCGTCGCACTTGAAGGAATCGCGGGGCACATGGGAACGATCAATGTCTCGTCGCTTGAAGCCGGCATTGTTCAGGTAGCGGACGGCTGCGACATGACCAAAGGAAGGGCGCGTATTCCAATCGCGATGGGGCAAGCTCCGCGCGTCGGGCACATTCACCAGTATTCCGCAAGCTCAATCGAAAATGTTCTCATAACGGCAGGTGAGGAAAAACCCATCCGCATAGATGTAATGATGTCAAGCGAAGTCGGCCTCTTTCAGGTTGAAGAAGTGCTGATGCACAAGATCGCCGGAAGCACAGCTAAACAGCACATCGAACTATTCGCGTATGTCCATGACAAGGAAGAAAAACGTTATCTGTAATTTAGCTTTTACGAATATATAAAGGTATAGAGTCAATTTCCTTGTCGTCTATAAAGAGGACAAAGTTAATAAGGCCTGACTCCTTAAAATGCAGATTTGATATGCTGTAAACAAGGTGGGAAACAGCCGACGCGTTGCCCACGCCTCTTACATCGATATTGCCGCTAATCGCATCTATGCTCATCTCGCCTTTTAAATCGCGCGTTTCTATGCGGAAAGCGTGGGTGCCGAACTCCCAGATATCAAAGCGAAGGCGTATAACAACAGACAGCGAAGGGTGGACGCACGGGAAACTTCGCGCAACGATCGTGTCGAATGTGCCTACAATTGTAAGTTTTCCGCCGTTTTCCTGCGCGTAATCGCAAAATGTAAAAAGTTCAATCTTGATAAAACTACCCTGCCGGGTGTATTCTATTATAAATCGTCAATAAAGGCAATATATGAAAAAACAAGGTTTTAATCCGTATCTTCCTTCGTGGGAATATATTCCCGACGGAGAGCCGCACGTATTTGAACATAACGGCGCAAAAAGAGTTTATGTCTACGGTTCGCACGACAGATTTAACGGTTACGTTTACTGCATGAACGATTATATCTGCTGGTCTGCTCCGGAAAATGATTTAACCGACTGGCATTATGAGGGAATCATCTATTTTAAAACAGATGATCCGCAAAACAGTGACGGAGAGATGAACCTTTACGCTCCCGATGTAACGCGCGGGCCCGACGGTAAATATTATCTTTACTATGTTCTTGATAAGATTGATGTTGTATCTGTCGCGGTTTGTGAAACGCCCGCCGGAAAATATGAGTTCCTCGGTTATGTGCGGTACAGCGACGGAACGCTTCTCAGCAAGCGCGAAGGCGATGTCCGCCAGTTCGACCCGGCTGTTCTTACAGAAGGCAAAAAAACGTACCTTTATTCTGGTCAATGCACGGGAAAAACTTTGACAGTCGAAAGGAGCAGAAATCACTCCATCGCTGTTGTTCTTGACGAAGATATGCTGACGATAACCGAAGGACCTCATCCGATAATCCCGGGTGTTAATGTAAGCGCCGGAACCGGTTTTGAAGGGCATGAGTTTTTTGAAGCTTCTTCCATAAGAAAAATCGGCGGTACATATTATTTTATCTATTCATCATACGCGATGAACGAGCTGTGTTACGCGGTTAGTAAGGATCCGCTCGGCGGCTTTACCTACGGCGGAGTCATTGTAAGTAACGCCGACCTTCACATCGACTCTTACAAACCCGCTTCCAAACAGATGTACCACGGCAACAACAACCACGGAAGCATCTCGTTGATAAACGGAAAATGGTATATATTCTATCACAGGCACACAAACGGCAATGAGTTCAGCCGCCAGGCATGCCTTGAAGAAATAAAAATAAACGAAGACGGTTCAATCAATCAGGTTGAGATGACTTCCTGCGGTCCTAACGGTGCGCCGCTTGAAGGCAGAGGCGAATATCCCGCGTACATTGCGTGTAACATTTTCAGCATGGATGATTTAAAACCGCCGTCAAAAATTTACTGGCCGAACAGAAACCCCGATATGCCTTTTATCACGCAGGATAAAAATGATATCGATCCGCTTTCATGGGACGAAGATACGGGCTTTATCGCGAATATTCAGGACAACTGCGGCGCGGGCTTTAAATACTTTACCTGTAATGGAGTAACGACTGTAAAGGTAAAGATAAGGGGATACTGCCGCGGGTTTTTCGAAGTAAAACTAAAATGGGACGGACAGCCGCTCGGGAAGATCGATGTAATTTCGAGTAACGTATGGAAACAATTTACAGCTAACATAAACATCCCGGATGGAATCCACGCGGTATACTTAGTCTACCGCGGAACCAACAGCGTATCGCTCGGATCATTCACGCTTGATTAAATTACCCGGCTTCGGATTTNTTNACTTCTTCTATGCAGTTCACGTACGCTTTTTCAAGATCAGCTAACGCGGCGGCGATTGTGCCTTTTCTGTCGGACTTGTAATCCGCTAAGCGCGAGCTTAAATTAATCACGGGAGCCGCCTTTATTATTACTTTTTTAGGCGGAATATTTACCCTGCCGGAAATCGCGCCGCCCATTGAACGGTTGGCGAAATCCCAGAGATTTTGAACATACTCAACTTTTAAATGAAGCGCGGTATCTTCGTTAGGCAGTGGATGGCGGAAATACCAGCCGAAATCCGCGAGTTCCTGATGACGGGCGGCTAACCATGATTCTCCCGCTTTTAAATCCATTACGCTTCTTTTTATCTGCGCGATATTATCAAGGTCATCAGTATTTGGAACATAAATATTATCCCAGCAAATGTGCCTGACTTTATACAGCCTCTGGAAAAAATCCCCTTCGCTTTTAATCCCAAGCATCCTCTCCGCTGTCGAAAGCGCGGCATTTACGGCTGTATCAAGTCGTTCTTCAAAGGAAAGCGAATCATCTTTTTTAATGCCGTAACGCGCTTCGTTCAGTTCAAGAATAAAGTTCCTGCACTTTTTAAACCTTTCGTCTATCGGAAGAGATGACTCTGCCGTATTGTAACCGCACGTTTTCTCGATCTTT
>JGI24694J35173_10002660_pt1 | contig 14343 bp, 4 predicted proteins | sample TergutCo191P1_FD_35173 | JGI IMG/M metagenome (IMG submission 35173) | reverse complement strand
CCAAGCGGGACAGAGCGTTCGTCGTAAGTGTGGCTCGGGCGGACAATCGTTATGGGGAAAGCGTCATCGCGGTATTTTTGAATTAAATATTCTTCGCACGCGATTTTATCCCGCGAGTATCGCCATAGCGGATTGGAGAGGGGAGTGCTCTCGTTTACAATGTATGAGGAAAGCGGCTTTTGATATGCCGATGCTGATGATATAAAAATGTACTGTTTACACAAGCCATTAAAAATTTCGTAATCTTTTTTAACATGATCGGGGACAAAGGCGATAAAATCGGCGACTACATCGAATTGCTTAGAGTCCCCAAGCGCTTTTTTAAGCTTCTGCTGTACAGTTTGAGGGTCTTCGGTTCTAATGTCGCACTCGATATGCTTATATTCCTGTCCTTTAAACTCATTTTTGCGGCTGCCTCGATTGAGCAAATGGACTTCCCAACCCAATTGCGCCGCCCGCCTTGTGATCGCGCTCGAAATGGTACCTGTCCCACCTATAAAAAGTATCTTCATGCTTCCCCCAGAGCTAACATTTTAAGGTATAAAAGCCAAGTGGTAAACCGCTAAATACAATGCTATGATATAGAAGGGAGAGGATTTTGCCGACAATCACATTAGGGGAGAAGTTCTCACAAAGGCACTAAGGATTGGAAACAATTATTTGAAGAAAGTTACGTTTTTATTGATATTTTTTATTTTTCTCGCTGGGGTTGCTTGGGGGCAGCATGATTATACTTGGAATGGCGGCGGAGGTAACTTAAATTGGGATACACCTGGTAACTGGACAAGTGTCCCTGTAGGCGGTACTTATCCTGGAGCTAACCCTAATGATAACGCAATTATTCCTAGCGGCGGTGATACATGGGGTATAAATGTCACTTTTCCATTAACCTTAAATTCATTATTAATTGAGCGGGCAGGATCTTTAAATTTAAATAACAATACATTAACTGTTACAAATTTAACTATTGGCGGAACATTTACATCTTCGCAATTTTCTTTTAATAATGCAATAATTAATGTTACAGGAATATTAGAATTAAATAATATTATGCAGGTTCCTGTTACTTCATCAATGACTGTTAAAAATTTAAAAGTAGCGCCAGGCACTGCAGGAATTAGAACAAACGGCGGCCCTGTTACAATGGGCGGCGGCACTATAACCATTAATCCGGACAATCCCGGCGAAGGTATACAAATTGGCCCCCCTCCTGCTTCTTCTTCTCCTGTAACCGGAGATATTGGAGATATTGATGTAGGCAATAGAAGTGTTACAATAACTATTGGTGACGGCACAGGTGATATTAGTATCGGTGATATTAATACTACCGGAGATGTAATATTCAACGGTGGTGAAGGAAATAATATTAGTGTTGGCGAAATTACAGCCGGCGGTAATGTAAATATAAACACAGGAACAGGAACTGTTGTTGAAGTAGAAGATGTTGATGCAGGTGGTACTTTTAATTCGGGTCCCGGAGTTACAGTTGGTGATTCAAGTACTATCGCAAACAAACACCTTGTTATCGGCGCAGGCGCAACCGCTCCAGCCAATGTAACATTCTATGATGGAACTGTAGTCAATGCCGCAGATTTTCAATATGTACAATTTTCCACGTTGTCCGGGAATGTTACGCGAAGTGTTACCGGAACAGGCATGAACATTGTTCTTCTTAATCCCGGCACGAATAGTAATATAACATCTGCGACTTTCCAAACCCAGAGTGGGTTTGTTGATATACAGGGTACTTATACTACTCCAAACGGCTCTCTTACAATTACTCCTACCGGGGATGTGGTTTATTTATCTGGCGGCGCTGCAACTTTAACTACAACTTCCTTAACAATTAGCACATTTGACGGCAGGAGTAATAGTTTAACAATAAACGGCGCTAGTGCGCAGTTAAGCTATTTAAATAATTTTGGAACAATAGCAATAAACGCAGGCGTAAATGCGGCAATAGGTACTATTTCATCCACCGCAGGAGTAGTAAATAACGGCACGCTTGATTTAGGCAGTGGTGATATTGCCCCAACTTCGTTTACCAACAACGGAATTTTAAGATTAACCGGAGCTGGAAGTCAAACAATAAATCAAGCCATTGTCGGCGGAACAGTAGAATTTTACGGTAACGGAACAACTTTTGCTGGAATAACAAGTTTTAATAATTTAACAATAAGCGAGGGAGCCAGATTGGCGCCCACAACATTGACAGTATCCGGAACATGGAATGTTAACGCTCCGGGAAGTTTCGCGCATAATAACGGAACTGTAAATTTTAGCAACGGCGCGATAGTAAATAGCAATAATACATTTAATCTTGTTAATGTTACTTCCGGCGCGACTGTAACATTCAATGGCAGTAATACATTTTCTTCATTAAACGCCGCAACAGGTTCTACGGCAAAATTCGCAAACGGCAGCAATCAAACTATAACTGGCTTATTAAATATGGCGCCAGGATCAACAATAGAAGCGGTAACTTCAGGTGTGGGGCAAACCCGCTGGCATCTTTATGGAAGAATTGAACCGGATAAAACTGTTCCGGCAAATTTACCAACAATCGCTGATTGTAGTTCTGAAACTATACAACATAATTTTACTGCTTCTCCAGCGACAGGAGCAGACGCGATTAATGGCGGTAATAATAATTCTAATGTGTTTCAAATTACTGGATCTTATACATGGACAGGAGCCGATGGCGCCGGCGGCGTAGGTTTGTGGGATGAACCTGATAACTGGACACCTGCCGTTGTTCCTCCAGCTAACGCTGTTATTATCATTCCAGATACAGCTAACAAACCTGAGCTTACAGCAAATGTAACATGTAACAGTTTAGAAATACAAACAGGCGCTGTAATAGATCTTAAAGAGCATGTTTTAACTGTTACTCTCGCGAATGGTTTAGAAAATGACGGCACTATAAAACTTTTTGGCATGGCAAATCAGGTAAGAGTAAACGGAGCGACTCCCACAGCGACAACAGGTACAATACGTTACTATGATGATCCTACAACAACCGGCGCGGGAAATTGGGTTTTTGGTAATAATTATTATAATCTAATAGTCGATAGCACAGCCGCGATGGGTGCCGCAGGCGCCTTAGTCGCGGATAACGTTGAGATTAGCTCAAATATCGCGGCTGCTTCCGTCACGGTAAGCGGTACAAGTAAACTAGGCGCTAATATTACAACAAGCAATAACCAGTTTTACGCCGGAATTGAATTAACAGGCAATGTAACTCTGGTAACAACGCTAACAGGCGCGGCTTTAACAACAGGCGCTATTACAGGGCATAACCATAACCTGGGATTAAATAGCGCCAATACAACAATCGCTGGCGGTTCCGGTATTGGAACGCTAACCATTGACGGAAACGCCGCCGCTTACGGCGCTATTTCCGCGGTGACGCTCATTGTTAATCCTTCGGCTGTTTTTACGTTAGGTTCGCGTAATTTTACAGCGACTACAATTACCAATAACGGAACAATTTTACTTGACGGAAGCCAGACAGTAACGCCGGCGATTATCGGCGGAACAGGAACTGTAAATTTTAACGTTGGCGGCAATGCCTTAGCTGGAATACGAGAGGTTCATGATTTAATAATAAGCGCCGGAACAAGAACAGCGGCAGCGAATTTAAAAACAAACAATGATTTAACTATTAATACAGGCGCGAGCCTGAATATGGGTGTAAATACACTTGATATAACGAATAATCTGAATAACTCAGGCGCATTAGAAACAAGCGGTAAAGTTAATCTGTATGGCAGCGCTTGGAATAATACCGGAACATTTACAGCTAACGCGGAAACCGTTTATTTTAACAATAGTAATACAATTATAGGTGGAAATAATACCTTTTATAATGTTAATCTTATCGGACCTGGCGGTGTATTTACAATTAATGGTAATAACACAGCTCATGAACTTATTGTTTCCAGCGGTAATACAGCAAAATTCGCGAATGGAAGCACTCAAACTATAACTGCTTTAAAAATGGAACCCGGCTCAACGATAGAAGCGGTAACTTCAGGTGTGGGGCAAACTCACTGGGATCTGTTCGGAAAAATTGAACCGGATAACACTGTTCCGGCAAATTTACCAAAAATCGCTGATTGCCAATCTGATTTCAAACATGATTTTAGCGCGACTGACGCTGATAACCATGGTAATAATATTTTTGTATTTAAAATGGTTTACACATGGACAGGAGCCGTAAGTACCGTATGGGACTTGGTAGGTAACTGGGAGCAAGATGTCGGTGTAACGGCTCTTGTTCTTCCTCAAGCCAGTGACGATATTCAAATTCATTTTCCATATAACAATAATAAACCTAATATTATAAGAAATCTTTCTTATAAGAGTTTAACTATTGAGTCCGGCGCTGAATTAGATATAAAAGGATTTTCTCTTACGCTTACCGGAAATTTACCTAATACTCTAACAAATAACGGCACTATTGAGCTTTATGGCATGACAAATCAAGTAATAGTAAACGGAGCGGATCCAACAGCGACAACAGGAAAAATAAGTTACTACGATGCCGCTTCTCCAACAACCGGCGCCGGTCATTGGGTTTTTGGAAATAATTATCATGATCTTACAGTTAAAAATTCAATTACAATGCAAAACGGCGGAGCTTTAAATGTAACAGCTAACGCTGAGATTGGCTCTGCCATAAACGCGGCGTCATTTACTGTGAGCGGCACAAGCGAGATAAGCGCGAATATTACAACCACAGCGGCAGCAGGTCAGCATTATCAAGGCGTTGTTACTCTTGACGCTGATCTAACGTTAAACGCTGGTTCCGCGAATCCTGTTGTTTTTACAGTTCCCCTTGTTGGCAGCGCGCATGATTTAACAATAACAGGAGCCGCCAGCTTAAATGGTACAACAACTGCGATTGGCGTGTTGCATATAACAGGAAGAGCGGCGTTTGATTCAACTGCTTTTGAGGCAACTTCTATCGAAATAATCGGCACAAGCGCGATGACAAACTCTGTTATTACAACTACCGCCGCGGCAGGTCAGCATTATCAAGGCGCGCTTACTCTTGGCGGCGATGTTGTGTTAAACGCCACTAACACGGCGAATACAATTATTTTTGGCGGACTTATAGGCGGCGGCGATTCGCTAACAATTTCAAACGGAAACGCTTCGTTTGTTGGAACTTCCGCCGCTATCGGAACACTGGAAATAGCGAGTGGAAACGCTGTGTTTACATCGGCGCTTTTTACAGCTGATTCTATCCATGTAAGCGGCACAAGCGCGATAAGCGCTGGCATTACAACAACTGAGACAGCAGGGCAAACATATACAGGCGCGGTTACTCTTGGCGCGGATGTGACGTTAAACGCCGGTTCCGCGAATCCTGTTATTTTTACAGCTCCTCTTGCCGGCAGCGCGCGTAATTTAACAATAACAGGAGCCGCCGGCTTAAATGGTACAACAACCGCGGTTGGCGCGTTGCATATAACAGGAAGCGCGGCGTTTGATTCAACCGCTTTTGAGGCAGCTTCTATCCAGGTAATCGGAACAAGTACAATGACAGATTCAAGAATTACAAGCACCGCGGGTCAAACGTACGGTGTTGTAAATCTTAGCGGTGATGTCGAATTAGACGCTGCCGCCGCGGCTAATACAATAATTTTTGGCGGACTTATAGGCGGCGGTGATTCTTTAAAAATTATAAATGGAACCGCTTCGTTTGTTGGAACTTCCGCCGCGATTGGAACACTGGAAATAGTTGACGGAGACGCAGTCTTTGCCTCAGCGCATTTTACAGCCGATTCTATCAAGATAAGTGGTATAAGCGCAATAAGCGTGGACATTACAACGATTATCGCGGCAGGTCAAAATTATCAGGGAGATGTAAATATAACCGGCGTGCGGACTTTAACAGCGGAAAACGGTGAAATAATTTTTACAACAGGTAAAACCCTCAGTATTCCGGCGAGCGCTTCGTTAAATATAATCGCAGACGACGGTATTGATTTAGATTGTGACACCACCATTGCTGACGTTAATGGAATATTTACTCTAGCCTCAAGCGGAGATATAACAATCGCAGGTAATATAAACACTGTGTTAACGCGAAACGGAATAATCACAATTAAAACAATTGATGACGCTAATAAAATAGATATAAATATTAACGGCAATATTTACGCGCGCAGATTGATTGTGCTTGCTCCGGGCACAGATGATCCTAACGATGACGATGGAGGCACCGTAATAGCTGGCGCGGCTGCGGAAATAAGAGTGTCAGACACTGTAGGGCATGAGCCGGAAGACTCTGGAAGTGAAGCTGCGATTTATATGCATGTTCATAGGTTTACTGCTTCAGATAACAGTAGTATAGAGAATATTATACCTGGCGATGACGATACCGGACGTTTTTGTATCAGTTCATATTATTTTATTCCTAATAACAGAGTTAAAGATAAACGCTACCACCATCACCAGAAAATTAAATCCGGTAAAAACCTGGTTTTCGCGCCAAATGTCAGCTTGAATCCCTCTAATCCTCAGGCCCCTAACTATTTACCTGATATTGATTTTAATGATGAAAATGTTTTCCAATTTATAGACAGTACTACTACCTTAGCGGAAATATTTACAGTATCGGAAGACAAGGATATATACCTGGTTGATAATGCCGACGGAATAATTAATCCTGAATTATACGCGTTAACATTTACTACAAAAGGAAGCGGAAAAATTCATTTTTGGAATGATTTTGTGTTCTCTCACGCTTTGACCCTTCACACAGATTCCGTGACCGGCGGCATTCATCTTAAAGACGCGGATATTCAATTTACTGGTACAAATAATTCATTCAATACAAACGGCGCCGCTACTTATTTAGATGATGGAATAACAGGGAGCGAAATAAGTACCCCTGCTGATATTTTAGTATTTGATATAATAACAGAGCCGGGAGATTCTCAAAGCTTAACGCTCACCGCGAATAATATAACGCTTGACGGAAACGCTGTTATTGACGGTATTTTAACAATTAACAACAGCGGTTTATTTACGCTCGCGGCAGGCTCTGAACTTGAATTAACAAGCAGCTTTAAACAAATTGGAACCACCGGCAGCAGCACGCTTTCCGGAAACATTAATGTAACCGGCACAGACCCAACCCCAGCCCCAAACACAGACACCAGTATTCATTCAATTAATTTTAATGATGTAGTGACAGTGTCAAAAGGTGAGATTCATATTTTTGATCCCGATCCTAATTTACCCGGTGATGAAGTTATAACAATAATTTCTTCTGTAAATCTTACAACAGCGGGCGGCGATATAGTCTTTAAAAAAGAGATAATTGGCGGAGTAGATGGCGGTAAATTTGATGGCGTTCTTATCTTGGATGCGGGCGCAGCAGGAAAGATCGAATTTGAAAACCCAATAGGATATAATCTTGATTCAGACACACATGCATATCTTGAGTATTTTGAAGTAAAGAATGGAGACTTAATTTTTAGGGAAGATGTTTTTGCTGTAAATATGCTTTTTCATAAAGACTTTAAAACTGAATCGTTATTGGATCCTGAAAAATATATTATATTCTCGGTTCCTAAACAGACAGGTGGTACTATTAAAATAATGGATAAGCAAGGAGGAAGACTGACAATAAGCGGCGGTACCTATAATAACGAAAATCACGGCTTTAACGCGCTTGAATTCTTTCAAAATACCGGCAGCATTTTTGATGATGTAAGAATAGAAAAGAGNAGTTATATTAGAGTTAACCAATTATCAATTGTTTCCGGCTCGACTTTGACTCTGGCTCCCGGAGATCCTGATACTGAAACAACTTTGGATTTAACGGCAATGGATTTAATGAATAATTGGGTGCAGGGTAATCTATTAGTCCTTGAAGGAATATCAGAAAATGAAAGCTCCAGAGTGATTGTTAAGGAAGATACTAGTTTATTTTTATCAGAATTTAATTATGAAACACATGGCTGGGCATATATTCAAACAACAGAAGAAAATGTTGTAATTAACATTACTGATCCAAAAATTAAAAATAATATTTCTAACCCAGAATTAATTCTCGAAATACAAGGCGATACAAAGACTTTAAAAGCAGAAGATATATCAATAGGAAGTTTACATATATATTCTGATATTACTTTATTAAGCGATCTGGCAATTAACGGCAAGTTAAGAATTGATCAAAGAGGAAACGCTACAGGCGTTTTGAATGCCGGCAGCCATAACATTACCATGCGCGCCGGTATAAGCGGTAAGAGAAATATTTACGAACACACACACGCCAAGGTTGATGATATTAAATACGCGCGCTGGGAATTAATAAGGGCTGGTGACCCGCCTGCTGATACATCCAGCGATCCCTCTAACGATATGAATGATTACCCATTTATACAAAGTTCGGGCGGAAAAGTTATATTTGAAAGCTATCCCGGTGACGCTAACCCTAACGTGTTCTTTGAAATTATCGGCAGCACTATATGGCAGGATTTTGAATGTAAGGTGCCGGGAGCGACAATACAATTCTCTATGCATCCTTACCATCATGTCTTCCTTGGCGATTTTATTATTCAGGGAAGTGAAAGTAAACATATTACGCTGACAAGATATATGGAAGACACAAGCGGAAGATATAAATATAAAAACTATATAAATGATACCACTGTTCCTCCTTCTGATCCTGCTTTAAGCGGAAATATAGATATCAGTCTGCCAAGCAATCCCGCTTCCAAGGATTTAAAGAACGATCCGCAAAGGAATAAATTCTGGAATTTTAATTATTTTGGCAATGAAGTAATAAGAAATACTGATGTTTTCTTCAGCCACGCGTGGAATCAGCGCTTACCTTTAAATAGAGACGGGCTTAAAATAAAACCGTATTTCCGCCTTGGTCAGGGCGGAGATCCTAACGAAGGCCAATTTAATTACGATTGGGGTATTGATTATCATACAGTTATTTATAGTTTCGCGGAAGACGCTGACGGGAACGGCAGAGTAGACAGAATACGCGTGCAATCGAATGTTGTATTAAACAAAGAATACAACGGAGCCAGTCAATTTTCTCAATTTAGCGTAAATGTCGAAGGTTATGAAGTAAAAGGTTATGAGCTTGTCAGCGACATAGTAAGTCCGATCAGTGTAAACGACGAAATGGAATTCTATATATATCTTAATGAGCAACCTTTTATCTATGACGGAAAACCGCTTAGCTGGCGGATAACAGGAAATTATACACTCAGAGATAATATAACAAAAGATGTTTTAATTGGCGAGTATAATGGCAGCTTCCAATTACCTGATAATTTGCCTTATAAAACAACAAATACTATTCCTCCGCGGATAAGTTACGCGCTAACGCTGCCCGGATATAACCAAACATTCTTCCGCTTCTCGCAGCCTGTAGATATTGGAATAGACGGAGAAGTTAAGGAAAACGAATCGCCAACGCTTCATAATATTGTTGACAAAAGCGAAGCGAGCGATGAAGTATTTAAATATTTAAGCAAAACTACGCAGACAATTACATTCAGCGGGAAGCCGGGCGCTTTAAGTTATCTTTTTGATATTAACAAGGCTCCTTCAGCCGAAGAATTGGCGGCTCTTCCTCCGATTGGAGACAGCTCGGCTTCTGTTTACTTTACAGCAGAAGGTTTTACAGGTATAAGCTTCCGCGCTCTTGATTGGAACGATGATAAATTGGATCCGGAATCATATATTTATTACCCATCGCCAAGGTATCCAAAGGATTGGAATTATTCAGCTTACGAAACATATATGGGTAATACAGGCATTAAGAATGAAAATGGCGAAGATTTAACTCCGGACAATGATCTAACTTTAAAAAATACTGTCTTTGTTCCTCCGTACAAGGCGCTTTCGCCGGGAATGGTAAGAAGGCTCGTAGATTACGCGAATGGCGTTCCAAATGTTGATAAAGTAATACCGGATGATTTTGACGATACAGAAAATTTAAACTACGAGGACGAGTTAAAACGACGCAGTACGGACGTGCTTGTTTCTATTAACTTGTCTTCTGGAAACTATTTCGCCTGGCCTATTTGGGCAAAACATGTCTTGCAGCCGGGTTCTGACGGAGAAACAGAAGAAAAAACAAGTATTTGGTATTTTGACGGAAGCAAATTTTTAGAAGCGCGCGGTAATATTGATTTACAGGCTAATATGAATCCTGTATTCTCAGGGACTCTGGATCTTTTCTGGGCAAAGGCAAATAAAATTGATACTGATCTGCGTAACCCCGAAGAAGCCCCAACAAGAGGAAAAAACACAGGCGGATTATGGCAGCCGGATTTAACTGAATTAAATGAAGCGGATCCTCTTTACAGCGTTCCTTCTAAATTAGCTTCTATTTCATCAGGACAGGTAATGTTGCCGCTTTTTATAGACAGCGCGGGTAATCAGTCGTTTATATATACAATCGGCGGAAATCTGGAAAGCGGATATAAGTTGGAATTTATTTTCCGTATTAAAGATGGACTAATAAAAGAAGGCGGAGTATTAACAGATAAAAAAATAAACTCTGAAATGTTTATAGCCTGTATTGATATTCCAAATGGCTCAGGAATTCCGGGCGACTGGTATAAACGTATACGTCCGTTTAGTTTTGACATTCAGGATCCAAGATTACAGCGCGGCGGCGTTACAATTATGAATAACGTTATTAATTCTGATAAAAAAGAGCAGACTTATTTACGCTATCATCTGGTGCGCCCGGGCAGGGTAACAATTCAGGTTTACACTCTTGACGGTTCTCTGGTTAAGTCAATAAGACGTAACGAACAGCGCGCGGCGGGCGAATGGGTAGACACATGGGACGGCACAAATAACGGCGGGCGCTCTGTTGCGCGCGGTATGTATTTTATCCGCGTTGTTGGTCCCGATATCGACGAAATAAGAAAAGTAATGGTTGTTAAATAAAAATGAAGTCTGCTTTTGTTACAATTATCGGGCGGCCGTCTGTAGGTAAATCTACTCTTTTAAACAAAATGTGCGGCGAAAAAGTCGCCATTGTAAGCAGCGTGCCGCAAACGACACGTAACGCGATTAGGGGAATTGTAAACAGTCAAAAGGGTCAGCTTGTTTTTGTGGATACGCCGGGACGGCACTCAAGCGAAAAAAAAATGAACAAGAAGCTCATGGAGGTATCAGAACGCGCCTTAGCAGAGAGCGATTTAGTTCTGTATTTGTTGGACGCGAGCCGCGCTCCCGGCATTGAGGAAGAGGAGATTGCCGCTCTTCTTAAACCCCTGGCAGAAAAAACAATTATTGCCGTAAATAAAATTGATATTGCGGCATCTGATTTAAATAAAATAAAAGATTTCTTAAATAATTGGTTGGAGAAAAATGAAGGGAAAAAAGAAGAATCCGCTCTTTCTTCCTTTGTGCCTTTGTGCCTTAGTGTGAACTCTTCTATCCATTATATTTCCGCAAATACCGGAGAAGGCGTAGACGAGCTTTTAAACGCCTTATTCGATATGGCTCCCGAAGGACAGCCGATGTATGACTCTGAATTTTACACGGATCAGGAAGCCGGTTTTCGCATTGCCGAGATTATCCGCGAACAGGCGATTAACCGTCTGCGTCAGGAATTGCCCCATTCGCTTTATGTAGATATTGCCGACATGGAATTTAAAGAAAATGAAAAGAAGGGGCAGCAGCTCTGGGTACGCGCTTTTATTATTGTCGAACGCGAATCGCAAAAGGGTATGGTAGTGGGCAAGGGCGGAGAGATGATCAAGGCGATACGTTTATCCGCGTTAAAAGAATTAAAAAATATTTTTGATTGGAAAATTGATTTAGACCTGCGCGTAAAAACCGGCAAAGACTGGCGCCACAATGATAATACCTTACGCAGAATTATTGACAGATAATCAATAGATTTTTAATTCACCTGTGATGAAATTTTTAGGTTCTTGTTTTCCTTCAGGTTTAATTAACAATTCGCCGTTTTCGTTAATTCCGGTAAGCCGCCCTTTAATTTCATTTTTTGAATCGGCTCCTCCTTCGATAAAAATTACTTCTTCGCCTTTTTTATACAATCTTTGTTCTATCCTGTCCTTCCAATCATCGTTTACGCGTTCAAGTTCGTCATAAAGCCGTTCTAGAATTTTTTCCAGTAAATAAAACCTGTCCTTTATTTCTCCCGCTTCCAAAAAAACGCTTGTCGCCTTGTTTTGCAAGTGAGGAGGAAATTCTTTTTGCATTACATTGATACCTATGCCAACAAATACATTGCAAATGCCTGCGAAGCCGGCTGCGTCCGCTTCGCAAATTATCCCGCATGTTTTTTTATTATTAATTATAATATCATTAGGCCATTTAATTTTTACCTTGTTTTTTAAAGCAGGCGCGGTTTCTTCGATGGCAAGAGAAACGGCAAGCCCCGCGCGCAAGGTAAGAGCCTGCGGAATTTTTTCCGCGCATGGGTAGCAAAGCAGAACTGTAAAGGGCAAGTTGACTTCGCTTTCCATCTCCCATGTTCTTTTTAAGCCTCGCCCTCGCCCCGCTTCCTGGAAATCCGCCATTATAACCGTGCCATGCGCCGCGCCTTCACAGGCGAGCTTTCGCGAAACATCCATCGTACTTGTTACGGTTTCTTCATGGTAAACAGGAGCGCCAAAGGGACTGCGTACTTCTAATGTTTTCATACTTATGCTATTATACCCTCATGAACATGGTATGTCTTGACCTAGAAGGTGTCCTCGTCCCGGAAATCTGGATAGCGTTTTCCGAAGCTGTCGGAATCCCTGAACTGCGCCGCACAACGCGCGATGAACCTGATTACGATAAATTAATGAATTTTCGCCTCGATATATTAAAAAAGAATAATCTAAAACTTCCCGATATTCAAAAGGTAATTTCCGGCATGGATCCTCTCGCAGGCGCGATTGAATTTACCAATACTCTTCGTGAAAAAACTCAACTTGTAATTTTATCCGATACCTTTGAGCAATTCGCTAAACCATTAATGAAAAAACTTATGCTTCCTACTCTTTTTTGCAATACCTTAAAAATCGCAGAGGATGGATCTGTAACAGGTTACGCTCTCCGCCAGCAGAACGGAAAAAAAGAAGCGATTAAAGCTTTCAGATCGATGAACATGCGCATCTTTGCCGCAGGCGATTCGTTTAACGATTTAGCGATGATACGCGAAGCTGACGCGGGCTGTCTTTTTAAAGCGCCCGAACAAATACGAAAAGATTGCGCCGATTTATCTTGCATTGATACATTTGACGAACTACTTAAAAAAATAGAATTTTTTCTTTCCAATCCTTAGTGCCTTTGCGTCTTTGTGTGAGGTCTTCTCTAAATAATTTTTTTCTGCTATAATAAAAAAAATTAAACAAACGAGGTTTGTATGGCATCATTATCAATTCCTGCCGCAGAAGACAAGGCGCATGATTTATTAGCGCTTGGCGCTCTGGTTACAAGACTTGATCCCGGGGTTATCCCATTTACAGAAGCGAATGAATATCTTTTGCATGTTTCAGGCGGCGAATATAATGTTGCCACGAATTTAAGCACATGCTTTGGTTTAAAAACAGCGATCGCGAGCGCAATGGTAAATTATCCAATCGGGCGCAGAATTGAATACGCTGTGCAAAAAGCGGGAGTTACTCCATATTACAAACGTTTTGAACATGACGGCGTGCGCGGACCAAACATGGCAATTGTGTGGAGCGACCGCGGACAGGGCGTTCGCGCTCCTGTTGTTTTTTACAATCGTTCCAATGAGGCGGCGCAGCAATTAAAACCGGGAAGTTTTGACTGGGACGCTATTTTTAAAAAAGGCGTTCGCTGGTTCCACTCAGGCGGAATTTTCAGCGCGCTCTCGTCCACAACGAGTGAACTTGTAATAGAGGCGATGCAGACGGCGAAAAAAGCGGGAGCGATTGTTTCCTTCGATTTGAATTACCGCGCGAAGTTGTGGGCAGTTGCCGCCGCCGAGCAGGGGAAGAGCGCGTCACAGGCGAGCGAAGAAGCCGCGAAGACCCTGCGCAAAATTGTTAGTTTCGTTGACGTGCTTGTAGGCAACGAAGAAGATTTGCAAAAAGGGCTTGGCTTAAAAGGACAGGATGTAGAATCCAAGGGTAAGCTTGATCCTTCCGCTTTCTTCGGCATGATGGAGAGCGTAACAAAAGATTTCCCCAATATTAAAGCAGTCGCTACCACCTTGCGCGAAGTTCATTCAACTAACAGACATTCATGGAGCGCGGTTCTGTGGCTCGACGGAAAAACCTATCAGGCGCCTGCTTGCGAACTTGATGTTTACGACAGGGTAGGCGGCGGCGACGGTTTCGCGGCGGGACTTTTTTA